>ERZ773066.1743-NODE-1743-length-11011-cov-6.460296_pt1 | contig 11011 bp, 10 predicted proteins | sample MGYA00580573_ERZ773066 | MGnify/ENA primary metagenome ERZ773066 (study PRJEB29015, sample SAMEA2738128) | human oral metagenome | biome: human oral; feature: human-associated habitat; material: saliva | place: China | collected 2203 ... | reverse complement strand
AACTTGAAGGGCATCAAGTTCGACTGGCGTTTCACGACCGAACATCGAGACCATGACGCGAAGCTTACCCTTGCTGGAGTCGATTTCAGCAATAGTACCTTCGAAGCCCTTGAATGGACCATCAGTAATGGCGATAACTTCGTTAAGTGCGTAATTGACGGAATATTTTGGATCCTCTACACCCATACGTTTCTTGATTTTATTAATTTCCTTTTCGGAAACTGGGGTTGGCTGAGTGCCGGTACCGACGAAGCCGGTGACACCTGGGGTGTTGCGGATGATGTACCAAGTTTCATCGGAGAGGCGCATTTGAACAAGGACATAACCCTGGAAAATTTTACGATCGACGATTTTGCGCTTGCCGTTTTTAATTTCGATTTGTTTTTCTTTTGGTACGATAGCATCGAGGATTTTACCTTTGAATTCGGCACTATCGAGACGTTGTTTAATAGATTCGGCGACCTTATCTTCGTAGCCACTGTAGGTGCTTACGGTGTACCATTGGAGGGTGTCGTCATAACGGTTTACTGCCATGTGATTTCCTTTTTCTCTTTCCTATTTTAATAAATTATTAAACAATAATGTGAATAATGCGTCAAGTACCATAATAAAAGCGGCGAAGATGACGGTGTATAAAACAACGGCGAAGACCAGCTTCCAGGTCATTTTACGGTTTGGCCAACGCACTTGCTTGAGTTCTTGCCAGGATTCGGCGAGGTAGCGGAAGAATGCGCGAATCGGGGTGGTGATAAAGAGCAAGAAACGAATGAGTGGATTCTTGGATTTTTCACCGGAGGCCTTTTTCGCCTTTTTGGCGGCGATTTTTTCAGCTTTTTTCTCTAATTTGGCGAATTTTTTTGCGTTTTTAAGGGACTTTTTGTCGTTGGTTGTTGATTCTGCGACATCCGCGCGGATTTCGGCGTTGTCTTGAATCGGTTTTTTAGGTTCTGGATTTTTGCCAGAAGCTTTGGTCTTCTCTGATTTTTTTGACCCAGATTGACCGGCTTTGATGCGGGTGATATGCGCCATATACTCCTTCCATAAAAAATAGTCTGATAATCAGACTGTCAAGTTGATTGTAGCATGTAAAGAGGTTTTTGTAAATGTTTTAGGGTAAAAAAGACCCCACTTAGAATAAAAAGACCCCCGAGATCCGGGGGTGAAAAATTGTGTTGCGTTTTTCTGTGGTTAGGCTTTTCAGTGATTATGCCGATGAACGAAATTAAATTCTTCGCCACTTGTAGTAGTAACAACGTAAACATCGCCTTTATTGATGGCATCTCTAAGATCGGTAGGGACACTCTATTTGTTAAAAAGTTCATGAATTTCTGTCCTAGTGAGGTGCCGGAGTGATTTGACACTAAACTGAAAAGTGCGAGATTCAATGTGATCATTACGATAATGTCTGACATGTTGCTTAGCACATTTTGGCATTACGCTGGTAATGCGGTCAATAGAAATAGTGGCATGAATCTCTTTGGGGACTTCGAGTTCTGGAGCATTCTGGTCTTGATACCAGGCTCGTAGTTTTTGGTTAAAATCAACCAGAGATTGAAAGAATACATATTCTTTCCACTCGGTGCTGATCTTTGGAGTTTCAATCATATCCGACCAGCAGAAGCGTAGACTAAAAAGATCGTAGGCCATATCCAGAGTTTGTAATATCTCCTCAAAACTAGCTTCATTCTCTAACTTGCGTTTGTCTAAGAAACCTTCCATGGTTACCCTCCTCTTATAACACAATTTTCCTGTTAAGGTGCTAAATTGTTTATATTAAAGCATGAAAAGATAATTTTGGCAACTACGTTACTAATTTTTGGGTGGAAAATAAAGTTTCTGGTCTTTGATTTCTTCGGGTAGGTAGCTTTTTGGGTGATGGAAATTAGCTTCCCATTTATAATCTTTGCCATAGCCTAGATTTTTCATGAGTTTGGTCTCGGGATTGCGAATCTCAAGTGGGATAGGCAAGTGACTGGTGTTTTTGGCAAGAGCCTTGGCACGACCCCAGGCGTCATAACTGGAGCGATCTTTTTTAGACTTGGCGAGAGCGATGGCGACATGGGAAAGAATAATTCCCCCTTCCGGCATACCAACTTTTTCGATGGCGGAAAAAGCGGATTCGGCAAGAGTGAGGGCGCCGTTACCAGCGAGACCGATGTCTTCAGAAGCAAAAATTACCATGCGACGAGCAATGAATTTGGGATCCTCTCCGCCTTCCAGCATACGGGCTAAATAATAAAGCGTAGCGTCGACGTCGCTGCCGCGCATGGATTTAATGAAAGCAGAAATTGTATCGTAGTGGCGATCACCGGATTTATCAAAATAATTGACTTTATTGTTTAGGGTTTTAGTGACAAAATCGAGAGTAAGTTTATTTTTGAGTGAAAGACAGAGTTCGAGGTCGCCAAGTGCCGAACGGGCGTCGCCGTGACTTAAGTGGGCGAGAAAATCGATGACTTCAGGGTCGATTTTGGCTTTCGGATATTCCCTATCGATGGCGCGGAGCAGAATGTCTTTGATATCAGAATCTTTTAAGGTAGATAAAATCACTACGCGACTACGTGAAATGAGAGCGGGGATGACTTCGAAGCTCGGATTTTCTGTAGTGGCGCCAATCAGAGTGATGAGGCCAGATTCGACATGAGGCAAAAAAGCATCTTGTTGAGCTTTATTAAAACGATGAATCTCATCAATAAAAAGCAGGGTGCGGACTTTGAGGTTCCAGTTTTGGCGCGCACGTTCGACCACTTGCTCGACATCGGATTTATGAGCGGTGACGGCGGAAAGTTCGACGAAGTCGGCGTCAAGTTCTTTGGCGATAATGCGAGCTAGGGTGGTTTTGCCGGTGCCGGGAGGTCCCCAGAAAATCAGATTAGTGGGTTCTTTCGATTTAATTAATTCCGTAAGAATTTTACCCTTACCGATAATAGTTTTCTGCCCAAAAACTTCGTCGAGGCTTTGTGGACGCATGCGTTCGGCAAGAGGTTTTCTCAAATCATTAAATTCCATAGTTTTAGTTTAGCACAGAGAGAAAAAATGGTATAATAAGAAAAAATAAAGGAGAATTATGGATTTTTTGAATCTATTTACACGAAAAGATAGTGATGAGCTATCTTTTCGTGAAACATTTTCTAGACGATTAGAGTTGTTATTAGATGTATTTGAATTGCAAAAAAAAGATTTGGCACAGATTTTGGATGTATCTTCTGTTACAATTACAAAATATACAAAAGGATTAGCTATGCCATCTATAGATGTTTTAATTAGAATGTCAAACTATTTTAATGTTACTACGGACTTTTTAGTAGGGAAAACGGAAGAGCCTTGTTTGGAGAAAGATTATGTATACTTTAATCCAATTGGAAAAGTATCTTATACTTTTTTACTATCAAAAGATTACAGATTAAAAGGTGAATTAGAATATATTTTTGGGCTTACAATTTGGAATATGGACTTGCCAAAAGATGAGGGGGCACTTAATCAATTTTTGTGCTTTAAATTTGACGGATCTGAGGAAAATCAAAAATTATATGACAGTTTGTTTTTGAATGATGCGCTTAATGTAGGGTATTTTTTAGAGGTTATGGCAAGAACAATAGGGCTTCCTTTCACGAAGCCTTATGATGGAATACTATCACAACAATCCAGATATCTTACGAACTTATTAGTTTGGAATGAGGTCGGAATTAAATCACCCATAGGTGAGAATAAGCCATTTGATACTCAATATATGTCAAATTTGTTAATTCCAACTCCAAATGAAAAGGTACGTTTAAATTATTTGTCTACAAGTGGTGCAATGCCTCATATGCAGGCTTGGTTAGCATTAAGTGATAGGGATAGACGGAATTTATTAATGAATCGTTTGCGGAGAATAAAAAGCTAAATCATTTATAGGTCATTATATACAAATTTGATGTTGTATATAGTGACCCTTTTATTAAATATGAAGAATATGCATAAACAGTAATTTTACTTAGAAAAGTGATTTGAATATCATTAAAATCTCAGTAATATATAAGAGTTCTTTAGAGCTTTTCTGTATTAATATTTACTTTTGGGTACTGATTATATATCGAAAGAGTTTCTAAAAAAAATATGTATAGGTAAACATTGTTCAATTGATAAAAATATCATTGTAGTTAATAGAGATTATATAAGGGGTTGTATATGATAAAAATAAAAAAAGAATTCAATGATTATATAAATTCAACAAAGGCAAAGCCCTTGTTTTTTACTGGTGATGCATTAGCAATACTTCAACAAATACCAGATAATTCAATTGATTGTTGTATTACGAGTCCACCTTATTGGAATAAGAGAGAATACGATGGGGGAGGACTTGGACTAGAAGAATCAAGCGAAGATTATATAGAGAACTTAAGTAAAGTATTGATGGAAGTATATCGTGTTTTAAAAGATACTGGCTCTTTATGGTTAAATATAGGAGATTCATATCATAAAAAAAGCCTAATGAATATACCATGGAGGGTGGCAATTAACTTAACAAATAATGGGTATATACTTAGAAACACTATTATATGGAATAAGTTGAAAGGTGCGCCAGATAATTCTAAAGATAAACTAAGGAATATATATGAACCTATATTCCATTTTGTTAAAAAGCAGAAGTACTTTTATAATATTGATTCTTGTAGAAATATTCCTAAGTCTGCGTTATCAAGAACAGGTAAAGTAATATCGGCTACCGGAGTTAGTGGAGTAAAATATAGAAAGAAAATTCAAGCCTCATTAGTTTTATCTGATTCTGAAAAGCAAGCGGCTCTTTTGGCTTTAGATAATATTTTAGAAGACATAAAAAATGGTAGATTAGAAGACTTTAGAATGGTAATAAGAGGAGAAGGGCGTGTGACTCATTCTGATTCTGAAAAACTATCAGGCAGAGCTAAAGAACTTAAAGAAAAAGGCTTTTATTTTTTGAAATATCATCCTGGGGGAAGCAAACCTAGTGATATATGGGAGATAATTCCAGAGGATACCCAAGGTCGTAAAAAACATTTTGCTCCATTCCCGGAAGAACTTTGTGTTAGACCATTAAAACTTACTGTTCCTTATAAAGGTGTTGTATTAGATCCTTTTTGTGGGACTGGTACAACAAACTTATCGGCATATAAAATGGGACATAAATCCATTGGTATTGATTTATCAAGTTCTTATTTAAAGATTGCCAATAATCGTATTGATCAATGTACTGTAGAAGATAATTTGTTTGAGGAGAATAAATGAGTAAAGTAAAAGAATTATTTGGCATTTATTATCAGTGTATAAAGAATCATTTGGATAATATAGAGACGCAGTGGTGTCCTTATTCTAAGAAGAAGTGTTATAAAATTAGAAAAAGCAATCCTGATATCTCGATAGGGACATGTTCAGTTCAATATAAGGATGAGAGTATAATTATCTGCCCATATCGGTTACTAGAAAATAATCAAATTTTTATTGATTGTTTACACTTGTTGACTAATCATGAACCAGGAAATGAATTGTACATAATTCCTGAGGTAACTATACCAGGCGGACATGTAGATTATTTCCTTGTGTCTGCTAAAAATTCGAAGGTCAAAGATTTTTTGGGTATTGAATTACAAACAATGGATACGACAGGTACTGTATGGCCCGAGAGACAAAAGTTATTGTATGAAAATGGTTTTAATGTAGAGCCTAATGAATTTTCTAAAGATAGAGCATTTGGAATGAATTGGAAAATGACAGCAAAGACTATTCTAATTCAAATGCATCATAAAGCAGAAACTTTTGAGGCGTTGAATAAGCATCTTGTTTTAATTATTCAAGATCCTTTTTATCAGTATATGGCAAGTGAATTTACATTCAGTCATTTTAATAAGAATGCTTCATTAGGAGATTCAGTACATATTCATTCATACAATTTTTGGGATACTAATGAAAAAATGAGGCTTGATTTGAAAAGACGGACTAGTACAGATGCTAAAGGCATAGCTCTATCACTAGGATTAAATGCTACTCCTCAAGTTGACTTTGTACAACTAGTACAATTATTAGAAAGCCGACTTTTAGATGAATATAGATTAACTTTGTGGTAATCATATTGTAGAAGAGTGTTTATTAGTGTAATTATAGGGGAAAATAAGATGAAAATTAGTGAGATATTCAACTTAAATAAAAGTCAATTTGAATTAGATTTTGTTGATATTGATCCAGAAGTAGATACGCCTTTATTTTTAGATCCTTACTTTATTTCAAAATCGGATACTGAATTTGGGAGAGCTGCATATTTTTTATTAAATGATTTCTTTTCAACTTTGTTATCATCACTAAATAATGGGAATATAGCACGAGCTCAGGAGTTATTTAGCTATTTGGGGGAAAATAATGAGCTATGTCTTGGGTTGTCTAGAGGGACTCCATCGGGAAAAGGTATGGGACCTAAGGATTCTGAGAGAATTTTTAAAGAACTTCTTAACAGTAAAGCTTTATATTCGGGATTATTAAGCGATATAGAAGATTTTAGACTTTTTGTTCGAAATGTTGATCGAGATAAAATTTCTGACATGACTGGTAATATTATTAAGTCTTTATTATTACAATATACACAGGATCAATGTGAGCTATTAGGGATACCTCTGATTGATGGTGTACCTACAGGATACTATTGGGACTTAAATACTCACTCTTGGGAGAATAGATATGGCAAATCATTTATTTGTTATGACAGGAAGATTTTATTAGTACCGAAACGCTTTGTTTCATATTCTAATGAATATTGTTCAGAAAAATATCTGAGAAATTTTGCACTTAACTTTTTACAGAATGAGCATTTACGTTTGAATACACATTTAGTAGAGAATAGAAAGGATGGTACTCCTTTTGTTACTAAAAAAAGTATTGAAGAAGAGGAACACATTAGTGATAAAAAGGAGTGGTTGGTTGATTTCACCTCTCGCCACAGAGAAGTATTTGCTGATTTTAAAGAAAATGCTATAAAGGCAATGAAACCTGTTTCAAATGAAGAGCTTACAGATATAAATCTTTCAGATATATGTTTATACCTTTCTAATGTATTGGAACAATTACCTACAGGCACTAATTATGCAAGTGATTATCAGCATATTGTATTAGGTGTTTTAGAATTGCTGTTATATCCAGATATCACATATCCTAAATTAGAATATAATATTCATGATGGTCGTAAACGTATTGATATTACATTTGATAATTGTGCAGAGACAGGATTCTTTTATCGTTTGAAAACGACATATGGTATTTCAGCACCTATAATTATGATTGAATGTAAGAATTATTCTAATGATATTCGAAACCCCGAAATTGATCAGCTTATAGGCAGATTTAGTGCTAGAAGAGGCATGTTTGGAATATCTACATCAAGAAAATTTGAAAATAAACAACTAATTCTTAAACGCTGCCAAGATGCTTACATGGATTCAGGTAATGTTATTTTTCCTATAGAAGATGCAGATTTTATTACTTTATTAAAGTCTTATCCCGTGGAAGGTAGAGCCTGTGTTGAGCGATATTTACAAGATCTTTTTAGATCAATTGTTGTCAACTAGCTTTTAGTAGTTTAGTATGGAATAAAACATAATAAAAATAGTTTTTGTGTAAAATATCCATAATATATACTATATAAAATAAAGAAAATCATGTTTGGATACTATATATAGTATGTAACAAAACTATTAATTCTTCTAAGCCGTGGGTCGGGGGTTCGAATCCCTCCTGGATCACCAAAGAAATTAAGCGGATAGTTCGTAATGGGCTATCCGCTTTTGCATTGCTATTTTAAATTAGAACAGGCCTGTACTAATTTGAAGAGCCCTATGTATAGGTCTTGTTAGAAATAGAACAGGCCTGTACTAATATGAAGAACCCTATATATGTGCCTCGTTAGAAATAAAACAGGCGTGTTCTATTTTATAGAACCCTATGTATCTCTGTTAAAATATTAATTCGCATCTATCTCTACGGTATTCTTCTGTAACCATTGCACCAGTTCTGTATTTGTCATATTACCTGCGGCAACATCGATGATCATGTTTTCTACGTCTTGTTGTGTTGCCATAATATCGAATCCATTAATAATTAAATATACATACATGCTATGCAATGCTGTTCGTTTGTTTCCATCCGTAAAAGGATGATTGTTGGCTAAGCCATAACATAATTGTGCCGCTTTGTCGTAGATGGATGGGTATAGATCGTTTTCCATAAAGGTTTGAAAGGGGGTATAGACGGCTGATGCTAATAGGTTTTCATCGCGTACGCCTGGTGAAAGGACAAATGCACTTTCTAGTTGGGCGTGGAGCTCATAGATATCTTGTAAGGTGAATTGGATGTTAGCTGTATTCATTTGTTCTCCAATGCTTTATAGAGTTCATAATTTCGTTTTAGTACTTGCTGGGAAATGTCTTTAATACGCTTCGCTAGTTCTTTGTTGTTAGCACTTGTCATGATAGGTGTGTTGTGGAGTGCGGTGGAATCGGTATGGGGTGAAGAATTTTGTGCCATAGTTTGATCTCCTTTGATATATTTGACTTTTATATCTATTATATAGGGAATAAATCAATATAAACAATCTAATTTATAGTAAATATTTTAAAAGTTCAAATTTAATTATCTCTCATAAATCCAGCGTTTATCTATATTCTTATCGTATAAATCTGATTTGTCAAAATAAAAGTCAAGAAAAGTCAAAAATTTATACTTTGACCTATTGACTTTTTGACTTAATAAGATTATTATAATGACATAAGGTTAAAGAAACCTAGAAATAAAGCAAGAAATTAAAGAGACTTAAAAGGTCAAACAGATATACTTGTAGTGAAAAAGTGAGGTAATTTATATGAACAACAATTTCAATAACTTTGGTAGCGAATTTGGTAGCATGAATGATTTGTTTAATCAATTGATGAGTAATATGGGAGGTTATTCCACAGAAAACCGCCGTTATAAAATTAATGGTCGTGAAGTAACTCCTGAAGAGTTTGCTTATTATCGTCAAACAGGTCATTTGCCTACTAATGAAGAAATCCAAGCAGCACAAGCCGCAGCTCAACAAGGCAAAATGAAAAAGGATGGTATCCTTGCTCGTTTAGGTACGAACTTAACAGACGAAGCTCGTAATGGCAAGCTTGATCCTGTTATCGGTCGTAACAAAGAAATTCAAGAAACTGCTGAAATCTTAGCACGCCGTACAAAAAACAACCCAGTTCTAGTCGGCGATGCTGGTGTTGGTAAAACAGCTGTTGTAGAAGGCTTGGCACAAGCCATTGTAAATGGCGATGTTCCAGCAGCTATTAAAAATAAAGAAATCATTTCCATCGATATTTCCGGTTTGGAAGCTGGTACTCAATATCGTGGTTCTTTCGAAGAAAATATCCAAAACCTTATCAAAGAGGTTAAGGCTGCTGGTAATATCATCTTGTTCTTCGACGAAATCCATCAAATCTTGGGTGCTGGTTCCACAGGTGATGGTCAAGGCTCTAAAGGCTTAGCAGATATCTTGAAACCTGCTTTGTCCCGTGGTGAAATGACTGTTATCGGTGCTACTACACAAGATGAATACCGTAACACAATCATGAAAAACGCAGCACTTGCTCGTCGTTTCAATGAAGTAAAAGTCAATGCCCCATCTGCAGAAGATACTTTCAAAATTCTACAAGGCATTCGGCCATTATACGAAGCGCATCATAACATTGAATTGCCAGATGCCGTTTTGAAAGCCGCTGTAGATTATTCCGTACAATACATTCCTCAACGTAGCTTGCCAGATAAAGCCATCGACTTGATTGATGTAACAGCAGCTCACTTGGCATCTCAACATCCTGTAACTGATATTAAAACATTAGAAGCAGATATTGCAGATGCTAAAGCAAAACAAGAAGAGTTTGCTCAAAAAGAAGATTACGAATCCGCTATTAACGAAAAGATGCGTATTCAAAAATTGCAAGAAGAAATCGACAAGCACACTGATAATCAAAAGGTTGTGGCTAAGGTTAATGATGTAGCGGAAGCGGTAGAACGTATGACTGGTATCCCTGTTTCTCAAATGGGTGCATCCGATATTGAACGTTTGAAAGATATGAAATCTCGTTTACAAGCTCATGTTATCGGTCAAGACAAAGCAGTAGAAGCTGTTTCTAAAGCAATTCGTCGTAACCGTGCAGGCTTTGACGAAGGTAACCGTCCAATCGGTAGCTTCTTATTCGTAGGTCCTACTGGTGTTGGTAAAACAGAATTGGCTAAACAATTAGCACTTGATATGTTTGGTAACAAAGATGCTATCATCCGCTTGGATATGTCCGAATACAGTGATCGCACAGCAGTTTCTAAATTGATTGGTGCTACAGCTGGTTATGTTGGTTACGAAGATAACTCCAACACATTGACTGAACGCGTTCGTCGTAATCCATATTCCATCGTATTGTTCGATGAAATCGAAAAAGCAGACCCTCAAGTTATTACATTACTTCTTCAAGTATTGGACGATGGTCGCTTAACAGATGGTCAAGGTAACACAGTAAACTTCAAGAATACTGTTATCATCGCTACATCCAATGCAGGTTTCGGTTATGGTAGTGACAATGATGATGAAAACAAAGTCGATGTAATGGACCGCATTGCTCCATTCTTCCGTCCTGAATTCTTGAATCGTTTCAATGCTGTTATCGAATTCAATCAATTGAGTAAAGATGATTTGAAGAAAATCGTTGATTTGATGCTCGACCAAGTTAACAAAACTTTGGCTAAAAAACAAATTACCTTAGATGTAACTGACGCAGCTAAAGATTTGTTGATGGAACAAGGTTACGATAAAACGATGGGCGCTCGTCCATTACGCCGTGTCATCGAATCTGAAATTCGTGACAATGTAACTGATTACTACTTGGATCACATCGATGCGAAACACTTATTGGCTGATGTTGTAGATGGTCACATCGTGATCAGCGACAAGGATGCTGCTAACACATCCGATGCTAAATCTGATGATGAC
>ERZ773066.1741-NODE-1741-length-11018-cov-4.686400_pt1 | contig 11018 bp, 9 predicted proteins | sample MGYA00580573_ERZ773066 | MGnify/ENA primary metagenome ERZ773066 (study PRJEB29015, sample SAMEA2738128) | human oral metagenome | biome: human oral; feature: human-associated habitat; material: saliva | place: China | collected 2203 ... | reverse complement strand
GGTGGGGTTTTTCTTTTCGGTTGTCGTGACCGGCTCACGGGCTGCCGGGTTTTAGGAATGTTAGACTGGTAGTGCATCAAAAACTTGAAACTAGCACTAGCGGCCCTGAGCTGCTAGGTTGGCCGGATGGGCCCTGAGGGTTTGTAGGTGGCAGAATATATAGAAACCACTAGGCTGCCCGACTGGGCTTTTGCACACAAGGCACCCCCCGCGGGGTGCCTTTTCTTTTTCCGCAGTCATGACCGGCTCACGGGCTGCCGGGTTTTAGGAATGTTAGACTGGTAATGCATCAAAAACCGGAAGGCGGCACTAGTGACCTCAAGTCGCTAGGTTGGATGGAAGGGCCCTAATGGAATAGCAGTGTGGTGAAATATATAGAAACCCTTGAGCGTCCAGATGGGCTTTTGCACACAAGGCACCCCCCGCGGGGTGCCTTTCCTTTTCCGCAGTCATGACCAGCCCACGGGCTGCCGGGTTTTAGGAATGTTAGACTGGTAGTGCATCAAAAACCTGAAGGCGGCACTAGCGACCTCAAGTTGCTAGGTTGGATGGATGGGCTCTGAGGATTTGTAGGTGGCAGAATATATAGAAACCACTAGGCTATCCGACTGGGCTTTTGCACCAAGGCACCCCTACGGGGTGCCTTTTCTATTCCCCAATCCGCGAGACTCCCGATGACCTCGCCCTCACCCAAGCACTCCGCGCCGACATCGCCACCGCCCAAAGTTCAACCCGGCAACTATTCGCTCTTCCTGCTACTGAATCAGGCATTATCCTACCGCCTCTCCCCCACCAAGGTCCTCCACGAATCCTGCGACCGTGCCGGAGCTGAACAACAGTTCACCCCTGGGTCTTGGGTCCACCGTCGCTGGGTTCCTTCTTGCACCGCCGTTCGAGATCGTCCAGATTCTCTGGCACTGCTCCGCGGTGTCCAGCCACAGCTCTACACCGCCAGGGATACCGAGAACTACAAGGTCCTCACCGTGTAGGCTGTGAACATTTACCACGCACGGTTGCCCAGCAGGCTTGAATGTCTCAGCTTCAAATCGATACGCCTGGACCCGAAAGCTTTCGTTCTCAAACCAGCATGCGTACATCACACCGTCGGGGCTCAATACAATCTCATCCGCCTCGGGTAAGTCCAGCGGTGTCGCCTCGCGGTCAGGTGTGCACAGTGTGGCGCCGTACTCATTCAGAAGTGCCACCGACGAATCGGTCCAGGCTATAGGTTTGGCCCTATAGATTCGCATTTCGTCCTCGATAGTTCTTGGAGAAAAACGTAGTACTTGGGTCAGCTCACGCATCTAAATTCACCACTTCTTTGAAACAATCAAGGTTAGAGCGCGAGTGAAGGACAATCACAACCTGCTTGTCACTGCCCTCGATAGCGCACGCCATCGATTCGAGCTCAGCGCGCTCCTCTGACGGAGTGAGACCCTTCAAGGTCTCATCGAGCAACACAAGCCGGGCAGCGCCTTCACGTAACACGGAACGCGCAAGCATGAGCCCGCTCGAATTCGATGCTTCAGATGCGAACGGATCGATATCTGGTACGATTACCACTTCGCCTTGGGGATACCGGCGGTATAGAGCATCAAGCATGACGGACTTCCCCGCGCCAGTTGGTCCAATCAAGGCAACCGTAGAACACCCAGAGTCAAGAACACTCTCAAGCAGAGCCAGGTCAGCAGACCGCACGGGCGGATAAGAACGGTCGGCCCGGTACTCTTCAAGCATCCGAACACGCTCCGCAGTCAAGCTGACTACACCAACCTGTTGCAGCGTCTCCACCGTAGATTGGATGCCAGATGACAGAGTTACTGCAAAATATATTACGACCGCGGGAGCAACCACTGAGTTCGATCCTTCGACCATCAGTGCCAATACCACTGCAGAAACATTCAGTGACGACACTAGCAACTGAATCAGTCCCGTACGCAGTGCGTAGGCGTTCGCCAACTGAATCGAGCTGCTGACGTATGCAGCCTCCGAATGAGCGTAGGCTTCTTCTCCAGCCCGACGCAGCCCTGCACTGACGGGCGCAGCGTGTAAGCCAGCCTGGGCACCAACCACCCCGATGAAGTCACCTCGGCGATTGGCAGCCGTCGTCGAGGCAGGGAGAATCCACTTTGAACCCTGACGCATAGCAAGCATCGCTAGGGGTGCTACCGCCAACACAACAATTATGAACAGCGGGGCGCCAGCCACTGCACCTCCGATGAGCATAAAGGTCTGTAGAATGACCATAAATACCGAACCCAGGGCGCTAGGCACCGACATCTGAAGGTCGGAGAAGTCTTCACCCATCCGCCCCATGACCGCACCGCTTGTTCTAGGACTAGCGAATCGATCGAGCCTCCGTATAACCCGGTCGTGCAAATCGCTCAGCCTAGCGATGGGAGCCCAGTAGAGCGGGCCAAAGAACATGACGGACCCAACAATTGCTGCCAGTGCGCAAGCAGCTGACACTCCAGCAACCTGAGCAGACAGCCCATCACTGTGAGCAATCGTCAATGCAAAAGCAACTTCGGATCCGCTCAAGAGTAGGGCGCCACACGTAATCCACACCAAATGCGGTCCAAACAACAACAGGGCCGATCGTCGGAATGTGGCACGCTTCGGCTCAGGGTCAGGAAGGTCCTGTCCCTCGCTCACATCCGTCGAACCAGCATCTACCCCCTTAGCTGCCCCGGGGCTATGAGCCTGCAACTCAAGAGGGTCTACCCTCGCATCATTGCCGGGGGTGAAGGCACTCGGTACGTACTCCTCCGAGCTTGCCAGAAGTGTGCACGTTGGCACGCACTCTAAGATCCTCTCGGCAACAACTTCTCGTGTTACAGGATCAAGCGCTGCGAACGTATCGTCCAAAATTAGCCAGTCCGGTTTGTCTGCCAAAACGATAGCGACAGCAGCACGGTGTCTCTCTCCTGACGACAAGGTTGTTGCGTCTTGCCAGAACCGCCCGATCACATCCTCAGTGAGCCCCATACCTAAAGCGAGGCTAGTGAACCGGGATACCTGATGTGGCGAAGCAGAAGCTCGCCACGCTGACAACACCGAATGGGACACTTCCGGGTTGCGTGGTACGAAAGCAGAATCGGGGGTGGTCACGGATGTGCGCAATGCTTCAGCGCGCTCAGACGTAGCTGCAAGCACCTCTCTAGAATTTGAAGGCTGCCCCACCAAGTCCTGCTGTTTAACCGTGCAATCTGGAGACGACTCGAGCTTGTCGAGCTCACGCATCATTGGCACAGCGAGCCGAATAACCCGATAGTTTACGATGTTGTTCTGCACCGCTGCGTACAGGTAGCGGGCTGCCAAAATAATTCCAACACCGAAACGAGCGGATGGCCAGAGCCACGCGCCGAGAACCGCAACCACAGCGAGCACCGCAGTTAGTGCTCCCCGTTCAAGGAATCCATTCAGGATCTGCAACGGGACTCGTCTGTGCAGAAGCTGCTCTTCGGTGTTTCGGATGCTAGCGACCTTGTCCAGGGCGGTACCCCAGCTGGGGATGCTTCGCCCTCGAGGCAGCGCGTTTGCTACACGCTGGATCCACTGCCTACGCTCTCCCTCTAGAGCGACGTACTGTTCCCATAGTCGGCCCACCAAGTTGATGAGACGGACGCTGACGAATACCAATCCAGTGATGAGCAACGCAGCGATTGCGCCGCTTGCACCATATAGCGCGAGCGAAGCCGCGAGAAAGGCAATAATCTGAACGGTTGAAACGGCGAAATCAACAACGAAGGCAAACTGGCTGATCTGTGCCGGGTATGTGAGAACATGCCCGTGAGCTTCCGGCGGATGGGATGACCTACCAAAGATGTCCCGGAAACGGCGGTATGTAAGCTGTCGAACCGCGATCGTGAGAATAAGCTCTTGGCGTTCCTTCACCCAGTACCCTAGGCTTTCAGCCAGGAAAGCGAAGATGAGTAACCAAATAGCACTGCCTGGGGTCCTCTCACCTGACGTTACCCGGCCGATACCTGCCGTAATCATCAGAGCCCCTGCAATATTCAGTAGGCCAGCGGTGAAGACGGTGAAACTCGTGCTCGTTGGCGCGAATATTAAAGCAAGCCAGCGGATCCGTCTCGGCAGGTTCCGCGCTATCCTTTGATAGCGCACATACAAGTGCTCGATGGGCATGTCTCTCAGATGCAGGCTAGAAGCGCTCTGTGCTTCACCCCGTCGCTTGTGATTGATTACTATTACGTTTCTCCAGTCATTCGGTATTCGAGTTCAGGTGTACGGCCTCGTTAATAAGTTCGTCGTTCGGAAAACGGGCTTTGAGGTCGTTGAGAGCTACCTGGACATCTATGCTCGGATTGAGGGCAGTCCGAGCCTGCATGAGCAAAAGCTCTACCTCAGCCTTCGACTTCGCATACTCATCTCTTGCGCGACGAGGGGCCCCTAATTGCATAAGGATGAACCCGAGAAGTCGGTGCGCTTCAGGCATGCTTGGGTCGAGCTCAACCGTCTATAATGAACAGCCAACGTCGGCTGAGATGTTGCCTTCTCGGGCACGCACTGAAATTGGGTACGAGGCAAATATACAACAATTTGACCAAAATCCAACATATAAGCGTGTCTGTCGGGCTCATCCCCGCGCATACAGGGAACACGTCGCTGCATCCTCACCGGAAAGGTCAAAGTACAGCTCATCCCCGCACATACGGGGAATGCGAACAGTGGGAACAGCTCGGCATGTACTTCGTCGGCTCACCCCCGCGCATACAGGGAATACGCAATATGGCCATACGTCGCATAACCAATCTTCGGCTCACCCCCCCATACGGGGAAAACGCCCCTAAGTCCTTAGCGAGGCGGGCGATAAACGGCTCATCCCCGCGCATACGGGGAAAACGATCGGAAGGCACCACATGAATCACGCTTCTACGGCTCACCCCCGCGCATACGGGAAAATCGTTTCACTCTCTTTTTGTCACACCTCATGCACGGCTCATCCCCGCACATACGGGAAAATTGATTCCTTATGCACGCGCAGCAGGCCGTTTACGACTCATCCCCGCACATACGGGAAAATCCCCTCACCTAGTTACGGGTGAGGGGCGCTCGCGGCTCATCCCCGCACATACGGGAAAATTCCAGGCCGCGCTCGCGGAAGAATTCCCAGCTCGGCTCATCCCCGCACATACGGGAAAATACTTGTTGACAAGGCACGATACCCGAGCAAAGCCTAAAAATTATTCAGTTTCCACACGTATACACATATAAAAGGGGATGAGTAGACAATTACTCGTCTACGGTGACCCGCCGCCAGTAGCGGCTGGCCTTGACGCATCCAACGCCGCATCCCCCAACACCACCGAACCGGCAGCATCAGAGTCAGCGACTCCGCGTCCATTTAGACTCTCCCCCGTGCCGGGGGCGAGTTGCGCCTCATACATCCGCACAGCCTCCGCACGAATATTACGTGCCGCATTCACGTCACGATCAATCCGCACACCACAGGCCGCGCAGTCAAAGACACGCACGTGGAGTCCGAGCTTGGTTTTCGCTCGTGCTCCGCAGGCGCTACACGTCTGAGAGGATGCAAAGAAACGGTCAATAATCTGTACCTGTGAGCCGTACCAGCTAGCCTTATATTCCAGCTGACGGCGCAGCGTACTAAAAGCGGCGTCCAGAATAGACCGGTTGAGCCCGGCCTTCTGGCGCACGTTTCTACCCGGTGCCTCGATGGTACCGGCAGCTGAGGCGGTCATACCTGCCACAGCCAAGTCTTCAAGCCCGATGAGGGTGTACCCGGTGCTCAGGCGCTTAGAGACCTGATGCAACCCGGACTCACGGCGCAAGGCTACCAGGTGGTGGTGCCGCGCAATCTGCTGCACAATACGGGCACGACGATTAGAACCCTTCTGGGCGCGTGCGAGGGCACGCTGCAGGCGTACCAGGCGCTTCTCAGCGGCACGTGCCCAGCGGGGGTTAGCCAGGGTGGGAGTGCCGTCACTAGTGAACTCCAAGGACGAGTACCGCGCGAAGCGCTGCGGTGCCTGTTCGTCAGAGAGCGCGGCGAGGTAGCGTACGCCCAGGTCTACACCGACAGCACCGGCGGAACGCTGGGCACGGGTGGGGGTCACCGGGGTACGGGACAGCTTAACAAGGATGGAGACGTACCAGCGGTCAGCGGCACGGGAGACAGTGTAGGATTTGACATTCGCGCCAGCACGCACAGCCTTCACCAGGGGCTTCGTAGTGTTGTGAGTGCGGATAACACCCAGGTGTGAGAGGCGTACGTGGCGGTAGTCCTCAATGGTCGGGGCGGTCTTGATGCCGCGACGCTTCAGCTGTGCTGTACGACGCGCATATTCAAGTGTGCCCTTCTTGTAGGGGGTGCCGTAGGCTCCGACATCGTCATTATTCGGGTCGCGGTCGACAGTAAAAGAGTCGCGGCTGACACCTTTACGCTTGCGACGAGGGACACCCATTCGGGAACCAGCACGCAGGTGCATAAGGGATTCTTTGTAGTTTTTCCAGGCTTTTCCAGCATTCAGTAGACCCGAATCGAGCACTCGGCTATTAATGCTATGTAGCCATGGTTCGGAATACCGTTCGGTCTCGGGCCAGACAACAGCGGGGTCGGCGCCGGCAGCAATGGCTTTGCTTACAGCGCGGTGCCGCTTGATTTCAGGAGTCAGGTATAGCTGCCTGTAACCGGGCACATACTCATTGCCAGTTTTATAGCGAGCTTTATAGAGGATCTGATAAGCCGGGTCTTTCTCACGTAGTTTCTTAAGCTCGCCGTTGATCGTCTCGTGATCTGCACCTTCGGCGGCACGGGTTCTCCGATATTCCTGTTCGTTTTCGAGGATTTGAAGGTTATAACTGGTGAGGAGGTTGTACGTGTGGCGTGATGCGCCTGCGCATTGCTCTAGCGCGATTGTCTGTGCCTGGTTGGGGTCGAGGCGGAATTTGTAGGCACGGTACAGGGCACCATCGTCGGTGCTGGTTTTCTCAGCCATGGCCTTTCCTCCTCTTCCACGAGCTATAGAGATAACCTGTTTGGAAATCTCTTATAACGACCATAGGGGATACCCCTGACAAGATAAGGGGGTATTTTGGGGTAGCCAAGAATATTTTGAAAATAAATTTTGCCCACAGCCACAGAACCGATACATGGGATGTTTGTTGGGGTGCAGCGTTTAGAAACGAGGACTGTTCCGGGGTATTCGGGCGCCGGATGTTGCCACCCTGAATATGGGATTAGCAAGAAAAATAGTGTAAAAAATCGCCAATTTTTTCACTATCCCCCTGATTTTCAGAAAATAGTGAAAAAATCCGCGATTTTTTTCATAATCCAGGTCACAAATGGGTGGTTCAGGCGCTAGACAGGGTTCTGACTTGTACCTTCACCGCACCCGCTAAAGCACCTCGGGGTGGACCGCCACCTCACTGGGTGGCGGACATCCGCGCATTAATGCCCTCATCGGGTATCTACCCGAGGTGTTTTAGTCGCGTGACTAGGCATCACGCGGCACAGTGATGATGCTGAACAGCTGATGCAGCTCCTCCGGATGCACCTCAAAATACCCGCGATCCGGGCCGCTAAACATCGAACTCTGATTCCAGCCGCGGCGGCCAGCACGCGCATAATCAAACCGGAAATCACTACGCGCCGCCAGGTGATCCATGAAAATGCGGGTCGCACGACCATTACCCTCGCGGAAGGGGTGCGCATGGTTCAGGTGCGCGAAAATCGCGGCGGCAGCCTCCACAAATTCCTGATGGTTCAGGCTCGCCCAGTCAGTCGCACGGCTAGTGGCGAAAACGTAGTCGAGGTACCGGTCAATGCTCAGCGGCCCATCCTGAACGCTCGCGAAAGCACTCACGCCCTTAGACATGTTCACGGTGCGGTACTCCCCCGCCCAGTCGTACACGTCCTGGAAGAGGTAACGGTGAATGGCCTTGAGGTGCTCGGCGTCGAAGGTGTGGGCGATGAGCTCGGGGTTCTTGGTGAGCTCGTAACCTCGTCGGGTGATAATTCGGTGCTCGTAGAGCGAAAGCGCCGCGGGGTCCTTGATGCCGGGGATGTTCCGCATGACGTGCTGGCAGGGTTCGGGGTAGAAGTACGCCGCCCAGTTCTGCTGCTGACTCACGGTTTATTCGCCCTCCCCTGCACTCTGCTGACCCGCGTTTTGGCTTGTCAGCGCCTGGTAGGCGAGCGCCTTCGCTAGTGCTTGCCGGTCGTATTCTTCCGCGGTGATTCGCCCGAGCTCGTAGTCGATGAGTAGCGCGACGTCTTCGCGGGTGGGGTTGTCACCCTCAAGCCAGGATGAGGCGAGGGGCTGAACCACGTTGCGGCGCTGCTCTTCGGTGAGCGGCTTGAAGAGTTCGGGGTAGCGCAGGTGCAGGTCAAAATGATCTGACACTGTATGTTCCTTTCTTGACCTTCACAGGTCGGCCTCACGGTAAACCGTGAGGGTGGGAGGCATTGGTGCAGCGGAGAGTACTCTTCAACGATTCAGACGACGAATTTCTCATCAGCGATGACGATGCGTTGCTTCTGCTGCAGAGAATAGTCCTGCAGAGAGTAGTAGAAATAACGCTTTTCTTGGTCTTCTTCTGCACGAATTAGCGGGGTGAATACTTCAGGACCGTTATTCGTGATGTACTCATAAAGCGCATCAAAGTCGGGGGTGCTGTCTTCCACGGTTATCCCCTTTCCGGAAGGTAGTCGACGGGCTGGTATCGCTCGGTTACATTGGCGGTTGCGCCGGGTTCGGTGGAAGAGTTCACTTCTTGTGCCCTCTGCTTCCCGAGGGCGCCGGCGACGGCCCCACTCACCAATTTTCTTGTGGGGCACCTCGTATATTCCAGCCTAACCCAGGTGCCGAAAACAGGCACTGTCCACGGTCATTCTGGGGAGGGTGCCGCCCGGCATGACAAACCTCTGGATACTGGTTTCCGACAGATGGTAGTCGATGGTGCATCAAAAACCTGAAGGCGGCACTAGTGACCCCGAGTTGCTAGGTTGGATGAATGGGCCCTCCTGGGTTGCAGGTGGTGAAATATATAGAAGCCACCACGCTGTCAGACAGGGATTTTGCCTCAGAAAGGCGCGCCCACGGGGTGCGCCTTTTGCCATGCCCCGTGCTCTCTCTTCATGAGAGAACGACCGTTCACTCAGCGCCCTGACGGCAGGCGTGATAGGGTAAATCTGACACCTGTACCGGGGCACCAACAGTCCATCCGGAATCATCAATTCCTACCGTGGATTGGCACGCGGAGCCTCGCGCCGTCTTCACTCACTCCACACTCTACGAACGCAGCCCCCGCACCAAGGGGCCGGGCCACGCCACGTTCCCACCGCTGGGAGCGCAAAGATTGGAGACACGTTGCAGCAAACACCCCATTCGAGCATCCCACGCGGAGTTTACGTCTTCCTCTACATCCTCGGCCTCATCGTCCTCGCCATCTTGCTCTTCATGGTGCCGCGAGGCGGGGCCTCCCCGGTCGAGCATCTAGGCTCCCCCAATCAGGCTGCGGCCGAGCCCGGAACCTGCGGGGCCGGCGCATCCGCAGACAAGACCGTTCTAAAGACCGCACCGACGGACACCCAGTGGGTGACCACCGAATCGGGATGGATAGGCCCCGTCTCGCAGACCGCGGGCCCCGTCGTGGAATCCCCGATTCGTAGCTGTTTTGAGCACTCGGCGCAGGGTGCCCTGTACGCATCCGCGTGGGCACTCATCCACGTCAATGACAGCCCGGAGGCGTACCTGCCGACCGTCATCGGCCCCGGCGCGGAGCAAATCACCAAGGACCGGCTGCAGGACACGACGACCCGCACCGTCGTACGCATCATGGGGTACCGCTACATGTCGTACACCCCGGAACGCGCCGTCATCCGTATTCTTTTCCAGACCCCGTCAGGCACCTACCGTTACTTTGAGACGACCATGGAGTGGCACAACGGCGACTGGGCCCTGTGGGTACCCGCCGAACAGCCGCAGGTGACCGACGAATTCGCCAAGGACAAGTACGTCACCTGGACGGCCGCGTAGGTTCCTCACGTTCGCCGCACCGCACGAGTAGCACGCAGATACACACTTTTACACTACGAAAAGGGCACCCCGATGTCGCAGACCCCCATGTCGGCCAGTAGTCCGGCTCCCATCCCAACCCCCTCCACTAACTCGCCGATTCCTCAAGAACAGATGCATCAGCGTCAGGACCTGCTGGAGCACCTCCGCCAGGTCAAGCAGCTGGTGGATCGCGCCGCGCCCTGGGCCGATTCGATGAAGAGCGCGCAGAAGGCATACGTTGCCGCCGTACCTGAGCCCCCTCGGATTAAGCTCAAGCGGCTCTTCGTGGCCTGTTTTAAGCTGATTCCGTGGACGTACCTTGCCAGCTCCATCATCATGCTGATCGCCTATCTACGCTACCTGTACGCCAACCCGCAGATTCACTCGAGCGATATTCCGTGGCACACCATTCACGTGCCGGCGATTGTCTCGGCGATTGTGATTGCGGCTCTCTGGTGGTCGCTGATGTACTTTGTCGCATACCCGCTGGCGGCGGCGAAGGTTGAGAGGGAGAACAACAAGCGTCGGGCGCATAACGACTCTGTGTGGAGCGACTATGAGGAGCCGGCCATCGCCGAGCTTTCTAAGGTGCACAACGAGTACATGGAGCGTTTCTCCCACTGGTTCCCGGAAGACTACCTGTACCCGAACGCAGCGGACACCCTGTACAAGTACGTTCGCCAGGGCCGCACCTACACCCTGCAGGAGGCGCTGAACCTGTACGAGCAGGAGAGGCACCAGCTGTGGGTGCGCCTGAGCATGGAGGAGCAGGCCCGCGAGACGCGAATTCACAACGCTATCGTGGAGGACATGATGGACAAGCAGCTGTACGAGCAGCGCAGGGCCAACGTTCTGCTATCCGGCATTTTGGTGGCGACTACGGCTACGGCGGTGGCCGCCTCGGCCCCCCGCTATCACTACCACTACCACTACTAGGCGCTACGAAAAGTAGCAAGCTCTTCACGGGGAGGG
>ERZ773066.1740-NODE-1740-length-11019-cov-3.506020_pt1 | contig 11019 bp, 7 predicted proteins | sample MGYA00580573_ERZ773066 | MGnify/ENA primary metagenome ERZ773066 (study PRJEB29015, sample SAMEA2738128) | human oral metagenome | biome: human oral; feature: human-associated habitat; material: saliva | place: China | collected 2203 ... | reverse complement strand
GCATCCTCGAAGTGGCCGACCGTATCTGGGGCTCCGACTGTGTCGATCCGGTGGAACGCGCCGATATTCAACGCTACACCTCGCTGCTCGTGCCTCCGGAGATGATCGGTGAACATGTGGGCGCTTCCCCCGCACATTCCACGCACCGTGCCACTTCGCAGGAGTTGCGCATGGCCATGGCGTTCTTCGGACACATGGGCATCGAATGGAACCTGCTTAAGGAGCCGCAGGCCGACATCGACAAGCTTGCCGAATGGGTCGCCGAGTTCAAAAAGCATCGTGAATGGTTCGCCGTCGATACGGTGGTGCATTCCGATGCCGCCGATCCGGCCGTACGCGTGGATGGTTGCGTCATGCCGAACAAGGCCGCCGCAATCTACCGCTTCACGCAACTGACCACTTCGCAGACCTACCCAGCCGCACCGGTGCGTCTGCCAGGCCTCGATCCGGACAAGGTGTACGAGGTGTCACCGCTTGACGTGAGTCTCGATCTGATCAAGCAGGACATCACCAATGGCCAGAGCCCGCTCGGCTGGTGGAATCCTGAAGGCGTGAAGATGACCGGCCGTGCGCTCGAGACCTACGGCATTCGCCCGCCGTCCCTCCACCCCGCTCAGGCCGTCCTGTTCAAGGTCGTGGAAATCTGATGGCCTAAAGTCGCTTAACGGCTTCTTTCGAAGATTGCGCCGCGCTGATTGTCGGATTGAGGATGATCGATGGAGTGCGGTTCGATTCGGAGGAAGCCGTTTTGCATGATATCCATGGATGCAAGAGGGTACTTCCGTTCGGTTGCGACGATTCATGCAAACACGATCCGCGAATAGGAACTTTGTGACGAATCGGGCATGGTACCTAGGTCGATACGGTCTGAACTGCTCATAAAAACCGCCATTTTCCAAGGGTATGGGTTTAGGAAATCCGGCTCGAAGGAAGTTGCGGGACGCACGATTCGCTAAAAGCACCTCACATGGCAAGCGTGCACGGCCATATCGTTACGAGTACACCGTGCAGGCTCGGCATCAGCTAGGTATGTCGACTTGAGATTTTGCGGTGCGGCATTTTTCGCCACGATCCTCCCCTCGAGCGGGAATCACGTTAGCTTACATACTGACGGATGGCCTGAGCGGCTGCGGCCTTGGCCCATAGCGCCCAGTCGTGGTCGGGAATCTCGAAATCCACCGGTGCGGCCTGGCTGTGCCGATAGTTGTTGATGCCGTTGCGCAGGTCATCGATGCCAAGCTGGGCGATGAACGACGATTCGCCTGCAATCATGATTTTCTCCGGCATGGCGATGTTCGCAATCGTCGCCACCAGCGTTCCCAGCCGGAAGCATGTACGGTTCACGAGTTTCGTGGCCTGCGGCACATTCGCTTTGGCGTCACGGGCGAAATCGGCGAATGTGACCACGTGGCCGATGGCATGGGAGTATTCCTCCACGATGGAGTCGTCGCTCAAACATTGCGCGCATCCCTTGTGGCCGGATACGCAGCGTGGACCTTCCGGATCAACCAGAATATGCCCCACCAGACCGTAGGATTTGTCCGGGCAGTTCACCAGTTCGCCGTTTAGCGCCAGCGAATAGCCCACGCCCACCCCGACCGTGAGCACGGCGAAGCTGCTCAGTCCCACTCCCGAGCCGAACCAGCAGGCATCCACCAGCAACGAATCGATGTCGTTGTAGATGCCGGTCGGCAGTCCGGTGGCCGCATGTACCATCTGCGAAAGATGCACTGGTTGCGACCAGTGCATGAACGGCGCGAACGTTACCACCGAATCATTCACCACGTGGCCGCCGATCGAAATGCCGGCCGCGCAAGGCTTCGGCCATCCGGCCATTGCGGCCTCGCTGGAGCAGTCTGTGATCAGCCGTTTGATGATCTGCACCACGACTTCCGGCGAGGCATCGTCAATCGCTTGCTCGTGGCAGCCGGTGATGATATGCCCGCCTGCGTTCACGGCCACGGCGGAAGCGAGCGAGGCGTTCAATTTGATGCCCACGAACGTGCGTGCATTCGTGATGATGCGCAGTCCCGTCTGCGGACGGCCACGACGCTCGCCGTTCTCTTTCGTCGTGAATCCTCTCGGTAATTTGCCCGTCTGATCGGCGGTCATCGGAGTCTCTTCGACAACGCCGGCGTAAATCAGATCGCTGGTGATGCGCGAGATTGCTCCCTGCGAAAGACCGAGGATCTGCGCTAGCGTGATGCGTGCGATCGGCCCGTATTTCATGATGCTGGCCGCCACTTTGTGGGTATAGCTCGAGCCGTCGAACCACTGTGGAAGAGGAGAATCTGCCATGTGTACGTTCCTTCGTGCCGATTTACTTTCTCAGAATAACAAAATCTCGACGTTTAGTTTCCGCTGGCCGAGGGCACGCAGGCGCTGGGAATGAAAACCGTCTCCATCTAGCATCCTAGATAACGGCGGCGTGGTAAAGATGCCGCGATTGCCGCAAACAAGGAAGTAGCAAGGAGTCGAGAATGAAACCTGATTCCACAACCAGTGTAGGCAAGATCAGGAGGATTGCATACCGTGCGCTCACCGCTGCATGCGCAGTTGCGATTACGGCCGGCCTCGCCGGCTGCGGCAACAGCACCGCGGGAACCGTTACGTTGGATTTCTTCCAATTCAAAGCCGAGGCTGCGGATTGGTTCACGGCGAAGGCCCGCGAATTCGAGAAGACCCATCCCAACATCAAGATCAACGTCAACAATTCCTCCGACGCAACCACCGATTTGCGTACGCGCTTGGTGAAAAACCGTGAACCTGACGTCATCACCATCAACGGCGACATCAATTACGGCATGCTGGCCGAAGCGGGCGTGTTCCATGACTTCACCGATGACGAAATCGTCGATAAGCTTAATCCGGGCATGGTGAAGATCGCCAAGAGCCTGGTGCAGACGGAGGACCAGTCCAAGAAGCGTCTGTACGCCATTCCGTATGCCGGCAACGCAAGCGGCTATATCATCAACGCCGACGTGTGGGAGGCTGCCGGCGAGGACCCCGACAATCCTCCGCAGACCTGGAGCGAATTCATCGCACTGCTCAAGCGGTTCAAGGCGAAGGGCATCACGCCTATCGAAGCGAGTACCGCCGATCCGTGGACACTGCAGGCCCCGCTGTCTTCCCTCAACTCCACGCTGGTGCCGGAGTCGGAATACAGCAAGCTCAAGGATGGCTCCAAGACGTTCTCCGACCTGTGGAGCACGGTCAGCGACGAGTTGATTGAGATCTATCAGAACTACACGCAGAAGAATCCGGCCGTCACCTACCAGCAGGCCACGCAGGATCTAGCAGGCGGCAAGGCGGCAATTCTGCCGCTGGGTACATATGCGATTCCACAGGTGCGCCTGATCAACAAGAAGGCCAACCTCCGCTTCGCGCAGATGCCGGCCACCGACAATGTCAAGGAGCAGCAGCTCACCGCCGGCGATGACGTGATGCTGACCATGGGCGCGCACACCAAGCATGAGAAGGAGGCGCGCGAATTCGTGGACTTCCTCATGAGCGAGGAGAACGTGAAGGACTACTCCAAGCAGCAGTCCGCATTCACTCCGTACAAGGACACCTACGTGGGTGATGACGCGTTGAACGGCGTGCTGAGCTTCTACAAGGCAGGTAAGCTGACCGACTTCTGCGACCACTATGTGCCGGCCAGCATCAACATTGCAGGCTTCCTGCAGACGTTGATCCAGACGGGAAACAAAGACAAATTCCTGAACAGCATGCAGTCCGAATACGACAAGATCGAAGCTAGGAACTTCAGGTGAGAGGAGGCACGGACATGACTGGCAATACTGCAATGAAGCCTGCGAAGAAAAAGGTTTCGAAATTCTCCAAGCGCAAGGTCGATCCGGCGTTCTACTGGATGACCATACCGGCCGCGATTCTGGTGGCGATCTTCCTGTACTGGCCGTTCCTGCAGGGCGCGGCGTATTCGTTCACCAACTCGCAGGGCTATGGCGATTTCAAGTTCATTGGCTTCAAGAACTACATCGCGATGTTCCAAGATGCGCGTGTGGGCAACGCCTACATGTTCACGATTTTCATCGCGGTGCTGATCACGATCGGCACGAACTTCATCGGCATGTTCCTGGCGGTGCTTCTGAATTCCAGGATCGCCTTCAAGAACGGCTTCCGTGCGATCTTCTTCATTCCGTACACCCTGTCGGTGCTGGTCATCGGCTACGTGTTCAAGTACATCTTCATGACTCCGCTGCCGGAGCTCGGCCTGGCGTTGCATATCGACTGGCTGTCCACATCGATGATCTCCAATCCTGATCTGGCGTGGTTCCCGATCGTGTTCCTGTCAATCTGGCAGGGCGTGGCCTACTCCACCCTGCTGTATCTGGCGGGTCTGCAGACCATCGACAACGAGATCTATGAAGCGGCGTCCATCGACGGCGTGAACGCTTGGCAGAACTTCTGGCAGATCACCTTCCCGCTGATCGGCCCCTTCTTCACGATCAACATGGTTCTGAGCCTCAAGAACTCGCTCGGCGCGTTCGACCAGATCATGGCGTTGACCAAGGGCGGCCCGGATTCCAAGACCGAAACCGTGTCGTACTTGATCTTCCAGAACGGCTTGGGCAATGGCGAATACTCCTATCAGATGGCGAACGCGGTCACGTTCTTCATCGTGCTGGCAATCCTCGCATTCGTGCAGCTGAAGTTCTTCAGCGGCAAGGAAAAGGTCTGAGAGAGTAAGGGGAAGCAATCATGACTAGCGCAACTGTTGCGGCAAAGACCGCCGCGTCCTCCGGCAAGCCGGAGAAGATCCGCAAGGATCACAACATCAACTGGTGGCTCACCGCGGCCGTGGCCGTGCTCAGCCTGACCGTGCTGGTGCCGCTGTACTTCACCGTGGTCACCGCGTTGAAGACTCCGGGCGAGGCAGGCACGTTCACCCTGCCGACCTCCTGGGAATGGCATAACTTCGCCGATGCATGGAACAAGGTGAACTATCCGAAAGCCGCGCTCAATTCCGCGATCATCACCGTGTGCGCGGTGGTGCTGACGCTGCTGACCAACACCTTCGTGGCGTACGCGGTCGCAAGAAATATGGATAAGCGATTCTTTCGCTTCCTGTATTACTTCTTCCTGGCGATGATGTTCGTGCCGTTCACCGTGATCATGCTGCCAATCGCCAAGGAGATGGGTTCGCTGCACCTTGACAACCAGCTCGGCCTGATCGTGCTGTACACGATTCTCGGCATCGGCACCAACCTGTTCATCGCGATTGGCTTCATCCGTTCGATTCCGGTGTCGTTGGAAGAGGCGGCGCGCATCGACGGCGCTTCGACCTGGCGCATTTTCTGGACGATCATCTTCCCGTTGATGGGCCCGATCAACGCCACCATTGCGATTCTGACCGCACTGTGGGCATGGAATGACTTCCTGCTGCCGTTGATCACCCTGACCGATCAGAGCAACCAGACCATTCCGCTTGCCCAGTACGTGTTCCAGAGCCAGTTCACCTCGAACTATCCGATGGCCTTCGCCTCCTACCTGATGGCTATGGCTCCGGTGCTCATCGTCTACGTCTTCGCCCAGAAGTGGGTTGTCGGCGGCGTGATGAGGGGCGCTGTGAAGTAACACTTCACAGCGCCGAGCGGGACGAGCCGTGAAACGGAGAGCCCTGTGGGCTCTCCGTAGGCGAGCCGAGCAGTCGTGCTGCGAGGTGGAGCCCCGTGAGGTAGACACTGAGTCCGCGCGAAGCGTGGTCCTTAGTTGCAGGACGCTGTGAAGTAACACTTCACAGCGCCGAGCGGGAATCCTCGTTTTCGGGGATTCCCGCTTTTGCATATCAGGGCATGGCATGCCTATTCGTGATGCCACGCGACCTGATGGAGGCCGCCACCATCGATGGCGCCGGTCATCTTCGCGCCTTCCGATTGATCCAGTTGCCTCTCGCATTGCCTGCCATCTCCTCGCCGGGCATTCTGACATTCCTTGTCACCTAGAATTAGTTCCTTCTGGCCGTAGCGTTGGAGAGCGATCCAAGCAAACGCACCACGGCAGGTGCCTTGCAGGCGTTCGTCGGCCAATATCAGACCGACGTGGTGCTGTTCAACGCGGACGTCTGCCAAATCCGCGCTCCTTTGTCGATGCTCACGCTGCCGTCGGAGGCGAAGATGTTGCTGTGCTCACGAGCCGACGATGACCATAATGCCGATTCGCATCAAGTGCCGCCGGAATCCACCGTCTGGTATGTCTGCCGCTGAAAAACATTCATTTCCTGCATTGCGAAACGCGCCGTGGGCAAGAAAGAAAAAATGACTTACTTACCATGGAGTAGTTAGGAATTCTGCCCCGACACAGTAGCAAAGGAGCTCACGAACATGACTGATTTCAATCGTTCCACCCTTCCCGACGCCGTCCGTTCCAACGGCGCCACCCCGAACCCATGGTGGGCGAACGCGGTGGTCTACCAAATCTATCCGCGCTCCTTCCAAGACACCAACGGCGATGGCATCGGCGACCTGAAGGGCATCACCGGCCGGCTCGATTATCTCGCCGACCTCGGCGTGGATGTGCTGTGGCTGTCCCCGGTCTTCAAATCCCCGCAGGACGACAACGGCTACGACATCTCCGACTATCAGGACATCGATCCGCTGTTCGGCACATTGGAAGATATGGACGAGTTGCTCGCCGAAGCCCATAAGCGCGGGCTGAAGGTCATCATGGATCTGGTCGTCAACCACACCTCCGACGAGCATGCTTGGTTCCAGGCTTCGCGAGACAAGAGCGACCCACATGCCGACTGGTACTGGTGGCGTCCCGCCAAGCCGGGGCACGAGCCAGGCACGCCGGGAGCCGAACCGAATCTGTGGGGTTCCTACTTCGGCGGTTCCGCATGGCAGTACGATCCGAAGCGCGGCGAATACTTCCTTCACCAGTATTCCAAGAAGCAGCCCGACCTCAACTGGGAGAATCCGGAGGTTCGCAAGGCCGTCTACAAGATGATGAACTGGTGGATGGATCGCGGCATCGACGGCTTCCGCATGGATGTGATCACGCAGATCTCCAAAACCATCGACGCCAATGGCAAACTACCCGGTGAGGAAGGCTCCGAAATCGCCGATAATCCAGTCGGCGAGGAAGGCTACTCCAGCCCGTTCCCGTTCTGCTCCGACGGTCCGCGCATCGATGAATTCCTCGCCGAAATGCGCCGCGAGGTCTTCGAGGGCCGTGAAGGTTTCATGAACGTGGGCGAAGCTCCGGGTGTCACCCCGGCTCGCAACGAGCACATCACCGATCCAAAGAACGGCGAACTCGACATGCTGTTCCTGTTCGACCACGTCGGCGTGGATCAGGCGGTCTCCAAATGGGATGTCGTACCGTTCGAGGTCAGGAACCTGCGAGCCCGTATGGCCGACCAGCAGGCTGCCGTAAAAAACGCCGGCTGGGCCAGCCTGTTCTTCTGCAACCACGATCAGCCACGCGTCGTGTCCCGCTGGGGCAACGACTCCGACCGTGAATCACGCGAACTGAGCGCCAAGGCGTTCGGCATGCTGCTGCATATGCACCGTGGCACCCCATACATCTACGAAGGCGAGGAACTGGGCATGACCAACGCCCACTTCACCGAGCTTGGCCAGTATCGCGATCTGGAGGCAATCAACGCCTACCGTCAGCGCGTGGAGGAAGCCAAATGCCAATCGTCTGAATCCATGATGGCGGCCCTCGCATTAATCGGCCGCGACAACGCACGCACGCCGATGCAGTGGGATGCGTCCAAATATGCCGGTTTCACCGCCGCTGACGCCGCGACCGAGCCGTGGATCAGCGTCAATCCGAACCGTGTGGAAATCAACGCCGCCGAAGAGTTCGACGACCCGGAGTCCGTGTACAGCTTCTACAAGAAGCTCATCGCCATGCGCCACAACAACGCGACCATCGCAACCGGCGAATGGAATCTACTGGACGCCGACGATGACCAGGTGTATGCCTTCACCCGCACCAGCGGTGACGACACGATTCTCGTAATCGTCAATGTCTCTGACAAGTCGTCCGACGTTCCAACACAAGTCGCCGACCTGCTTGCGGGCGGCATAAACGAATCACAAGTACTGCTGAGCACCTATGATGCTATGCGTAGTGTGAAGTCGATCGCTCGCGGCGAGCTTGCTCGTTGGGAGGGAGTCGTGATTCAGCTCTGATCGATCTTTCCCTATAACTCTCTGCAAAGTCACCCGGCAGGTTCATCACGGAACCTCCCGGGTGTTCTTATTCATCCGGCATCCACTGGCGGGGGGGTATGACGCAACGTCACCCATATGCCGGCCCATGACCCGCAACTTCGGCAGACGTTCGCTTACAATTGCGCTCATGGAACAAAAAGAGGTTCTCAAAGCATTGCAGCGCGATCACGCAGCTGAACTGAAACTGGCCGCCGAACGACTCGCGGGCACCGCACGCCATACGGAAATCATTCCGTCTCCGACGTTGTCCGAAATGACCGGACATGAGATTCTGCTCAAGCCTGAGAATCTTCAGGTCACCGGATCGTTCAAGATCCGCGGCGCCTACAACAAGATCGCCTCCCTGACCGACGAGGAGCTGGCTCGAGGCATCGTCACCGCGTCCGCGGGCAATCACGCCCAAGGTGTGGCCTATGCGGCCCGTGAGCGTGGGGCCAAGGCCACCATCTGCATGCCGACCATCACTCCGCCGCTTAAGGTTGACGCCACCAAGGCATACGGCGCCGATGTGGTGCTGCACGGTGATGTGTTCGACGAGGCGGCGGCATATGCCGCCAAGCTCTCCGAAGAGCAGGGCATGATTTTCGTGCCGCCGTTCGACGATTACGAAGTGATTTGCGGCCAAGGTACCATCGCCCTTGAGATTCTTGAGGACGTACCGAACGTCACTGACATCGTCGTGCCACTCGGCGGCGGTGGTCTGGGTGCGGGCGTTGCGCTCGCCGTCAAGACCTTCAAACCGGAAGTGCGCGTGATTGGCGCCATCCCGGAAGGCTCTCCGGCCTACAAGAATTCGCTGGCGGCCGGTCGTGTGATGTCCGCCGACCAGGTGGTCACTTCCGCGGAAGGCGTCGCGGTAAAGCGCCCGGGCGACCTGCCGTTCGCATTGCTTAACGAGTTCCTCGATGACATCGTCACCGTTTCCGAACGCGACATCAACGAGATGATTCTGCTGATGCTCGAAAAGCACAAACTTGTCGTCGAAGCAGCCGGTGCCGTGTCACTGGCTGCGTTGGAGCATCTAAATCTGCGCTCGCGCAAATTCGCCTCAGCTGAGGGGCCTCATGTGGTCGTGCCGATCATGTCGGGTGGCAATATCGATACTGTGACCATGGGCGCCGTGATTCAGAAGGGCATGATCGCCCGCGGCCGCATCATGAATTTCGAGGTCGAGCTGCCGGATACCCCGGGCCAGCTCGTCAAGGTGGCCACGCTACTGGCCAAGGAGCGCGCCAACGTCATCGCGTTGGACCATGACCAGTTCAAGGCATCCGGTCACTACACCAATGCGGTGTCATTGGGCGTGACCGTCGAGACCAATGGTCCCGACCACATCGACCGCATTCTTGAGGCGTTGAAGGAAGCCGGTTTCCAGCCCAAGCGCATCTACTGATCGTTGAGGCTCGTGGTTCGGCGAATTCGCCGGGTATTACGTTGGTGGCCCCAATCCGCAGACGGATCGGGGCCACCAACGTGTAGAGAGCCGAGCAAAATATCCCTAACTCGCCATCTGGCAGTCGTGTGAGCACGCTCGAAGATTCTCTCGTTGCCGATGCTGAAAAATGGCCATACTTCCAGTGTGGCTTTTGGCGATTCGGGCGGGAGTGCTCACACGACTGCCAGATGGCAAGTTAGGGGGGTATTTGGTACATTCGCTACCGTGCTTTGTGCGTAGGGTCGTGGGGTGGTGCTCAAACGTGATGTTCTGCGATTTGCTCGAGTTACTGCCTGTTGCGCTCTGCCGTGATGGTTTCGTCGACGAGGCGAGGTAGCGCCACCGCGATGTCGTCACGGATCAGGTGGTCGGCCAAGCGGTCATACTGCGTGTGCCCCATGTTCATGATGGTGATCGGCACGCCTGCCTGTGCGGCTACCGGCACGATGCTGGCCGCTGGCATCACTTCCAGAGTGGAGCCGATGACCCATAGTTCGTCGGCCTGCGTAGCCAGTCGATATGACTTTTCCATGGCTCCGTCCGGCAACGCCTCGCCGAAGTAGACCACATCGGTTTTGATAAGGCCGTTGCAAGGCATATTGCCACTGTACGGTGGTTTGCGGTGACAGTGTGGGTCTGGCTCGTTGTCAAGATTCGCCATGATGTCGGCGGTGTCGTACTTGGCATGGCATTTCATGCAGTGCGATGTGCCGATGGTGCCGTGCAGATTCACGATGACGTTGTCGCTATTGCCGGCCTTCTCGTGTAGGGCATCAAAGTTTTGCGTGGCCAGAAGCGTCAGCATGCCCGCCTGTTCCAGTTTGACCAACGCCTTGTGTGCCTCGCCTGGTTGTGCGTTCCACACTGGCGATTCTTTTTGCCAGCGCCAGGAATATTCGCGGTCTTCCTCATTGGCGAGGAATGCGTCGATGTCGTAGACGTTCATCTGCTCAGGATGCTTGGTCCAAACGCCGTCCGGACCACGGAAGTCGGGAATGCCTGCGGATGTGGAAATACCCGCGCCTGTCAGTACTGCGATTTTCTTGCTCATACCCAATACATACCACCGCTGGGTTTCCTGTATTGGGTGGTTGGTTCTTGTTGTGTGGTTGCGACACGCCGTGGTGTTGGGTGTGTGGGTGGTGGTGCGGGCGGTGCGGCCGGTGTGGGGCGCGTGTTCGCGACACGCCGGGGGAGGCGTTGCGGGGCAAGGGTTTCGGGGGTGGTGGTGCGGGGCGGATTTGCGTGCGGGGGCGGATGCGTGTAAGTTTCTTCCTTGCTGCCCGACGGCGGCGCCTTCCGGCCGGTGCCGGGGGCCCGTGCGGCGCGGTGGTGGTTTGAGAACTCAAGAGCGTATCTGTACTACTTCTTTATAGT
>ERZ773066.1732-NODE-1732-length-11061-cov-20.635562_pt1 | contig 11061 bp, 8 predicted proteins | sample MGYA00580573_ERZ773066 | MGnify/ENA primary metagenome ERZ773066 (study PRJEB29015, sample SAMEA2738128) | human oral metagenome | biome: human oral; feature: human-associated habitat; material: saliva | place: China | collected 2203 ... | reverse complement strand
TAATGCTGAAGTCAGCACCTATTCGGTGCTGACCCCAACATTTATTATAGAACCGAAATTATTTAGAAAGCATTGTGCGAATATACATAATAAAGTTCGCTCAATTCATCCATTTTTTTACTCATCAAGACCTGCAAATCCGAAGCCGTGTCATAGTCTTCTTCCGACAAGGCCCGTTTGATTTGCGTAAAGAGAGACAAATTCTTATCCGTATCTCTCCCCAGTTCAGTGCGCAAAGCATTAATTTGCTGCCACCGTTCTTCTTCCAATGGATTCGCATCGCTATCTAAATGCAATGCCTTAGCATTAATTACCCTTTCCAGATTATCAGGTACAATACGGTACTGAAGTTCAAGAGCCCAACGTTTCAAAGCTCCTGCTCGGAAGGAATCCATAACACGTCTTGCAAAGTTATCGCAAGCCAGGGTTTCCAGTTTATGGGGATATACTTCCCATGACTTGAAATTTTCCCAAACCGTCGCCGGAGCCTTGCCGAACATGGTATTGCGTTCTTCTTCCGTGAAGGCTTCAAACACATCCACTTCCGAACGATAAGCACGATCCGCAGCCAGGTAGTCTGCCTTATCTCCCACCTTCTTGGAAATTTCAGCTAATAATTCAGCCGGTGCTTTTTTATTCTTCAAAGCATAACGAATGCCGTCCAAGGCTGCCAAGTAGAAGAGAGCAATAGCAATATAAGTATTGGTAAACGGATTGGGAGCCCGCATTTCCACACGCGTCGCATTAGGGCTTGCTACGTTACGAATCAAGCCGGCCAAAACGGAACGATTTCGTGTCGGCACGTCGGGGCTTTCACCGCCCAAAGATGTTACAATGCAGACCGGTGCTTCAAATCCCGGTTTCAAACGATTCAACGAATCCGTCGTAGACGATACAAAAGGATTAATGACTTCATAATGTTTAAGAATCCCCATTAAGGCCCCGTACCCTACAGATGAAAGGAACTCTTTCATCATGTCATCCGGATTGAACAGGTTAACGTACTTACCGTTTTTCATAATGGCGCCTATACCGATATGGGTATGTTCACCGCTACCGGCAACCCCCGATATCGGTTTGGCCTTGAAGGTGACTTCCAAGCCGTTTTCACGAAAGGCTTCGCGAATAATAATACGGGCCTGAATTTCGTTATCTGCTGTCTGAACAGGATCGGACGAGAACTTCCAGTCTACTTCCAGCTGTTCAAGGACGAAGATAAGTTTACCCGAATCATCAATATGAGCCTTAATACCGCCTACTTCCTTGTGCCCCATTTCCGGCTCAAGGCCGTATTTTTCAAGGCGTTCAACTGCCTGTTCCAAGGCCGTGCGTACAACACCGTGTGTCCGTTGCCAATATTGCTCCTGCAATTTTTGCGATGTGGACAAAAGGCGAGAAGCCACGTCCTGACTAGGCGACTTAACCCAAAACTCCAATTCCGTAGCTGTCGTAAGTACCAGTTTCTCTATATCATTTACATTGATATTCAACCCGGGAACACCGTATTCCTTAACCAGTTTGAGAACTTCATCGCCTACATAGTCGGTCGTATTGCGCAAAATAGATCGGGAATCTATAAAACCCGTAGCATGTTCAAGGAAACTGGGTATACGCAAAGTCCCTACAGGCTTTCCCGTAACTTCATCTATATTTCCGTCGTTATAGTCAACAAACCAGTTAACGCCCGGATCCGCCTTAATATCTACACGAGCATTGTCTAAGGTGGCAATACCCGGCAGGACTACGGAAGAACCATCCGTCTGGAAGGCCGAGCCGTCAAAGAAACTTTCATAGTCGTCAAAGAAGACGGAGATAGGGATCTTTTCATCCGTATCATTGCCCGCCAAATCGACACCTACCAAAGATACGAATTTAATTTCCGGATGTTGTTCCAAAAGCGCCAGAATGCCTTCTTTTCCGTACTGCCCGGCAGGGATTACATAAAGCAAGTTTTCCGTATTCATACTGTTCCTCCTTAGAACTAAAAAACTCCGCACCTCTAGCGGTGCGGAGTCTCCTTTGACTCGGTCATATTCTTTTGTCCGAATTACAGTTACATTATATGAGTAACCGTCTCGTCTGTCAACTCGACGATATAAAATCTATCTGCTTTGCAGAGTTTTCTTTACCGCATCGGAAATGACCTTTCCGTCAGCCTTGCCTTGAAGCTGCGGCATAACCGCCTTCATGACATCACCCATTTTTAAAGCACCTTCGCCCATACCGGCCACTATGTCGGAAACAATTTTAAACACTTCTTCCGACGACATCTGAGCAGGCATGTACTTTTCGAGAACTGCAATTTCCGCACGAACTTGTGCAGCTAAATCTTCCCGACCGCCTTTGACAAAGTCTTCCAGCGATTCTTTGCGTTGCTTCATTTCTTTGGCGATGACCTTGCTTACGCCGGCGTCATCGAGCTCGCACTTTCCGTCGATTTCCACGTTCTTGATGGAAGAACGTACTGAGCGAATAACGGCAAGTTCAATCTTGCCCGCTTCTTTTTTCTTCATCGCCGACTTCATGTCCTGCGATAATTCTTCCTTTAAAGACACTGTATCAACCTTCTCGGATTATGCTTTAAATTTACGTTTACGTGCCGCTTCGGACTTTTTCTTTCTCCGTACGCTGGGCTTTTCATAATGTTCGCGTTTACGGACTTCGGAAAGAACACCTGCCTTTTGGCAAGAGCGCTTGAAACGACGCAATGCGCTGTCCAAAGTTTCATTTTTACCAACTCTGATTTCTGCCATTCTGTATCCCTCCCTCCAAAATTATCGTTAGGGAGTGCTGTTTTGCACACATGAAAATTATACTTAAAAAGCGTCGTTTTGTCAATTACATGCCCTTTTATCCTATGCAAAAACATTCTCTCGTGTTTTATCTCAAAAAGCGGCTGAACACATAGTTTCCATAAAGAAGCCCCTGGCTTGTAAGGCAATATCCCCACTCGGTCTTTTCCAGGAAACCTCGCAGTACCAAATCCTCTATTACCGTGCCGAAAGCATCTGTCACCGTTCTCTTAAAGCACTGCTCAAACCGTTCATTATCAATTCCTTTCATGGTTCTCAGCCCTAAAAAACAAAAATCCTCTTCTCCTCTTTCCTTGCCGATTAGTTCATGTTCCGCTAAGACCGATGTTTTTCCCGCATTTTTTATATATTCCGGCAAAGAACGTATATTTGAAAAACGATAGGTGCCGTCAAAGGAATGACTCGAAACACCGAACCCGATATACGGCTCATACTGCCAATACTTAAGATTATGCTTTGACTGAAACCTCTCCGCCGCATAGGCTGAAATTTCATAACGCTTTAAGCCGCCCTTCTCCAAAGTACGGCATACCCTTTCTCCGGCTTCTTCCGTAACACCTTCTTCCGGAAGAATGATTTCCCCTTTCCGGACAAGACGATTCAGCATCGTACCTTCTTCAACAATAAGACTGTATGCCGAAGCGTGTGTAACGCCCAGACCGATTAAGGTGCGGGCATCGGTCTCGGCTTCCTCGGGTGATTGTCCCGGCAGGCCGTAGATAAGGTCCGCCGATACATTCGTCACACCGCCTGTACGTACGGCCTCCAAAGCCGCAAAGGCTTCCGCCGACGTATGAACCCGTCTTAACAGTCGCAACAATCGATCATCAAAGGACTGGATTCCCATGCTGATTCTATTAACCCCTATTTGTACAAGATCGTGTATGTAATCGGACTTAATTCCGTCCGGATTTATTTCAAACGTGATTTCGCTACCTGCGTCTACTCGAAAGGTATCTGTCAGGGCCGACATTATTTTTTCGCCTTGCCGTGCCGTCAGGAGCGAGGGAGTACCGCCGCCGAAATAGACGGTATTCGCCGCCTCCCCGGTGTAGGAAGTTGCACGTATTTCTCGGCACAGGGCCTCTACATAGTCATCTAAATACGACGAAATGCCTCCGTACGACGGAAAGTCGCAATAGAGGCACTTACGTACGCAAAAAGGAATATGAACATACAGGCCCGTCATCAGTTATCATCCACCTGCAAGACAGCCATAAAGGCTTCTTGAGGTATTTCGACACTACCTACCTGCTTCATTCGCTTTTTACCTTCTTTCTGTTTTTCCAACAGCTTGCGCTTACGGGAAATATCCCCGCCGTAGCACTTAGCCAACACATCTTTTCTCAAAGCCGCCACGTTTTCACGGGCAATAATTTTATTACCTACAGCCGCCTGGATCGGTATTTGGAAAAGTTGACGGGGAATAAGACCGCGAAGTTTTTCCACCAAGCCTCTGCCGCGGCGAGCTGCAAAGTCTTTGTGGACAATGACACTCAAGGCATCGACGATTTCCCCGTTAATGAGGATATCCATCTTAACCATAGGCGAGGTGCGGTAACCGTCCAATTCGTAGTCCAGGGATGCATACCCTTTAGTAGACGACTTCAAGACATCAAAGTAGTCATAGAGTATTTCATTCAACGGCAAATCATATACCAAGGATACCCGCGTGTCGTCAAGATAGTCCATAGTCACATACTGCCCACGCCGATTCTGTGAAATTTCCATGACCGTTCCCACCATATCCTTGGGAATTATAATCGTCGTTTTTACAAACGGTTCTTCTATATGTTCTATCTTAGTCGTATCCGGCAACAGGGAAGGGTTGTCGACAGCTACCATTTCACCGTCTGTCTTATACACATGATAAATAACGGACGGAGCTGTCGTAATCAGGGATAATCCGTATTCTCTTTCCAGTCGTTCTTTAATAACATCCATGTGCAGCAGTCCCAAGAAACCGCAACGGAAGCCAAATCCCAAAGCCGTCGAAGTTTCAGGTTCATATAAGAGAGCCGCATCGTTCAAGTTAAGTTTTTCCAATGCATCTCGCAAATTATCGTATTCACTTGTATCTACGGGATAGAGGCCGCAGTACACCATTGGTGTTGCCGGTCTGTAGCCGGGCAAAGCGTCGTGTGCCGGATTATCAGCCCGGGTCACCGTATCTCCAACGCGACAATCGCGTACGTTTTTCATGGATGCGGCAAAGTAACCTACACTACCGCACTCCAGGCTTTTTACGGCATACATGCGCGGCAAAAAGACGCCCGTTTCAATAACTTCAAATTCTTTTCCCGATGACATCATGCGTATTCTGTCGCCGGTCTTGACGGACCCTTCCATAATACGCACATTAGCAATAGCCCCCTTATAGGGATCAAAATGCGAATCGAAAATCAGAGCCCGCAAGGGTTTGTCACTTTCGTCCTTCGGCTCGGGTATCTTTTCCACAATAGCCTCCAGCACCTTATCGACGCCGAGTCCCGTCTTGGCACTGACCATGACGGCTTCGGATGTATCGAGGCCGATAATATCTTCAATTTCCTTGCACACCCGTTCAGGATCGGCACTGGGTAAATCAACCTTGTTTATAATCGGAATAATTTCCAAATCATGTTCTAATGCAAGGTATACATTTGCCAAAGTCTGAGCCTCTACCCCCTGCGTCGCATCAACAATAAGCAACGCTCCTTCACAGGCAGCCAGACTGCGTGATACTTCATAATTAAAGTCCACATGCCCCGGCGTATCGATAAGATTCAGCGTATATTGATGCCCGTCCTTGGCATCATATAACAATCTGGCTGATTGGGCTTTTATAGTAATACCTCTTTCCCGTTCCAACTCCATGGTATCCAGAAGCTGCTCTTCCATCTCTCTTTGAGAGATGGTTCCGGTCATTTCCAACAGCCTGTCGGCCAGGGTGGATTTGCCGTGATCTATATGAGCAATAATAGAAAAGTTACGTATATATTTTGTAGCCACTGTCCGTTCTCCTTCTTAAGTAATCGTACCGCCGCCGAGAACGCGGTCATCCTCGTATAGCACCAAGGCCTGTCCTGCCGTAGCCGCTCGCTGAGGTTTGTCAAAAACGACCTTCATTTCATTTCCTGCAGGATATACCGTACAGGGAGCCGCTTGAGCGGCATAGCGAATTTTCCCGTAGGCCTTAAAAGGCTCTTCCCGTACGGTCTCAGTCCAAGTCACATCATGAGCTTTAATTTCGGCGGAAAAAAGTTCTCGTTCCGAACCGACGCGGACTTCATTGTTTTTTTCATCCAACGACACTACATAATAAGGACCGCCCGGGCCGCCCAGGTTCAACCCTCGTCTCTGTCCGATCGTATAAGCCGCAATTCCCTTATGAGTACCTACTGTCCGCCCTTGTCCGTCAGTAAATCTACCGGTTTTAAAAATATAGGGAGCTTCTTTTTTCAAAAATCCCTTGTAATCATTATCGGGAATAAAACAAATATCCTGACTTTCCGGCTTATTAAACACCGGCAACCCCCACTCTTTTGCCAACTCTCTGGTCTTCGTTTTTTCCAAATCCGCCATGGGGAAAATAATATGTTGCAATAAATCCTGCGTCAGTTGGTACAACACATAGGACTGGTCTTTTCTTTCATCCTTACCGCGCCGCAAAGTGTAAAGCTTTCTTTCATGGTCATATACAATGCGGGCGTAGTGTCCTGTCGCCAACAAGTCCGCTCCGAACTGTTGCGCCTGCTCCCACAGAAGTCCGAATTTAATGAACCGATTACAGGCAATACAGGGATTCGGAGTCTTGCCGTGTGCATAAGAATCAATAAAGTAATCAATAACGTCATGACGAAAAACATCCCGAAAATCCAGGGTATAATGGCGTATACCTAAGACATCCGCCACAGCTTTGGCATCGTTAACCGAATCGAGAGAACAACAAGCATGAATATTTCGCTCGATTTTACACGCAGGCTCTTCTTCCCAAAGTCTCAGAGTAATACCGATGACTTCATATCCCTGTTCTTTTAAAAGTCCCGCCGTAACGGAGCTGTCCACACCGCCGCTCATGGCAACGGCAATACATTCAGACATGATTATTCCTCTCCCGCTATACGGCGAATAACTTCAACAGCCCGCCGCACTTCACTTTCCGTCGTATCTTTACCCAAAGATATTCGAACACTGCCCGTAAGCCATTGCGCCTCCGTCTGCATTGCCTTCAGAACATGAGACGGTTGAGCCGCTCCGGATTCACAGGCCGAACCGGCTGAAAGGGCAATTCCCTGCCTATCCGCACTGATTAAAACAATCGTTCGATCCTTTCGAGCTACGGAAAAATTAATAATATTGGGCAACGAGTGGTTCAAGGTCCCGTTCAAATGATATAGATCAGGTCGCTGTCCCAACTGTTCGACTATATATCGTTTCAAACACGTTGCGTGTTTTATTCTTTCTTTACCTTCCAGTTGCAAGAATTCACAGGCCTTACCGAAGCCTACAAGAGCCGGTACATTTTCCGTTCCGGCCCGTAAATTGCGTTCCTGGGGACCGCCCATAAGGTCAGGAGCTAAGCGAATTCCATCGCGTATATACAAAGCGCCGGTCCCTTTAGGGCCGTATATCTTATGACCCGCCACGGATAAAAGATCTATATGAAGCTGTTTTACATTCGTATCCGTCCAACCGAATCCCTGTACGGCATCAACGTGAAATACGGCGTCGTGTTCCCGTAAAAATTCACCTACATCCCGAATAGGCTGCACCGTTCCGGTCTCATTATTGGCCGCCATAATCGATACAAGAACCGTATCTTCCTTTAATGCTTTTTTGACGGATTCTATAGAAACGCGACCTTCTTTATTAACAGGCAAGACGGTTACATCATATCCCTTGGTCCGTAAAAATTCAAAGGAACGCAAAACGGCAGCATGTTCTACGGCCGTTGTTATCAAATGCCCGCCCTCGGGATGATTGGCTCGTAAGTACCCGAATAAGGCCAGATTATCAGCTTCCGTACCGCCTGCGGTAAATAAAATCTCCCGTCCTTCAGCCCCTATGGCTGCCGCCACACGATCACGCGCCGTTTGAACAGCGGCTCTTGCCTTTTGACCGAAGGCATGCAAACTCGAAGGATTTCCGAATTCAGTTGTCAAATAGGGCATCATAGCGTCCAACACCCGCTTATCCAACGGTGTAGTCGCCGCATAATCCAAATAAATGCGATCCATAGTTTTCCCTTCGCAAAGAAAGTCATTATTAATCATATCACATAGCCCGCGTATCTACCAGACATATAAGAGATACTCATAACCACCTGTTAAACGGGTGGTTTGCTCTGACCCTATAAGGGTCTTTCTCTAGTAGATACCCTCTAAATAGGGTATCTACTAGTCCGACAACCACTCTATTATTACAGGCAGCCCCTACTCGGCGGCTTTTTTTCTGCCTATTCGGCGTACAAGTAAACAACAGGCACTCTTTAGCCTAAAAGAGTGCCTGCCTGTAATACATTAAAGCTATTTGGTTTTTGTTGTTTTTACAGCTTTTGCATTATCCTACGGCTGAACATATCCGCCGTATACATCTCGATAGTCTTTCGTCTTCTTGTTATCTTTGTTGTTAACACGAACACGTTCTACTTTATGCCGGTCATTGTCTTTACCGGAAATGCGGTCAACACGAGTCCGATCCAATTCTTGAATACGATCCAATTCAGGTTCGAATTCGCCCATAGCTTTTGCCATCTTCGGATCAATAGGCGCTCCGTTTTGCAATGCACGGTAAATAACAGCCGCAAATTCATACCGAGTCATGGAACGGTCTCCTTTGAATTCGCCATCAGGATAACCAACAATAAGACCTCTGTCAGCTAAAGATTTAACATATTCATATGCCCAATGGTTTTCCGAAACGTCAGGGAAGTTAACATTACCCGTACTCGTCTGGCCTACAGCCATTTTACCGGATTCCATTGCATCAATCTTTGCGTTTTGTGCTTTGACGATGGCTTTTAATGCTTCTACTTCTTTAGCCAGGGCTACTTGTGAACGTGTTACATGTTTTCCTTGACCAAGTTTCAAGCTGACTCCCGCATTTACCAGGTTTTCACCGGCACCGAAAGAACCGCCTACGCTGAACATGACATCTTCATTCGGACGATAGTACGCTCCGACAGCCACAGCGTTAGCACTGTTATAGTTACCATAGCCTGCCGCAAAATCCCACTTATCATCCGGATCGAAGTCAAGGGGATGAAGAGCTGCCAATGCTGCAGCACCGGCGCCAACACGATTTACTTTATCACCCAACTTATTAATGACGGCAGAGTTAATATTATTGTTATTACCAATAGCTAATTTTAATTGAGCCACATTGACTGCGTCTGTATCATTTGTACCGGCAGCAACGCTCGTAATCTGCCGAGTGTGCGTTGTACCATCACCTACAGATACAGCAGCATCCGTTGCTTTCCATACAGATGTCGTATTTGTCGATGCAGCGTGAGTAGACGGATCGTATCCTACAGCACCTGCGCCTACGGATGCGCTGGATCCGGAACCAATAGCTACACCACCGGCCTGAGTAACATTGGTATTGCGTCCAATAGCAACCGCATCTGATACATTAGTTGTGCTACCGGTATCATGTGATCCTAAAATTACGCTATTATTGGCTCCCTGTAATGTTCTGTTATCACCGATAACCACGGCATGATCAGTATCACTAATCGTATTTTCAGAGCCTGTAACCGTTACATGATTTACATTCGTTGCCGTATTATGGAAACCGGTAATAGAGTTGTCGGCACTTGCTGCGCCACTAGTTCCCGTTACTGTGTTATTAACACCAATCATGGCCGTCCGCAACGTATAGTCCGCTCTGTTCCCTCCGCCAAAAGCCATCGTGGAGCCACCACTACTCGATGCCCGGATAGAGGTTCTCAAGCTATCGGCAAAGTCTTTTGCTGAAGCACCCCCATCAGTCGGAGTACCGGACAAGCTAGTATATGAGTTGGTAATTTCATTACCGGCACCGAAAATAAGAGAGCCATTGGAATTAGCTGTGCGGTTAGCAACCCCTGTAATGGTATTGCCAATACCGGAATAGGAACTACCTGTTTTAGATTCAACGCTATTTAACGAACCGTTAATAGTAGCCCCTAAATTTTTCGTCGCATTAAAGAAACTAGTTAAACGACCACCATCGTAGTCACTAGAAATAATGTTGTAGGACCCTGTGCTAGTAGTAAAAGCACCATTGCTAAAGCTATTAGCACCTACTGTCGTAGCATATACGCCCAACGCATCCGTTCTAGTAGAAGCACTGTTCACCGTAGTATCGCCCAAAGCTCCATTATAATTGTGAGAACCGACCATCGTACTCCCTGTACGAGCAAATGTGTTATCACCGATAGCAACACTGCCTACGACCTTAGTCGGATCAGCAGGAATTCTAGCCCGAGAGAACATGTTTCCGCTATATGTTGTCTGACCAAAAGCAAAGCTTGCTTCTCCGCCACCAGCCATGTTTTCTATGTGTGCATTTTTACCAATGGCAATACTGCCGCCTTGACTGGCATAGTTATTAATATTGGCTCCATTACCTATTGCAACATCACCGGTTGCAGCACTGGCACCATTAGAATAACCAATGCCAGCGCCTTGACCAATCGCTACATTTTCTACTTTCGGAGCGCTACTCCCCGTACCAATAGCAACACCAAGGCCATCACCGGCCGGATTCGGTGCAGGGGCGGCTAATGCCGACACACCTCCTAAAGTCGTGTAAATTAAAGCGGTCGTTATCGTAGCCGCAAGTCTTTTCTTTGTATATTGTGTCATACCGCTATACTCCTTTTCTTTCAAATATATATACATTACTTATTCAGTATATGCGGTTTATTACAAATTTCAAATACACTTTTGTAATTATAATTATTCGTAATTGTAGTGTACTAAGACATTTGTGACAAAGGCTCATGCAGAATGAGCTAAGAAGAATTCTGTCACCGGTTCATTAGGTGATTTAAATCCAAGTATCCGTTGTACGATGTTATTATAGCGGCTAATATACCGTTTATGAGCTTTGCAGAGGGCTTCTATCGTTCTAAAGCTACGATTATAAAAGTGCTCTCCGTCTCGTCTGTGACTACGCTCAACCTTGCCGTTTTGCCACGGCGAGAACGGTCGAGTCGTTTTATGTTCTATCTTTAGCCACTTCGCCACCACATCAAACTGACAGATTCGTTCACTGCTTC
>ERZ773066.1729-NODE-1729-length-11070-cov-4.455651_pt1 | contig 11070 bp, 9 predicted proteins | sample MGYA00580573_ERZ773066 | MGnify/ENA primary metagenome ERZ773066 (study PRJEB29015, sample SAMEA2738128) | human oral metagenome | biome: human oral; feature: human-associated habitat; material: saliva | place: China | collected 2203 ... | reverse complement strand
AGCCTGAAAAAGGAGTGTACTATAACAGAATGAGCGCTTCTTCACATACAAGAGGGCATAGATATGCACCAGAATTAACGGAGCAAGTCTTAACATGGCTGGAAAACAAAGGAACAGAAGCAGTCCGTGTAGTTAATGGAACATCTGCAATAAATCTTGAAGTGAGCAAGCTGAAACAATATATTTTACTGCAAAAGGCAGGGATAAATACTCCAAAAACATTGGGAGCTGTGGGAAAAGAGCAAATCTTAAATGCTGCTAAGGAACTTGACACATATCCTTTTATCATAAAGCACAACAGAGCTGGAAAAGGGCTTGGGGTAAGGCTTATAAGAAGTTATGAAGAACTTGACAATTATGTAAATGGAAACGATTTTGAAGATTCTGTCGATGGAATAAGCTTGATTCAGGAATATGTGAAGCCTGTAGATGGACATATCATAAGAGCTGAATTTATAGGTGGAAAATATCTTTATGCCGTAAAAGTTGACTCAAGCGATGGATTTGAACTATGTCCAGCAGATTCGTGCCAGATAAATGATAAATTCTGTCCTGTAGGAGAAGAAGCTGCAGAAAAAACAAAATTTAGAATTATTGAAAGATTGCCAGAAAATCAAATTGAAAAATATGAAAAATTTTTGAAAGAAAACCACATAGATGTGGCGGCAATTGAGTTTATCATAAATGAAAACAATGAAGTTTTTGTTTATGACATAAATACAAATACCAATTACAATGCCGATGCTGAAAAAATAGCTGGGAAATACGCTATGTTGGAACTAGCTAAATATTTAAAAGATGAATTGAAAAAATTAGGATAAGAAATAATAAAAATATTAAATAAATTTATTGACAATAGGTTTATTAAAATAAAAAAAGAAAAGAAAATAAAGTAAAAGAAAGGAAAATAAATTTATGATTATAAAAGTAGATGGGAAAATTGATAAAAGCGTATTAGAAAGATTGATAAAAAGATTGGAAGAAGAAAATAATGTTAAAGTGAAGCCAATTATTGGGGCAGAATATTCAATTTTAGGGTTAGTTGGAGATATTAGCTCTATTGATATTAAGCATATTCAATCTTTAGAATATGTAATTGATGTTCAGAGAGTTCAAGAGCCATACAAAAGGGCAAGTAGAAAATTTCATCCAGAAGATACAATTGTAAAAGTTGGAGATGTAGAAATTGGAGGAAATAATCTTGTGATGATGGCAGGACCTTGTTCAGTTGAAAATGAAGAACAAATTATGACAGCGGCAAGAATAGTGAAAAAATATGGAGCAACGATGTTAAGAGGAGGAGTAGTAAAACCAAGAACATCGCCATATGCATTCCAAGGACTTGGGATGGAAGGTGTTAAACTTATGGAAAAGGCAAAAGCGGAAACAGGACTTCCAATAATATGTGAAATTATGTCAATTTCTCAACTTCATGAATTTGGTCCGCATGTTGACATGATTCAGCTTGGGGCAAGAAATATGCAAAACTTTGACTTGTTAAAAGAAGTTGGAAAAACAAATATTCCAGTGCTTTTAAAAAGAGGACTTAGTGCGACGATAGAAGAATGGCTTATGTCAGCAGAATATATTTTAGCTGGTGGAAATGAAAATGTGGTTCTTTGTGAAAGAGGAATAAGAACTTATGAAACAGCTTACAGAAATGTATTAGATTTAAATGCAGTGCCAATGATTAAAAAATTAACACATTTACCAATAATTGTAGATTCAGCTCATGCGACTGGAAAATACTGGATGGTAAAACCGCTTGCAATGGCAGGAATTGCAGCTGGAGCAGATGGACTTATGGTAGAAGTGCATCCTGAACCAGACAAGGCGTTGTCAGATGGACCTCAATCATTGAAATTTAATGTATTTGAAGATTTGATGCAAGATGTGGAAAAAATTGCAAATGTGTTGGGAAAAACTTTTAAATAAATTTTTAGAAGGTTGTAAAAAATGAAAAGAAAATGGCTAATATTATTAATTATAATTTCTTCAATTAATTCTTTTGCTAAAGAAACTTACACTAAAGAAGAAAAACAATATTTAAAGCAAATTGAAAAAGGCGATAAGGATTCACTGTTAAAATTAAGTGATTATTATTTTCGAAATAGAAAATTTGAAGAATCTGAGAAGTTATTATTGAAATATGAAAAAGAAAATAACAGTTTAGAAAATAGTAGAGAAATAAAAGAAAAAATTATTTTATTTTACAGATATTGGAGAGATTCAATAGAACGTTCGGTTTTAAAAGTAAATATAGAAAAAACTAAAGAATTGGAAGAAAAAATTATTGAACGGTATAATGACTTAATAAAATCTGGTGATATAAAAGCATTGAATGATCTAGGAGAATTTTATATTTGGATAAAACAGGATGAAAAAGGAAATAAATTATTGAAAGAAGCTGCTGATAAAGGATATAAACCAGCTCAAGAAACTTTAGAAAGAAAGAGTAAGGATAACAGTTTTGGTGAACAGAAATTGCAAGAATATCAGAATAATTATAAAGAAACAGGTGATATTCGGATTTTAAGAACATTGGCAAGTTTTTACGTAAGTTTGAAAAAATATGATTTAGCAGAAAAAACTTATTTACAGTTAATTGAATTAGAGAACTATCAGCCTGATTATGCTTCATTAGCTCAAATGTACGATTATAAAACCCAAAATTATGAAAATGCAATAAAGTATTATAAATTGGCAATAGAAAAAATATCTAATAAAACTCAAAAATTTGATGCCCGAGATTATTGGGTTAGAATAGGAGATATGTATTTTTTGCAAAATAATTTTGTTGAAGCTGAAAAGGCATATAAAAATTCTATGGCATTTAAACATCCAACGGATGGTAAAACATACGAGCGAAATATGCTAATAGAAATTTATAAGTCACAAGGAAGAACGGAAGAAATGAAAAAATTGGAAAAGCAGAATAAAAGCTGGTGGAATAATTAATAGTTATGTTCAGAAACTGCACTAATAAAGCAAATATTATGAACCAAGGAGTCTTGACTCTTTGTCAAGTTCAAAAGAATTGGACTGGTGAACAATTTAATAAAAATTTTCATATTTTGTGTACAGTATTTGGCTATAGTAATTATTTATAAGAAAAATTGTTAGCTGGTTGTAAAAGTGAAAGCAATAAATAGTGAACAACAGCATTATAATCACAGAGGATCAAGACCCTTTGACAGATAATGAAGAAAAATAATAAAGCTAAAAATATAAAAATACTGTTTTATTGAAAGTTTTTACTTTTTCAAATGGCTAAAAAATTTGTAAAAAGAGGTGTTTACAATTTTGAAAAAAATAGAAGATTTAACAGTAACGATAGTAGGACTTGGAGTGATTGGGGCAGCTTTTGCACAAAGTTTTAAGGAAATCGGTATCAAGACTATTTACGGAATTGATATTGATGAGGAGACGATAAAGAAGGCAGAGGAGAAAAATATGATAAATAAAGGGTTTCTTGAAACTAAGGACCCTTTGGGAAAATCAGATTTTGTTGTAATTACTCTTTATCCTAACTTGATGAAATCGTTTTTTGTGAACAATATTGATAATTTTAAGGAAAATGCTATAATTACTGATGTTGTGGGTATTAAGGAGAAAATTATTGGAGATATTGATCCGATTATTGAGGAAAGTAATAAAAAGAATGGGAAAAATATTGACTTTATTTTTGGACATCCGATGGCAGGGCGTGAAAAAAGAGGAATTGATTTTGCGGATAATCGTGTTTTTCAAAATGCAAATTATATAATTATTAAGGATGAAAAAAATAAAAAGGAAAATTTGGAATTACTTTCGGAAATTGTAAGATTGATGGGATTCAAGAAAGTTAGTTTTCTTACGGCACAGGAACATGATGAGATTATTGCGTTTACGAGTCAGCTTACTCATGCGATTGCAGTTTCGCTTGTGAATAGTGATAGTGAGAAGTATGATACAAATCGTTTTATTGGAGATTCTTATCGAGATTTGACGAGAATTGCAAAAATAAATGAAGATTTGTGGGCAGAGCTGTTTATGGGAAATAAAAAAAATCTTTTGAAAATGATACAGCAGTTTGAAAAGGAACTGGATGTAATTAAAGATGCCTTGAATAATAATGATTTGGGGACATTAAAAGAGAAATTTATAATTTCTACGAAGCGTAGGGAGAAAATAGATTAAAGAAATTGACTTGGGAGGGATGAAATGGAAAATAATTTTGAAAAGAAAAAGTATTTAAAAACACTAGTTGGAGATAGTATTTATTTTTCACCAATCTCTCTTGATGATATTGAAGAGTACACTGAGATGGTTAATGATATAAAAGTTTCAGTTGGTTTAGGCTCTGTTTCTTATACAAATATTACAGATTTTGAAAGTGAAAAGGAATTTTTAACTTCAATAAAAAAAGAAAAAATATTTGCTGTTAGACTACTTGAAAATGATGAACTTTTGGGAAATATTGGATTTAATTCATTAGATATGGTAAATAGAAACGGTGCATTGGGAGTTCTAATAGGAAATCCTAAACATCAGCGAAAAGGTTATGGAACAGAAGCTCTGAAATTAATACTTGATTACGGTTTCTCATTTTTAAATTTGAGAAATATATCGCTAAAAGTATTCGAATATAATGAACCAGCCTATAATTTGTATAAAAAAATAGGCTTTAAGGAAGTAGGACGATTACGGAAAGCGGTTGAAATTATGGGAAAAACTTATGATGTTATTATAATGGATATGTTAAAAGAAGAGTTTCAGTCGGTTTATATAAAAAGAGAACTTGAAAAAAGATATAACTTGAAATAAAAAATTATATAGTAAAATCATTTTAAATTGTTGGATTTAGTGGTTTTGCTATATTTTAATATACAATTGTTTTTAGAAAAATATGTTAAAAACTATTTAAAATTAAACTGTTAAAAATTATGTAAATTTAATGGTTGAGTAAAATATTCATAGTTTTTGAGTTTAGTTTTAAAGCAGTTTTACTATAATATTGATTTGAAATGTAAATTTAGTATTAAATGAAAAATTATGATTAAAAGGATGGATAAATTATGGAAAAATTACATGTTGGATTGGGAAAAAATTCTTATGATATTATGATTGGGGAAAATTTTTTTGAGGAATTTCCAAAATATATTGGAGAAGTTTACAGTGGGAAAAAATTGTTTGTAATTACAGACTCGAATGTTCATGAGATTTATGAAGAAAAGTATAAAGAAATGTTTAAAGGATTTAATTACAGCATATTTGTGCTACAAGCTGGAGAAAAACATAAGCATATTGGGATAATGCCTTCGATTTACTCGGCTATGGTGAATGAAGGACTTACGAGAAAGGATATGGTTGTTGCGTTTGGTGGCGGAGTTGTTGGAGATATTGCTGGATTTGCAGCGGCTAGTTATATGCGTGGAATTGGGTTTATTCAAATTCCTACAACAATTGTTTCGCAAGTTGACAGCAGTGTTGGTGGAAAAGTTGGAGTTGATTTGCCTGAGGGGAAAAATCTTGTTGGGGCATTTCATCAGCCAAAACTTGTTTTAATTGATAATTATTTTTTAAATACATTAACTGATAGATATTTTTACGATGGATTTGGGGAAATTGTGAAATATGGATGTATTTATGACAAGAATTTTTTTGATAGACTTGTGGAAATTGTGGAAAAAGTTGGGGTTTCGCAAGATGATGAAAATTATATACAAAAATTGCGTGAACATTTGATGAAGTATGTGAATGAGCTTGTTTATCGTTCTTGTGAGATAAAGAAGGAAGTTGTGGAAAAAGATGAGAAGGAAAGCAACTTGAGAATGATATTGAATTTTGGGCATACGATTGGTCATGCGATTGAGCAGTTTACAAATTATGAAAAATATTCGCACGGAGAGGCGATTTCTGCCGGGATGGTGGATATTACGAAAATTGGAGAGAAAAAAGGATTTACTAAAGAAGGGGAAGCTGTGAAAATTGCAAAATTGCTTAAGGCATTGAATTTACCAACTGAAATTGAGTATCCAAAAGATGAGATTGCGAAGATTATGAAAAGGGATAAGAAAAGTACGAGTGATGGGATTAATTTTGTGATTTTGAAAGAGATTGGGCAAGTTGAGATTATGAAGATTGGAGCGGAAGAGATTTTTGAGTAAACATTTGAAATTGTGGAAATAGAAATGTGTGATTATGTGGGGAAATTGAAAAGGTTAGGAAGTGTCTGATAAATTTATTAAAATCTTGAATTGGAAAAGAATAAAATGGAGGAATAAGATGGATAATAAAATTATTAAAGATGAAATTTTTGGAGAAATAAAAAATTTTGAAACTGAAGTTGAGTGGCTTGGGAGAAAAATAAGTGTGAGTTTTGATGATGGAATTGGGCATAATTGGAGTGAAGAGAAAAAAGTAGAAGAAGTTAAAGGGGCAATTGAACAATTTAAAATTATGTATCTCAATCAAAAAGAATGGGATGAGAGAATAAAGAATAGAATTGTGGAAGATTTGCGTTGGTTAGCAGAAGATTGGTTTTCTTCAGTAGATGAGGAAGATGTGGATGAAATGATAGAAATACTTGAAAAAAATTTAAATTCTAAATTTACGGAAAAAGAAAAGGAAGAGTTAAAAAAACAGAAAGTTTCAAAAGAAGTTTTTAAAAATGGGATTTATCTTGAAGGGGTGCGTATAACTTCTGATGGAGATTTTACGGTGTACTATTATGATGATGAAGTATTTTTTGCAGGGCATGGGATTGAATTAATGGGGAATATTAATGGGGAATTTACAAGTGAAGCAGATATTATAGGATAAATTTTTAGTTTTGAGTGTTGAAAGAGAATTTTGATAAGGATAAGATTTTGAATAAAGGTTTTGGTTTAAAGGGTTCTTTTAGACTTAAAATGAAGAAGAAAAAAACAATGTAAAAGGAGAAAAATTTATGAAAATAAAAATAAAACCAAGTACATTAAATGGAAAAATAGAAATACCACCGTCAAAAAGTTATTCACATAGAGCGGTGATTGCAGCGGCATTAGCCGAAAGTGAGAAGAAGTCAATGATTGATAATTTAAAGTTTTCTGTGGATATTACTACAACAACGGATATTATGGAAAATTGGGGAGCGAAAATTAAAAGATTTGAGAGTGCTCTTGAGATTGTTGGGAATGATGGGAGAGTTGTTCCGAAGGATAAGTATGTGCAATGTAATGAGTCGGGGTCTACGATTAGGTTTTTGATTCCTGTTGGGATTACGAGTGAGAATGAATTGATTTTTGATGGGAAAGGGAAACTTGTGGATAGACCGCTGGATTCGTATTATAAGATTTTTGAGGAGCAAGGGTTGAAGTATGAGACGACTGGTGGGAAATTGCCACTTACGGTTAATGGAAAATTGAAGGCTGGGAATTATGAGATTGACGGAAATATTAGTTCGCAGTTTATTACTGGGCTTTTGTATGCTTTGCCACTTCTTGATGGGGATTCTAAGCTGATTATTAATAAAAATTTGGAGTCGAAGGGGTATATTGATTTGACGCTGGAAATTTTGCAGTTGGCTGGAATTGAGATAAAAAATAATGATTATAAATCGTTTGAGATAAAAGGAAATCAGAATTATAAGCCTTTTGATTATACTGTTGAAGGGGATTATTCGCAAGTGGCGTTCTGGATTGTGGCTGGAATAATTTCTGCAAACAGGGATAATGAAGTGAAATGCCTGCATGTGAATAAGAACTCGCTGCAGGGCGACAGAGAAATAATAGAAATTGTTGAAAAGATTGCTGCCACAAATGTTGGCGCAGTTAAAATTTTCAGAATTTCAGCTGATGACATCTAAAAATTAACCCCTTTTCTATTTTTATTTTTATTGGAGGGCTACTTCAAAACTTATACCTAATTATTGACTCTATTATTCTTGGACATTATGTAGGAGAAAGTGGAATAGCAATCGTAGGTGTCGCAAACCCTATTAACTTCATTGTTATGGGATTTCTTATTGGTTCTGCCTACGGTTTCGGGGTAATTATGGCCAGAAGCTTTGGAGCTGGTGATTTTAAAGAGTTTAGGAAATATTTCTTTAACTCTATTATTTTATCTATTATTATCGGAATAGTATTTACTATTGTTCTGTCACTAGTCAACTCTTACCTTCTTAAGCTTATTAGTACTCCAGCTGAGTTGTTTGATGGCGCACATAAATTCTTATTTATATTATATATAGGTTGTGCTTCTTCTCTAATTTACAATTTATTCGCCGCTACTCTTAGAAGTATTGGTAATAGTTTTACTCCTGTCTTATTCTTACTGCTTTCAGTCGTAATAAATGCTATTTTAGCTTATGTTTTTGTTGCTATATTTAGTTGGGGAGTAGAAGGAAGCGCGGTGGCAACTATAATCGCACAGGCCGCTTCGGCTCTTTGTTGCTATATTTATATAAACAGAAAATACCCTCAAATACGACTTACTAAACAAGATGCTGTATTAGATATCTCTCATATGAAAAATCTTATTTTACAAGGTGCTCCTATGGGAATGCAGTTTTCTTTTACAGGTATCGGACTAATAGTTGTTCAAAAATTTCTTAATGGATTTGGAACTAACTATATCGCCGGATACAGTGTAGGTGTACGTATTCAAAATATTGTATCTTATGTCTACGTTGCTTTAGGTACTGCTATTTCAACATTTATTAGCCAAAACATCGGAGCTAAAAGAATGTACCGCATACCAAAAGCCGTTAAATATACGACATTAATTACAATAGGTTGCGCTATTTTTAGTACAATTGTTATTAGATTCTTCGGACCAAACTTTATTTCATTATTTACTACCGCACCTAACGAAGAATTAACACATGCTACAGTAACCTACTTTAACAACGTAACTCTTGCCTATATTCCTTTAGGCCTTATAATACTTTATCGTAGTGCATTACAAGGATACGGATTCCCAATTATTGCGATGATGGCAGGTATCATCGAGTTAATCAACCGTGTTGTTATAGTAATCTTCCTTACAGATACATTTGGATTCTTAGCAATCTGTCTTGCAGACTCTGTAAACTGGGTAATTACTGCTGTATTCTTACTAATAGTATACTTTATAGCTACACGTTCACATAAAAATAAAAATAAGGCGTTTTATATAGAACCTAGTATGTAAAAGAAGTGACTTGATAAAAATTCAAGTCACTTCTTTTATTTTATTAATATTATATTTTTTCTAAATATATCTTCTTGTTGTGCTTTCAAATTATATATGCGAGATACTTTTATATCATGAACAAAATAACCGCTAGTCTTACTATTTAAAACTGGTACTAAAGTAATATTGCTTTGATTATTTATTTCTCGTATTATACTAGCTTTATCTTCTTTAGCCGCTAATATTCTAAATACTTTTGTTCCAAAAAATTCGTTGTAATTAGTCTTTGTAGTATTAGTTAATATGTGTAATAATATTCTTTGGATTTTCTTTTTGCTATATCTTTTTGTAGATATACTATTTACCAGCTCTTGATAGTTAGTGGCTATATTCGCCATGTCATATATTCTATTTTCTAAACCTTCATTGACATCATATATGTTTTTTAATCCCACTTTTCCTAGAGATAATATCTTATATTTTATTAAGTCAAAAAAGTCCTCTTCTGATAAAATTTTGCTTGCTCGAATATTTTTAATCATTTCTTTAGATAAATAGTTTGATACCACGCTATTATCTATATTTTTCCTAATTGCTGTGGCACTTAAGAATTGTTTATCTTCTACCTCTTCTTTATTAAGCCCTTGACCTTCTCTTTTAACCGGCAAAAGTTTAATATGAGGCGCATATTTACGAATATTTTTATAATAACTATACGCTAAAATAAAGTTTGGGACATCATTTTGTAACCCTAGTATTTTACTATTAATAGTCGCAAAGTTATATCCTTGCTTTAACAATTCTCTATACTGTACTTCAGTTATATTCTGTTGTTTATTATAAATTTCTTCAAACGTTTCTATAGAAGTATCTTCCGTTCCAAAGATAAGATGTGTAATTCCTGAATTCGATAAAATTTCTATACTTTTTTTGGCAAAATCATCACTATAAGCAACACTTGCCAAATAAGGAAGAGCAATCACCATATCACAGCCTGCTCGAACAGCTTCTTCCGCTCGAATATAACCATCTACTATAGCTACTTCTCCTCTTTGCGTGAAAAATTCGCTCATAACACAGACAATTTCTCCCCCACCATTTTTTTCTATTATATTTTTTGCTTGATCTATTAAATATTTATGGCCACTGTGAAGTGGATTAAATTCAGCTATTATTCCTATACGCATATTTCCCCTCTTGATTAAAACACTTTCAATTATTTGACTAGACAATTCTATTGTGTTATATTTAAAGAACAAAGAGTATTCATAATTCTATCCTAATTTTAATAGAGCAACTAGATTTTTCTAGTTGCTCTCATTTTTATCATTACTATTAGTTGAAGTTGAATTGTCTAAATATATATCAACTGTCCACCCTAATACTGAACCATCATCAGCAGCTACTTTACTTACAGAGAATTGTCTTGATTTACGATCTTCTTTAGCAAGACGCGCAACCTCACTATTCCCAAACTCCATAGCTTCTTTTTGTGATTTAAACACTTTTCCTGTTGTTCCTAATCCTTGATTCCCAGAAATCTTTTTCCCACCATACTCTTGTGATTTTATTACACCACTAGATGAATTAGAGCTACTTGACCCATGGCTAGGGCTTGTGATTACATTCTTAGCATTGTTATTCGATGATTGCTTAGATTGTGAACCAGATTGTTGCTGATTTCCTTGACTTTCTTGATTAGTACTGTTGTTATCATCTTTTTTATCTTCGTTTTTATTTGATGATTCTTCTTTATTATTTGATTTATCTTCATTTTTACTTTCATTCTTTTCTGTAACTTGGTTATTAGTCTTTTTCTGATTATCCTCTCCGTTAAAATAACTAACACCAAAATAGACTACACCTACAACTACTATTGCAGACACAAGTCCTATCATTATTTTAAATAGTTTATTATTTTTCATAGTTAGTTTT
>ERZ773066.1722-NODE-1722-length-11083-cov-3.919931_pt1 | contig 11083 bp, 9 predicted proteins | sample MGYA00580573_ERZ773066 | MGnify/ENA primary metagenome ERZ773066 (study PRJEB29015, sample SAMEA2738128) | human oral metagenome | biome: human oral; feature: human-associated habitat; material: saliva | place: China | collected 2203 ... | reverse complement strand
GAATCGTTAACAAAAAATATACCCTAACGTCGTCGCCAAAACCAATTGATAAAACAATCAAAAAAGACATATTCAAGCAGATAGGAGGATTATTTTTTCACAAAATTGGCGCTTTTGTGGTCATGGGGACCGATAATATCATTATTTCTATCACGCTTGGATTGCAAACGCTCGGACTATACAGCAATTACCAGCTTATACAAGTTGCAATACAGTCTCTATTCAGCCAGATATCTAATGCGGTACGTGCCAGTATCGGCAATCTACTAGTAGATATTGGCGGCAAAAAGAGTTTCACAACATTCTTGCGATTGCAATTTGCGAACCAAGTTTTATCAATTATATCGGTAAGCATATTCTTTGTTGCGTCGCGCAGTCTGGTGCGTATGTGGCTCGGTGAAAAGTTCGTTCTTGATGCATGGGTAGTGATGGCATTATCTCTCAGCTTATATATAACGCTAGTTAGATCAGTATTCGGCAATTTCAAGGAAGCGGCAGGTATTTTTTACGAAGATCGCTTCGTGCCTGTTATAGAATCATTGGTTAATATTGTTGCATCGTTAATGCTGGTTTATGCAATTGGGTTGCCGGGGGTATTTTTAGGTACAGCCATAAGCTCAATGACACTTCATTGCTATAGCTATCCAAAGTTCGTGTTCAAAGGACTGTTTCATAAGAGTTATAAAGAATATATTATTCATATGCTAACTGGTACTTTATTGGCTTTTTGCGCTATTGGCATATCATTTATAATTAGCCGCGCAATAGTTTTGAGTAATCCATTATTGCAATTAATTTATGATGGCGTTGTTGCCATAATAGTGCCGCTTTTTATAATATGGTTAGTGTATCATAAGTCTGATGAATATCTCTATTTCAAAAAATTATTTGCTAAAATACTTAGGAAGTTGGTAAAGTGTCATGCGTAAAATCCACCTGCTTCTTCCGCTACTTTGGATGGCGGTTATTTTCATGCTTTCGCAGCAGCCGGCCTCAATTTCTAGCGGGCAGAGCGGGGTGTTTGTCGAGCAGTTGCATCATATTGCACCGAGCGTCGATCAGCAGCTGCTGACTTTTCTGGTTCGCAAGGGAGCGCATATTTTTGCTTATTTCGTGCTGGGTATTTTGATGTTTAACGCTTTATGGCGGGTGGATTTAAGCAAGTTCAGATTTAACCGCCCAGCTATGCTGTCAATCATTATTTGCGCACTTTACGCTGCCAGCGATGAGTTCCACCAGCTATTTATCATCGGTAGAAGCGGCGAGCTTCGCGATATTATGATAGATAGCTGCGCCGCAATGGTTGGAGTATTTATAATAAGTATTTTTGTAAGAATATTGCAAAAAAGTAAAAAATAGAGTATAATATATAAGATATGGTGTCTGGAGTTTCTAAAACTACTAAACTAAGCGTCGGCTTGCGAAGAATAGTCGCTGGTATTTTGTTGTTATCGTTCATAGCACTGGTGGTTAGCGTTTTGCGGGCGGGGATTGTGCCTGAGCGTTATTTATGGATTGGTTTACCAATTTACGGGATGATAACCGTCGCGATCATTTGGGGGTTAGTCAGCCAGAAACGTTTCGGTAATATACATGCTGGCGTACTGGTAACGCTTGGCATAATTGCTTTGGCGATTACTGCTGCGAATATTTATATTATCAGTACGGCACGAGCTTTTGATAATTTGACATCTTCGATACAAAGCAGGAAATCGTCGTATGTTGAATATGTGATTGCTGCCTATAAGGACCGTAATACATCGCTTAATAATGCCCAGTCGGTTGGGATACTTTCGGCCGACCCGCTTTATGATAAAGTAACTAAGGCAGTCAAGGATGAAACTTCTGCCAATCAACAAGCGCTGGATAGTTTGGCTGAACTTAAGAATAAACTCGAATCAGGCGATTTGCAGCTGGCAACTATTCGCAAGGCTAATATGCCGATTATCGAAGAAGCTGATAAAACTTTCCACGATAATTTGGTGGTGTTGCAAACTATTCGCGTGGAAGGGGAGGCTGCGAAACAACCTTCGGCGATTAATGTTGATAAGCCATATGTTCTTTACATCAGCGGCATTGATACGGCTGGCAAAATATCTACCGTATCGCGTAGCGACGTCAATATATTGATGGTGGTTAATCCAGCCAAGCATTCAATTCTGCTGGTCAACACACCGCGCGATTATTATGTGCAATTGCACGGTACGACTGGCTTGCGCGATAAGCTGACGCATGCCGGGGTGTACGGCGTTGATATGTCAGTGAAAACGCTGGAGGATTTGTATAGTATTAATATTCAGCACTATATTCGCATCAATTTCACTTCTCTGGTAACTCTGATCGACGCTATCGGTCCGATTGAGGCTTATTCGGATTATGATTTTAAGTCTTACCATCAAGGATATAACACATTGGATAGCAGGCAAGCTTTGGAATTTTCGCGCGAGCGCTACAGCTTCCAAGAAGGCGATCGCCAGCGCGGGCGCAACCAACAGCACGTTATCGAGGCGATTATCGCCAAGTTGTCGCGTACCGAAAACGCCGTGAAATTACCGCAGATTATCGATACTATCCGCAACTCCATCGAGACGGATTTATCCGAACAGTCGATCAAGGCGATCATCCGCAAACAGCTTGACGATATTCATCCATGGAAAGTCGAATCGACTAACGTCGACGGCGCAGGCGCCATGGAGCCAACTTACAGCTACAGCGGTACGCCGCTTTACGTGATGATTCCGTCCAATGAATCGGTTGATACTGCCAAAGCGAAGATTTCGGCATACTTACAACAATAATTAATACCACTTTACTTTCTGCAGTAGGCTGCTTATTGTAACAATGTGCAATAGGCTATTTCACAGCAGATTCTGGCTTGATAGCCCTCCTCATACAACTAACGATAACTTTGCTTGTGCGCTGGCGGATGGCGTGGGTGGCGGTAGTTAGCGAATGCAGCGTAACTCGCTGATTCTTTTCGGCAATGTGCTTTAGATTCTTTTCGACGATAAACGGGTCTAGTTTGCCATATATAATATCGGTGTCGATGCGTGTTTCGGCCAATTTGCGGCTAGCATTTTGGCTGATAATACCCGCCAGTAGCGTATCGTGAAAGGCGCTAAAATTATCCTGGGTCAGCTGCGTTTCTGAGAAGCCAGCTAGTCCCAGCTTAGAATACAGGTCGTAGCCAGCCACCACTGCCTTTGGCGTTTTGAGCGCTTGGCGATAGATTTCGCGCAGTAGATTGTCCTGGCGTAATCGCGCCGCGCCTGTCTGAGAGCTATCACGATAAATTGGCGGCGCCACCAAGATACAGCACTTAACAATACCCTTATACATACTAGCGAACTCGATCGCCACCAGCGAGCCAAACGAATGTCCGACCAGCACTACCGGACCGCTCAAACCATTCGTCAAGCAGGTAGCCAGCAGGTGGCGGGCTTGTTCGCGGGCACTGTACATCCGCCGTGTTTGCGCCAGATAAGAATCGCCGTGGCCCAACAAATCAACTACGATATAGTTGCAATTAGCTGGCACATTCTCGATAAAAGGCCGCCACAACTCACCAGTATCCGCCAGACCGTGAACAAAGACATAAGTCACCGCGAATGGCCGCCGCAAACGTTTATAACGGACACGCAGCCGATAGGGGACATGCAGCATTTTGTGCAGGATTTGGTCGCGAAACTTACGCTTAGCCGCCATCGACGCCTACTTGTCTAGTTCTTTCAAGCGAGCGATTCGCGCCTCGGTCGACGGGTGAGTCGAGAAGAGAGCCTGCAGGCCGCCCAGCGAAAACATATTTGAAAACATTAGATGAGCTGAAGCTTCCTGGCTCGGTGATGGTTCAATCGGCGGCACGCTAGCTTTCCAGTTTTCTAGCTTCATCAGCGCCGACGCTAAATCATCGCCAGTGCCGAGAATACTGTGGCTATACTGATCAGCCGCATACTCGCGGCTGCGCGATACTGCCATCTGAATCAGCATCGCAGCGATCGGCGCCAAAATTAACGAGGCAATCATCGCAAAGATATTACCGCCGTCATCATCGTCCGATGATCCGCCGAATAGGAAGGCTAGCTGCGCCAGATAACTAATCGCACCCGCCAGCGTCGCGGCGATGGTCGAGATTAGCATATCGCGATGTTTGACATGGCCTAATTCGTGCGCCAAAACCGCCCGCAGTTCATCCTCATCCAGAATGTCCATGATACCAGTCGTCACCGCTACGGCAGCATGCTGCGGCGAGCGGCCTGTCGCGAAGGCATTAGGAATCGGCGTCTCGACGTAATAAAGCTTTGGCATCGGCAAATTCGCCTGGATTGTTAACTCGCGGACGATACGCTCGACCTGCGGGTAACGATTACCCAGCGGCTGAGCACCCTGCATCTTGATTACCAGCGACGAACTGAAAAAATACATGAAAAAGTTAGACACCGCCGCTATCCCTAGCGCCATCAACATACCTTGCTGGCCGCCAAACGCATAGCCAACCATCATGAACAGCCCTGTCAGAATTGCCATAAGTAGGGTAGTTTTGAAAATCTGCTTCATATCTGCAGCTTATTATAGCAAATTGCCTTAAAGCTATCTTAAAGAACGTACCAGAGGGTTGCAGCAAAACGGCTTGTCGATATATACTAATCATAAGCAACTCTAAATTAGGGGGCATCACGTCTAACTATATTGATCGGTTTTGGCATCACCGCGCCAGCGAAGCAATTATGCTCGTCCTCGCTGTTATAGCTGGATTGTTTGCTTGGTCTATTGGCGGTGGAAGAACACCAGACAGCCCATTGTATGTGTCTACGCTACCGGGAATATCAGCCGCGATTGCTTTCGTAATTACTTTGGTATCATATTTTACTGTTAAGCGAAACTTTTACCAATCGCTGCTAATTAATTATATCTTGTTGACCGCAACGGGCTGGCTGCTAGTCTTTGCCTCTAGCAATCAAGGAGCGCCGCATTTGGCGCTATTTGCAGTAGTCGTCGCTGTCGGACCATTGCTTGGAACTTATGGTCTCTTGACAGCTGTAATCGCCGCTGCGGCCGCGGTGGCAGAATGTTTTATTATTGAGCAGGCACCCTTAGGTTCGTTAGCGGCACTGGCTGCGATGCTATTTACACCCTTACTAGCTGCAAGTTTACTGTGGCTGCGCCGACATCAATCTGTTGGTGCCAGCGAGCCAATCCGCGAGAGTTTAGCTACCGTGGCTGGCCCTCAAGCTTCTGACATCGTTATCAGCGCTATCGGCGACGGGGTAGTAGCCGTCGATGCGAAGGGTATCATCACCTTGATCAATCCAGCAGCCCAGCAGCTAGTTGGCTGGGGTAATCAAGACGCCATCGGCTTGTCGTACAAATCAGTCATCAGGCTGATGGACCAGGACAATAATACCATCAAAGACAACGATAACGGCGATATCATCGCTCGCGTCCTCAACACTAACAACCCGCTCAAAACTGACGATTTCAAGATCAAGACCCAATCTGACAAAAATTTTATGGCTAGCATTTCAGTTAAGCCAATCAGTAATAAGCATAACGACGGCGCAGTGATCGTCTTTCGCGATATCACCGCCGAGCGCAGCGACGAGCGCCAGCGCGCCGAGTTCATCAGCACCGCCAGCCACGAGATGCGTACACCAGTTGCTAGCATTGAGGGTTACCTCGGCCTAGCGCTTAACCCGCAGACCGCCACCATCGACACGCGCGCTCGCGGTTATATTACCAAAGCGCATCAATCAGCCGAGCACTTGGGCCGGCTTTTTCAAGACTTGCTCGATATTAGCAAAGCTGACGACCATCGCCTCAGCAACAATCCAAAAATCGTTAATGTCATCGACTTCATCAAAGATATCGCTGACGGGTTAACACCGAAGGCCGAAGAAAAAGGCTTAAGTGTCAATTTCGTACCATCGACTAGCGATGTTTCTAGCAAGGAGGTCCAGAACCGCCGAATCAACCCGATTTTATATGCTAATGTTGATAACGACCACCTTCGCGAAATCGTTCAAAACCTGATTGAAAATGCTATCAAGTACACGCCGTCGGGCAGTATCACCGTTGACGTAACTAGCAACAACGACCAGGTGACTATAAGTGTCGCCGACACCGGCATCGGCATCCCGCCAGAGGACGTTGGCCATCTCTTCCAGAAGTTCTACCGCGTCGATAATAGCGACACCCGCCAGATCGGCGGTACTGGGCTGGGCTTATACCTGTGCCGGCGACTAGCCGAAACTATCGGCGGACGCCTGTGGGTTGAAAGTGAGTACCAGCATGGCAGTACATTTTTCTTGGCTATTCCGCGAGTCGATCATGTTGCTGCCACTTTTCTAAATGACAACGGCGAAACCGAAAATAACACCAGCATTGATAAGTTATCAGCCGAAGACATGCTAGCTAGCAATGCGCCAGAAATTCTAGCGGTTGCGCCAGCAGCTGCCGAGTTTGAGCAAACGCCGCTCGACACACCAACACTAACAGCTCCGACTCAGACCTTCACCGATACCAGCTTACTCAACTATTCGCCGCCGCCAGCACCCAGCTCGAACAATTTAACCCAAAACGCGGCCAGCACAACCAAGCAATTTACCAACACGCCGCTTAGCGATATTGAAGCTGCACCAGATAAATACGCCGAACAATTGCGCAACGAAATCAGATTAAACGTCCCGCCGCGGCGAAATTAAAACTATAGGGTATAGCATTTTTAAACCATAACCGTTAAAATAGGGGTAAGATGACAAAAATATTACTAGTAGAAGACGACAAAAGCCTCAGCGAGATTTATAGCGTACGGCTGCGCGCCGAGGGCTACGACATATTATCTGCCAGCGACGGCGAACAAGCCTTGGCGCTTGCCATCAAAGAAGTACCCGACCTAATAATTAGCGACGTTATGATGCCGAATATCAGCGGCTTCGACATGCTGGATATCCTACGCAGCACCACCGAGACACGCGGTATTCATGTCATTATGATGACTGCTCTGTCAAGCGATGAGCAGCGCCAACGCGGCATGGCGCTCGGCGCCGACCGCTATCTAGTCAAATCGCAAGTCGGCATCGAGGACGTCGTTCGCACCGTCCATGAAGTTCTCGGCGATGCCTCAGTACCAGCCGACACGCCAGCGCCTCTTGTAAACGAGCCAAAACGAGCTACTATCGAACCTGGTCCTAGCGCTAGGGCGACGGAGCCAGCGCCAGCTAACAATTCTCCAGAAAAAGCTGAAAGCGATAGCACTAAAGCGAATGAACTAAATCCAAACCCCGAAGCTCCAGGGTTCCCAGCTTCTAGTTCTAATCCAGCGACCAACTCGACCGCTCCAACACCAGCTAACCCAGCGCCGACCGATACGGCGGCAGCTACCGTTACAACGATGCCTGCCAACACTACTGCAACGACAACTCCAACCGCCCCTCAACCAGCGCAGCCAGAACCAGCAGCTAGTCCCGCAGCTCCATCGGCACAGCAACCAAATCCGCTAGTTGCCGCACCGCACGAAACTCCAGCAGCTAGCGCGCCTGCCGCCGTCACTAATATCCCAGTTACTACTCCGGTTAATCCAGTACTCAGCCAAGCTGCGCCCGCAGCTACTTTGCCACCGCCAGCTAGCGCGGCAACTGCACCGAGAACTAGCACTTTGCCGCAACCAATCGCGCCGTTTTCAACTAACCGGCCAGGTTCGTCAGGCCGAGTGATCCAGCCAATTACCCCAACTGATCAAGAACCAATTGATTACACTGCACGCATGAGCGAGGAGCTAGCTACCTATCAAAACCTTAACACTATCCCGGCACCACAGGCCAATCCTACGAATGTGTTCCCTCAGGCCGCACCAGCAGCAACCCCTGCGGCCGCGCCAACTCCAGCGCCAGCTGCACCCGAGCCAGCCTCTATAGCAACAAACCCAGTGCCATCATCAGTAGCGCCGACTTCACCGTCTGCCAGTACTACCGCAGTAGCAACTCCAACCGTCCCTCAACCAGCACAGCCAGAACCAGCAATCACTCCTACTGCACCAGCGCCGGCTATACCTCACATAATGCCAGGCCCAGCCGCAGTTGCTACGCCAATCAGTAACATGGCCGCATCAGCAGGGGGTGCTTTGAATAATCCTTCCGCGCAGCCTGCGCTTAATGCCACACCGCCAGCTGCACCAGCTATACCAGAACCAAACACTAGCGCACCAGAGCCAGCTGCACCATCAGCAGCACCAGCCTCTTCCGATGAAGCCGGGTTAAAGTTTGAAGAAACCGCAATTTCCTCAAGCCAGCCAAAATAATCGTCTTATGGTAAGCCAAAAATCAGCTAGTGGCACCGAAACGATTCGCCTCAATAAATTCTTAGCACTCCAACTCGGTATCTCGCGGCGCGAAGCCGACAATCTCATCTCGACAGACACCGTCACTATCAATGGTAAGCCAGCGACGCTTGGCACCCGTCTATCACCAACCGACACCGTCAAAGTTGCTGGCCGCGATATCAGCTCTCATGCTATCAAGAAAGTCTATATCGCTCTCAACAAACCAGTCGGTTACGTCTGCTCGCGGCGTCAGCAGGGCCACGCGCCGACAATTTATTCATTATTGCCGCGCGATTTATATCACCTCAAGCCAGTCGGCCGCCTCGACAAGGATAGCTCTGGCTTGATTCTGCTGACCAACGACGGCGATTTTGCTCACCGCATGACCCACCCGAGTTTTCGCAAGACTAAAATTTACAAAGTCCGACTCAACCGGCCGCTTGAGCCGCTACACCAGCAGATGATTAGCGATTTTGGCGTCAACCTCGAGGACGGCCGCAGCCAACTGGCTCTAGAGCGCCTCGACGATAGCCGCCTCAACTGGCAAGTCGTCATGAGCGAAGGCCGCAACCGCCAAATCCGCCGCACCTTTGCCGCGCTCGGCTACACCGTCGTGCGACTACACCGCGTACAATTCGGCAATTATTCGCTTGGCAACATGAAACGAGGGGAGTGGCAGAGTATTTCCGCTAGTTAATCTCAAATTAAGTTGTCTTACTATACCTATCTTGGATTATAATAAATACTATGTGTATGCCAAATCCCGACCCAACCCCTCATTACCAACTAAGCAACCACGCCAACGACTCAATATCTTGGTTGTTCAACCCGCTGCACAAGCGCACATTATGTTTTGACGAGAATAGTAGTTTTTACTCTGTAGCCAGCGCGCCGAGAACAATCTCGTTTGGACCGCACGCTGAATACGGCATTGATGTCTGCGCCCTTGGTCTTGAGATAATAATTATCGCAGCCTGTTTCATTGGCTGGCGAAATTTGCGGCGTTCAAGACGTAAAAATAATGATAAATCCTCCGCGTCGTGGAAGGCTTTCGCCGAATGGATATTTCTAGTAGCGGGCGGACTATTCTTGACGGCAGTATTACTATCGACACTGCATAACGCCACTTCAATCGGCTTATTATAAATTCTGCTATACCGCTAGCGCTCGCCAAATCAACTCACCTCTGTTATAATTAAGTTAATTATGGCAACCAAACTTCCTACCGTCGCTATTATCGGCCGCGCCAATGCTGGTAAAAGTTCGCTATTCAACCGCATCATGCGTTCGCAGCAAGCCATTGTTGCCCGCGAAGCCGGCACTACTCGCGACAATGTCATCGGTAAAGCGTCATATCAAGGCCGTGAATTTTGGCTAGTTGATACCGCCGGCCTCAAGCCCGCCGAGGACGAATTCGAAGCCAGCATCCAAGACCAAATCACCGAGGCCGCCGAAGCCGCCGACGTCATTCTCGTGGTCGTCGACAGTACCAAATACCCCAGCGACGAAGACCGCCGCGTTGCCAAAACCGCCCTGAAGAGCCGCAAGCCCGTCATTCTCATCACTAACAAAATCGATCTGAAAGGCAACCTACCAGATAGCGAATTCTTACGCCTCGGCATCAAATCAATCATTCGCACCTCTGCCGAACACAACTCTGGCATCACCGACGTCCTTAGTGAAATTTGCCAGCACATTCCCGCCAAACAACAAGCCGAACCCAGCGAAACTCTCAAAATCGCCCTTATCGGCCGGCCAAACGTCGGCAAGTCTAGTCTATTTAATACGCTAGCCGGCAAGCAGCAGGCCATCGTTGCCAGCCGCGCCGGCACCACCCGCGACGTCAACCGCGTCCGCCTGCAATACCACGGGCAAGCGATCGAACTACTCGACACCGCTGGTATCCGCCGCCAAGGTAAGCAAGAGGTCGGTATCGAGAAGTTCAGCGTCCTACGCACCCTCGCCGCTATCGAAGAGGCTGATGTCTGCTTTTTGCTAATGGACGTCAATGAGTTGAACACCGCTCTCGATCAAAAACTAGCTGGCATTATCGCCGAAGCAGGCAAGGGACTAGCTATCGTCGTCAGCAAATGGGACATCGCTCTCGGCAAAGATGCCTACACCCGTGACGCGCTGGCACCAAAGATTTCGGCGCAATTCGACTTTACGCCGTGGGCGCCGTTAATATTTACCAGCTCGGTCACCGGCCAGAATGTTGCTAAATTGTTCGATTTAGCCCTCAGTATCAATGCGCACCGCCAGCAAAAAACCACTACTCGTAAGCTTAACGATCTCCTACAGCAATCAGTTCAAAAGCATCCGCCAGCCGGCCTGAAAAACACCCACCCGAAGCTACGCTACATCGTACAAACCGACACCAATCCGCCATGGTTCGTCATTTACGGCAGCAATTTGAAGTTCGTCCATTGGAGTTACAAGCGTTATCTAGAGCGCCAAATTCGCGATGTTTTCGATTACACTGGTACGCCGATCAAACTATCTTTCCGCGACGAGAAGCAGCTCAAAGCCAACCGCGAACGCGTCGCCCGCGGCCTGGCACCGGTCACCAAAGTTTACAAACAAGCCAAAAACGCCGAAAAACAGCTATAAAACCACATTTTTGACAAAAACCCTTGACGCTTTGTTACATTAGTGATATATATATTAGCTTTTGTTGACAGATGTTGGCGTTTTGTCCAAAAGTGTATTTTGACAAGTTGAGAGAGTTTATGAGCCGAAGGTGAGATTTTGCGATATTTTAAGAAGTAT
>ERZ773066.1721-NODE-1721-length-11084-cov-10.668692_pt1 | contig 11084 bp, 10 predicted proteins | sample MGYA00580573_ERZ773066 | MGnify/ENA primary metagenome ERZ773066 (study PRJEB29015, sample SAMEA2738128) | human oral metagenome | biome: human oral; feature: human-associated habitat; material: saliva | place: China | collected 2203 ... | reverse complement strand
ACGTGCATGCAAATCACCACGTTTACCTAGAGTAATCATTTTTTCAACAGTTTTATTCTTGCTATTGCGCTAGCATCTATTATTTTCCGAACGATTGAACTTATCTGCAAGCAAACAGAAATTGTCAGCTTTAAAGATTCTCTTCGTGGCTTTCAAAGTGATTTGATCGGAAAGATCTTTGTAACAGTTCTTGTTAAATCATTATTACTTTTTCTATGGGGTCTAATATGGGCGCTGTCCATTATGACTTTCACCTTCGGGGTATTAATCTATGTACTGATGTGGTACATCGTAGTAGCTAATGGAGAAATTGAACACTGGGGTAGAATAGTTAGTGAATCTTTTGAGCAGCTCCCTAATGCATTTAATAATGAGTACCTGCTAAACAACGGGTTGATCACCGTAGCAATCATTGTTAGTATTCCCCTCGGTATCATTGGACTATCTATCTACCTGCCTAAATATTATGCTTATTCTCAAACAGAGTAGGTTCTTTACGATCAGATTACTGAGAGACGTTATGCAAGGCCGCTTGGAGTTATTCGCGAGAGTAAATCATTGATGAAAGGCTACAAGTGGAAACGTTTCTGTTAGAAAAATAGATAAGTTATCTGGTTCCACCTTTTCCTTTAGCATCTCACGCCGGACAAGATCCTGTGAAATCACAAGCATCCCACGACCAAAATGATTTTGTAATTTTTTAGCTAGGCTGGTTTTCCCAGAGTCGGAATTACCCCGAATGATGACTAGTTGCGCCATTAGTCAATCTCCTTCACCAAACGATTGTACTCGCGCTTGATACAACGGTTCATGACGATATGATTGCGACCTGCCACCCGCAAAATTTCTTCCGCTTCTTGACTTTGAAGTCCCAGCTGCGCCCAAAAAATCTTGGCATCCGTCTCAATAAAATCACGCGCCACATCCGGCAAAAATTCGCTTCGCCGAAAAACATTGACAATATCCACGGAAATAGGAATATCCTGCAAACGCGCATAAGCCGTCTCGCCCAAAATCTTTTGACCCGCTAACTTAGAATTGACCGGAATGATCTGATAACCCAGTCCCTGCATGATCTTTGAAATACGATTGCTAGTCGTTTCCTCACGGTCAGAAAGTCCGACAACTGCAATCACTTTGCTCATCTCCAAATAGGTCTGAATCATGTAATCACTAGGATTTTGAAATCGTACATAAAACACCTCACTTATTTCCTTATGACCAGTATAGCATTTTTTGAAAAAGGAGGTAAAGATTGGAGCCGGGTTTTTTTTAGTAACGAATCAGCAAATAGAACCGCCAATTATGTTATAATGGTTAGGTAAATAAAAATATAACCATTTTATTAATGACAGAAATATCGCTAACATCAAAGGATTATAATGAAAAAATTTTTTAATTTATTGACAAACTTAACGATTATAGCCGGTATCCTCATCATCAGTTACCCTGTTATTAGCCAAATTTATTACAATTACCAGACCAAACAAGAGGTTAAGGACTTTGACTCGTCTGCACAAAAATTAACTTCTGAAGATGTGACGGAACGGATAAAGCTAGCTACTGCCTACAATCGTTCTTTGCAAAATTTGACAGTAACGGATCCCTATACCAAAGAAGAAAATGCCAAAGGGCAGGCAGAATATGCTCGAATGCTAACTGTCCATGAAAAAATAGGCAGAATTTCCATTCCTAAAATTGATGTTGATTTACCAATATATGCCGGTTCAAGTGAAGAAGTCTTACAAAAAGGGGTGGGACATCTCGAAGGAACCAGTTTGCCGATTGGCGGGCAGAATACTCACACTGTTCTAACTGCCCACACGGGCTTGCCCAACAATCGTCTTTTTACCGACTTGGATAAAATGAAGGTGGGTGATAAGTTTTTCATTCAAAACATCGCTGAAACACTTGCTTACGAGGTTGATTCCATAACGGTGATCGAGCCGACCCAGTTTGACTCTCTAAATATTGTACCTGACAAAGACTACGTGACTTTGCTGACCTGTACTCCTTATATGATCAATTCGCACCGTTTACTTGTACGGGGCCACCGGATCCCTTACAAACCAAGTGAAGAAAAAGTAAAAAATCCGATTAGTCATATTTCTATTCCACCGCTTTATCTAGTCGTTTTCGCAATTCTATTTCTCATTTTCATTATTTTGGCTTGGAATAAGTGGAAATCGAAAAAAGCATAGAAAGAGCTATCATGTCAAGAAAAAAGAAAAACCAAAAACGGCTGCGACTAACCTATAAGATACTTACCATTCTGGGGTGCTTGATGATCTGTTATCCCTTTGTCAGTCAGATTTATTACCAATATGTGACTATGCAAGAGACAAAGCAATTTGATGACGAGAAAGGTAAATTAGTTGACCAAGATGTTGAAAATCGTATTGAACTCGCCAAAGCCTATAATAGCACCTTGTCCCCAGAAAAAATAGGAGACCCTTTCTCAAGCAGAAAAAAAGAGGAAGGTGTAGCTGAATATGCTCGCATGTTGCAACTGCAAGAAAAAATTGGTTATGTCACTATCCCTTCTATCAATCAAAAAATTCCCATCCGGGCAGGGTCATCTGAGAATGTCTTGCAAAACGGAGCAGGCCACTTAGAAGGAACCAGCCTACCCGTCGGTGGAGTTAGCACCCATACGGTCATCACCGCCCACAGAGGACTTCCCACAGCCAGACTTTTCACCGACTTGGATAAGGTAAAGGTCGGAGATGTCTTTTACATCACCAATATCAAGGAAACCTTGGCTTATCAGGTAGATAAGATTTTAACCGTTGAGCCTACCGATTTCAAACCAATACTGGTTAAAGAAGACGAAGATCGTGCCACTCTTTTGACTTGCACACCTTATATGATCAATTCTCATCGCCTACTCGTTCAAGGCAAACGCATACCTTTCCACGAAGCTGAAAAGGAGATAAAAACAAAGATTGACTTTTTTGCCCAATACAAATGGTTTATCCTTCTTGCTACCGGACTCATCCTCCTACTCTTAGGCTATCTACTCTTTAAAATGTTAAGAAAGAAAGGAAAAGAAACATCACTTTCATGAAAAAGAAAAAACAATTACTTGGGCTGAGCCTCCTGTTAATTGGAATTGCGCTCTTCCTCTTTCCTTTTTTATCTATGATTAAAGAGGACATTTGGCAATCCAATGCTCAGCGCACCTATCAGCAGACCAGCGAGGAAACATTCCAAAAACTACGAACAGCCTTAGAACAAACCACTGTCACCGGAGCTATCCAAGATATTTTCCTAACAAAAAAAGAGACCGAAGCCAAGCAAAAAACGCCCTACTCAGATCTGCTAGATACCAATCAAGTCGCTGGACGCATGACCATTCCTGTTTTAGGACAGCATTTCGACCTCTATCTTGACGCTGACTATGATAAGCTCCTAAAGGGCGTAGCGACTCTCGTCGGAACATCTGCTCCTCTGGGTATAAAAGGGCAACGACCGATTATCGCAGGACATAGAATTAATTATAATGACGTGTCTTTCTACTTTCTCCCCTCTCTCAAAAAAGGAGATAAAATTTATTTCGATATTCTTGGAAAAAATCTAGAATACGAAGTGACCGATAGCGAGATCATTGATGAATACGAAGGCGAAAAACTTAAACCAATCGAAAACGAAGATATGGTTACGCTCATGACCTGTATGAACGGACCAAGCTATGACAAACGGCTCCTTGTCAATGCAAAAAGAGTTGTTTCAGATAGTGAAAAAAAGCAAAATGTATCTACTAATCCCTTGATTCCCTTTGTTAGCAACCGACATATTAAACTTGGTTTCAAATTACAAAGGCTTGCCCCTTATTTGATTGTGATTGTCGGAACAGCGATCTTTCTCTTTTTCAGCAAGCGGCTATGGAATATCATAAAAAAACACTGATTCATCAGTGTTTTTTCTCGCTTTTATAAAGCTTATATCCTATCCCGATTAAGACAACGGCAAATCCTAAAAACCAATAAATGGCTAAGGTTCCCGTTTTGATAATCGGTGTTCTTGGTGATGTCGGTGGCACCAGTGTATTGGTAATCACCGTGCCAGTTTTATCTGCCATGTTTTGATAAGTTGCTGTATAGCCGTTAGGAACCTCTTCTTCAGCTGTGTAGGTGTAATCTTTCCCTGCCACATCTGTTTTTCCTAAATTCATAAAGGTATGTTCCCAGTTGTTGCTGTCATTCAACTCAATTTCATCAATGACTTGCCCATTTTGTTTGAGACGAACAGTGATACTGTTTAGCTTTTTACCTTTCCATTCCTTCCGAACTTTAAAACTGGTCTTGTCTTCTCTCTGTTTTAAAACCTGCTTGGGATAGACATGAACGGCGTCATTTCCTACCGTGAAATAGCTGCCATCAGGTTTTGTCACAGGCAATTCCACTTCTAATGGAACTGGTGTCGCATCACCCAATATCTGATTTCCTGCTAACTTTGATTTTTCTTTATTAATGACGATATAGTATTTCCCAGCTTTCAAACCACTAAAGGTGAGCCGACCGCCATTTTCAGTTATCTTTGTTTGAACAAGCTCTCCGTCTGCCTTATCCTTGTGAATGTCAAAGGCAACGCCATCAATGGTTGAGGCCTCACCACCAAAATAACTCTCAATGTCTAAAGGTTGTCCAGAATAACTATCTTTTCCTCCACCTTTGGGCCAACCATTCAAATCTTTTAACTTAACCAAGGTTAACACAATATCGTAGGTTGCATCTGACGACGCTTGATTTTCCTGAGATGAGACGGTTGTAAATGGCCGCAAAGCTACCAAAATAACAATGGCCGTAAGTATGGATAGCAGACTGCTCAATATACTTTTTCTTGTCATAGTATCCTCCTAAAACATAGCACTTGCACTCTTCACTAGGATATTCAACTCTTTTAAATACCCTAGTGAAGAGGTAAGGATTGTCCTTACTTCTTCATTTTATTACTTAGCTGAACGACGTTTCGCAATGAAACCTAAACCGACAACCAAGACACCCGCTGCAATCACGAGAGCAGAACCGATACCACCCGTTTGTGGAATTGTTACCTTGTTGTTGTTAACTTGGTTAATTCCACCTGTGTAAGTTGTTGATGAGATAGTGAACTCAACTGGTTGTTGCAACAAAGCGTAACCTGTTGGTGCTTCAACTTCGACCAATTTGTACTTAGTTTCACCAGTGGCGTTGTCATTTCCTTTTACACCATAAGGAAGCCCCTTAACTTCAAAAGTACCATCAGCTGCTGAAGTGAAGACAGTTGCATCTGCTTTATTAGCAACCCACTCATTTTTAGCAGGAGTTGTTCCTGATGCAGCTGTTTGTTTCAAATACTTGTCACCAGCTTCATTTGTAACAACAAACTTAGCCCCTGCAAGTTTAGCTGATGTCGCTTTGTCAATTTTTTCAAACTTAGCACCACCAGTGTGGAGTTCTGGAGTTTCATTAGGTTTAACTTCTTTTGTTGAATCTGGGTTAGTACCATAAGTCAACTTAACATCATTGGGGTTGGCTGCACCCATAACCGCTTCTTCATTGATGACTGCGTCATAAGTAATAGTGATAACATCTTTTGGATTTAATGTTTTGATGTAATCTTCATTGAAAGCAATGCTAATTGCTGCTCCTTTTGTACCAACTGCAGCTGTACCAGTAGTTGAATAGTTAGAAGGATTTACAACAGTGCCACCATTTTTAACAACAAGGTTGCCTGTGTAAGTCAGACCTGCTGAGAACTTATCGGTGAATTTTAAAACTTTATAGTCTTTAATACCTTCTGGCATTGTAGAAGTGACCTTGAAGGTCTTTGTTTCACCAACAAGAGCAGTATCGTGTTTAGCGTCTTCGCTAACTACTTTGTCAATACTTGGTTTGTCAACGGTATTTTTGGGATAAACATAGAGGGCATCAGCTCCAGTTGTAAATGTTCCACCTTCAGCTTTATAAACTGGAAGTTCAACAACAACTGGTACAGCCTTTGAGTTAGCAAGTTCTTCTTTTCCAGCAATTGTTGATTTTGTCTTGTCTTCAACGATGATGTACTTACCTTCTCTAAGACCTTTAAAAGTAATTTGACCCCTAGAGTCAGTTTGTCCTTCAACGACAGTACCTTGTGCGGCTGCACCGATATGATCTGCTGCAGAATCACTGTATTGGTAAACTTTGAAGAATACTCCTGGAAGGGTATCTTCTGTACCAAAGTAAGTGCCGCTGTCTAACTTAGCACCAGTGTAAGAGTCTTTTCCTTCACCTTTAGGGAAGTTCTTCAAACTATCTTCTGACAATTTGACCTTAGTCAAAACAATGTCATAAGTTTGCTCTGTTGTTGCGAATGCTGTTACAGTTCCTAATAATGAGAAAATCATCGCTAGGGCTGCAAGAGCAGTGAATAGAAAATATGAAAGTTTTTTCATTTTATTTTCCCCCTAAAAACCTTTCTGTTTTTTGCATATAATATAGAATTACTGCCGTAAATAATGAAATAATACCTAGCACGAGATATGGTAGGATACCTGAGCCACCCGTATTTGGATAAGTCGGGTTCACCTTGTTCTTCACCGTCAGGGTTGCCGTTTCACTGATATTTGCATCTGTAAAGGTAACTTTCTTTTCAGAGGCATTACTGATTTCCAAATAATACTTTGGAACAACCTCCTCGATGTAGTAGGTGTAGTACTTACCGGTGGTCTTATCCTTAGGTGGGTAGCGTTTTGTAGCTTCCCAGTGATATGGAGTCGCTGCAGTTCGTTCCAACTGAATTGTCTCAACAAGCTCTCCGTTTTGAGTTTGTCCGTCCGTTGTCCGGTACAACTTAACCTCTAGTTTCTTCGGTAGCTGGTCATTTGTAATCGGATTGCCGTCCTTGTCATACCAAAGTTTCTGGATCTTAATTGACGGATACCTCGTGTTGGTGATGACAAATCCATTTTGAGCGTCACCGCTATAATCGGCATCGTATTCAGGTGGAATCTCCTTTTCTCTGACCACGTACTTAAAGTCGGTGATTTTCTTCTCTGCTGCTTCTTTTTGTAATAGTTTCGCAGCAGATTCCTCATCTGGTAGCGGACTAAAGGTGTCTTTCCAGTTATTGCTGTCAGAGAGCTCTTTTTCTTCCTTAAGCTCTTCTTTTGCAACACCGTCTTCCTTCCAAGTAGCGTAAAGCTGTGCCGTTATTTTAGAATGTGTTGTTTCAGAGTCACGCCACTTCTTCTCAACCGGAATGGTAATTCGCTTGTTGACTTTGTTGGTAACTACATTGGTTTCACCAAATTTTGGTTCGGTATTGTATTTTACTTGGAAAGTATTAACAGCCGTCTTACCACCAATATTATTATCCTTGTCATAAGCCGGAGCTTTCATATTCAGGATTGCATGCAAAATGGTGTACTTATGAATGACCGTTGTTGGTTTAGAAACAATCCTGATTGCTGTTACTTTTTCGTAGTCGGTTGGACTTGTTGTCCAATATGAACTATTTACCTCTGTGTCAGCATCCATGGTTGGATATTTATCCGTTCGATAGTAAATATCAAAATCTGCCGTCTTATCTTCATCACCGACTTTCACAGTGATTGGGCCTGTCAAGGTGTTTGAAAAGGCAGATTCGGCACCACCCGCTGTCGTTCGACCGCTGTCTCCAACATGAGAAAGGACATCGTAAATTTCCACCCTTGTTAGATCTTTATCGTAGTAATTTCGCACTTGCAGGTCATATTGGAAGTGACCCGAAGTGGAAGTTAACCCACCGTACTCTGTTTCAATACCGTCTTTACTGAAGTCTCGACCATAATATTGAGGCCCACCTTCAACCAGTGGCTCTGTACTACGGATCATCTTAACACTCTGCAGACTTTCTGTTACATTCCCTATAACCTTTGAAGTTGCCTTTACGACCTTGTCCGTAGTGTCGCCGTTCATGTTGATGTCTCTTTCGTCATCCACAATCTGATTTGAATCGGAATGAATGGCATCTGGGAACGGTTGACCATTGTCTTGGTAGAAATAAAGTTCATTCGTGTTATTGAAAGTTGGGGTCTCTGCCTTACTTGGGATAATGTCACTATTGATTTTTAATCCCTTTAGTTTGAAAGCATAACCTGTCCCGTTATTTAAGTCTTTTACCAGACCTGATTTTAATTTGATTTTGACCGCTGTTCGACCACTACCATTGTAATTTTCAATAACTGAAAATTTATCAATCATGTTCAGATTTGCTATCCCGATTGCTTCAAGCATATCTTCCGCTTTTGTTTTGTCTACACCTGGTGCAATACTAACCCCCTTAGGAAGAAGATCAACAAGCGTTGGATTCTTTAGGTAGCGTGCTTTAGAAAGCTGTTCAAAATTCAATCCCAATAGGAAGAAGACTGATTCTCCCTCAATACCTGAAGTTTGTCCATCTGTATTCTTTGATAGACGAATCTTTTCTACAAATGGTACAAACTGTTTGTTCCATTCATCGGATATATTAATTGGAACATCTTGATTTTGAGAGTTTTTCACTTTCGCTTCAAGACCGACCACATTTTTTATATCCTTTGCAGCAGAATAAGGAACATGATAAGGGTCTTTAAAAGCCATATAGACGAAACCATCAATGTACTTTCCAACTGGTAATTCATAGCCCTTAATAAAGTGGATGGTTATTTTAGTATATTTTGGAGTGACGGCCGGCGCGTCTGCTTCCGTTAACTCACCATTTCGGATCTTTTCAGCCGCAGTATTTAGTTCGTCTTGTGCATCCTTATTAATTTGATCCCCCGGAGCAAAAGTGTCATAAGTTCCATCGCTCTTATAGGCACGTATTTCCATCTTATCATTGATAGGTTTACTATTTGAGCCTTGTCTTTCAAAGAAAGAATCAACACTAGTGAAATACAGTCTTGAGTCAAACTTGCTGGCATCTTCAACCAGAGTAATCTCTTGCATTGGTTTTGATAGCTTGTTTTCTACCTTGACTGTATAGTCTAGTCGCTGTGCGTAAAGTCCAGCTACATCGTGTTGCACCGTCTGGTGTTCTGTCCTCTTGGAAAGAAGCCCCGTCCCACTGAAATCATCTGCAATGAGATTAAAAGTTATATCGTCACTATTTTTATATTCTTCATTTGGCGATGGATTGAAAGGAGTTGCTGTGATATCCGCCTTATTTGTAAAATTAGGTTTGTTGTTGCCGTCTTTGTACTTAGCATCTGGAAAAGATAGGTACAACATAGCCTTACTGACGTCAATATTGTGACGGAAGTCCGTATCAAATTCACTTTCTAAGAATTCCTTTGTATAGGTCACTGTGCCAGTGCTACTATCGTAAGTCCAGCCAGGATTAAGGGCTTGGTCAAATTTAGCAGCAACCTTTTGACCCTGACTATTCGTATAAGTCGGTAGCGTATCCTTGATGACGACTTTTTTCATCATCCGCTGCTGACCTGAATTTGCCTGTACTTGATATGTGAAACTGAACGGTATAGGCTCTGCACCGGTTTCAGAAATTCTAGTCGGATCTTCTGTCTTAGCTGTTCCTCCGTAGAGAAGCTGACCATCTTCGCTACTAGTAGCAACTACCTTTGTTAGGTTCATATTTGGATAAGTTGGAGTATACTCCTGATCATTTCCTGTGTATAGAACTCCACCATTCTTATCCTTAAGAGTAACCTTTGGTTGTAGCTTATAGTCTTTTGGAACTAACCCGTTTGTAAAGCTAAAAACATAAGGTATGCTAATCTTGGTTGTTGATGTAATGGAATTGAAACGAATACGATAAATCGTCTTCCCATTTTTCACTATTTTTTCTGCACTTTTGATTAGAGTGATACCTTCGGTCGGAACTGTAAAGTTATCTAGATAAGCATCTGTGTTCAGCACCTTACCGCCCTGATATAGAGTGGTTGGCATTTCAATATCTAGATAAGGTTCTTCTATGTCTGAGGTTAAACTAGTTCCATCAATATCCACATAAGTGGTAATCTGTTCATCTGTACGATAAGCCGTATTTGCATTTGGCTTTATCGTGACAGTTGGAACTGTTGCCGTCGGTGTAGGAGGAGGGCCTGGTGGTAATGCATCGTCATCATCTTCTGATGTAGCCGTAGCTGAAGTCGTTTGGCTCGTTGAGCTGTTACTTTCTTGACTAGAACTACCAGAGGTTTCCTGACTCTTATTGACAGTGCTTTTCTGAGTTTCACTACTAGAACTTCCCGAGTCTTCTTTTTTAGCAGTTTCAGCAGGATTACTCACTAGAGCAGAAGACGGGCTGGTCTGTTCTTGTGCGAAGGCAAGAGAAGCACCACTCACTCCTTGTAAAATTGTGTTTATAAGCAGAATTAGAACTAAAAATATACTGCCTTTTTTCTTCATTGCCTCTCCTTTTCTAAATTTATTTCACATTCCGGATGAAATTTAATATATATTAAAACATTTCATAAAACAGCTTTTTATGAAATTTATTTCTGTATGGAAGTCATGCTATTCCCTTCAGGACCTTGATTTAACCAAGTCCAAAAGAAAAGCCCAACAAACGAGAGCCCCTCATGCTGTTAGTCAACTAAAACAAGTTAACGCTTTCCTACACACTGCACACTTTCAATCATTGGTTATGTTACATATTTATACAAGTGTGACATCTTGATAAATACAATCCCGACTACATTGTAGCACATTTATTTAATTAAGACAAGTCAAAAAAATTTAATCTTCAAATTATTTCTATATAATAAAAAACGCCTGCTTACGAAGTTGTTCTTAAACAAAAAAACAATTTCGTAAACAAGCGTCTACCCTATCAAATGATGATGAGTGTTCCCGCTAGGACCGAAGTCCCAGCGGTAGACCAGAGCTAGACTAAGAGCACAAGACTCCATCATCATAACACTCAACAAAATTGATGATTTTATACTAATTCGATGATCGCCATTGGCGCTGCATCACCACGACGTGGTTCAGTTTTAAGGATACGAGTGTATCCACCGTTACGTTCAGCATAACGAGGTGCGATTTCTGAGAACAATTTTTGAAGTGCTGTAGTAGAAGTATACTTATCAGTTGCTTCATCATAGTTTTCAGATGCGATTTCATTACGTACGAAAG
>ERZ773066.1718-NODE-1718-length-11097-cov-10.963231_pt1 | contig 11097 bp, 9 predicted proteins | sample MGYA00580573_ERZ773066 | MGnify/ENA primary metagenome ERZ773066 (study PRJEB29015, sample SAMEA2738128) | human oral metagenome | biome: human oral; feature: human-associated habitat; material: saliva | place: China | collected 2203 ... | reverse complement strand
ACGGTCAATTATTGAAATATGTATTTATGGTTGTATTTACAACTGCACTAAGTTTCGGTTTGACTTATATGTTTGGTTATGAAGATGAAGCACCTGTGGTTGCTTCTGAAAACGAGACAACTGAACGTCTGGTTGAAGAAGAAACAACTGGAACTGTTCCAGCAACCCTTCAAGATGAAACAATTATTTCTCCTATCGTTGGTACTGCTGTGGAACTTTCAAGAGTAGATGATCCTGTCTTCTCAAGTGGAGCGATGGGACAAGGGATCGCCATCAAACCAACTGAAGGCGTTGTCTATGCACCAGCTGATGCTGAAGTTACCATTGCTTTTGCAACTGGGCATGCCTATGGTTTGAAGACAGCCAACGGTGCTGAAATTTTGATCCACGTTGGTATTGATACGGTATCAATGAACGGAGAAGGATTTGATCAAAAAGTAGCGCAAGGTGATAAAGTTAAAGCTGGTGATGTCCTTGGTACATTTGACGCAGCGAAAATCGCTGCAGCTGGTCTTGAAGATACCACTATGGTCATCGTTACCAATACAGCTGACTTTGCTTCGGTAACCCCTGTTGCAACTGGCTCAGTTGCTAAAGGTGATGCAATCATCGAAGTCAAAGCTTAATCGAATCAATACGTTCTCAAGGACTGGTCAACTTATCTCCAGTCCTTGAATTTTATTTCTTAAAAAAGCGTGCTTTTTCCTCAGAGAAGAGAAGTAGCATTGCTATAAAATATGCTATAATAAGTAAAGGAAATTTTCTTTATAAAAAGGAGCCACCATGACAAAATTATTCGGAAGTTTGGAAGCTGGCGGTACAAAGTTTGTTTGTGCAGTTGGCGATGAAAACTACAATGTTGTTGAAAAAGTACAATTCCCAACAACCAAACCAATTGAAACCATTGATAAGTCTATCGAATTTTTCTCAAAATTTGAGGATCTTGCTGGTCTTGCGATTGGATCATTTGGACCAATTGATATCGATCCAAATTCAAAAACTTATGGCTTCATTACAACTACTCCAAAACCAAATTGGGCCAATGTTGATATCGTTGGAGCCTTCCGTCGTGCTTTGAATGCACCCATTTATTTTACGACAGATGTGAATAGTTCAGCCTACGGTGAAGTAGTGGCGCGCAATAACGCGGGTGGCCATATTGAAAACTTGGTTTACTATACGATCGGTACGGGAATCGGAGCTGGTGTTATCCAACGTGGTGAGTTTATTGGAGGTGCTGGACACCCAGAAATGGGTCACTACTATGTGGCTCAACACCCAATGGATGTCGAAAAAGAGTTCAAGGGCGTTTGTCCTTTCCACAACGGCTGTTTGGAAGGTTTTGCGGCTGGTCCGAGTCTTGAGGCTCGTACAGGTATCCGTGGAGAAAATATCGAACTCAACAGTAATGTTTGGGATATTCAAGCCTACTATATCGCACAAGCAGCAGTAAATGCGACGGTTACCTTCCGTCCAGATGTCATTGTCTTTGGTGGGGGAGTCATGGCACAACAACATATGTTAGATCGTGTTCGGACTAAATTTACAGCTCTCTTAAATGGTTATCTCCCAGTACCAGATGTGAGAGATTATATTGTAACACCTGCAGTTGCTGGCAATGGTTCAGCTACCTTGGGGAACTTCGTTCTTGCAAAAGAAGTGAGCGAAAAACTTAAAAAGTAAGAAGCGATTGCCCCTTAGAGGTTAAAAACAATAGTGAAACCGAGACCGAGCTGTCTCGGTTTTTTCGGTTTCCATAAAGAAGTGAGGAAGATATGAGAAAGAATATTGTAAAAGATGTCTTATTCTTGGGACAAAAATCAGAAGAAGCGACACCGGAAGATCGTTCCTTGGCTTTGGATTTACAGGATACCTTAAATGCCCATCTCCTTGAGTGTGTGGGTTTGGCAGCCAATATGATAGGGGTGAAAAAACGGGCCATTATCATTCGGTTGGAAAATGCTAATCTGGTCATGTTTAATCCGGTGCTTCTTGAGAAGCAAAGGCCCTACCAAACGGAAGAAGGGTGCTTGTCTTTAGTGGGGACTCGTCCGACGACTCGTTATGAGGAGATCACAGTGGTCTATCGGGATGTCAATTGGAAGTCTCAAACCTTACACTTGTCAGGTTTTCCAGCTCAGATCTGTCAGCATGAAATGGATCATTTAGAAGGGATTATTATCTAAAGATGGACAGAGGCTGGGACAAAAATCCTAGCCTCTCAATTGTCTTTGAATTGTCGAGCAAGACGCAGTGGTTGAGTGGGCTCTACTACGCTGATTTCATCAGCTTTTACAGCCCTACTCAACTGTGCGGAGGTGGGACGACGAAATCGAATTCTAACGAATTCCCGATTTCTGTCCCACTCTCTTTTTTGTTCTTATGGAAACTTTTTTCTTGACAGGTTTCTTTTTTGTGTTAAACTAGTTCTCATAATAACTTTAAGGTTCTCTTGGGAACTATTTGGAGGAATGATGGAAAAACCCTTGTTAGAATTTAAAAAAGTAGGTCATCTCATTCACCTGTTGGTGGAAAGAGAAGCTAAGAAGCATGGTTTTGAATTTTTTGCCGGACCCCAAGGCCAGGTCTTAGTCTTTTTATCTCATCGTGAAAAAGAAGGAAAGGTGACCTTGATTCGGGATATTGAGCAGGAGCTTCATATCTCAAAATCGGTTGCTAGTAACCTGATCAAACGAATGGAGAAAAACGGATTTATCTATATTGAGCCAAGTCCGACAGATAAACGGGCCAAGTTTGTCTGCTTAACAGACAGTGTAAAAGCTAATTTGAAGGATATGAAGCAATTCTTTGAAGAGGTAGACCAGAGTCTAGTAGCTGGTGTATCAGAAGAGGAATTGGCTATCTTTTTCAAGGTGATGCATCAATTTTATGAGAATATGAAACAAAGGAGTCAAGAATGATCAAGATATTTCGGCGGATAACTGCTAAAGAATGGAGCATGGTTGCTCTGAGTACAGTCTTTATCTGTCTGGCAGTGTGGATGGATTTAAAGACTCCTGAATACTTATCCGATATCACGACTCTCCTAGCTAAGAAGGGGACAAAGGTTTCTGATATCCTGAATCCAGGGAGCAAGATGTTGCTCTTCTCCTTTGGAAGTTTTTTGATGGCGATTTTTGTTGGTTTTCTAGCTTCACGAGTTGCTGCTAGCTTTACGACCCGACTTCGAGGAGAGATTTTCCATCAAGTGATGGATTACTCTGATGCAGAGATCAAGAAATTTTCTGTTCCCTCTCTCTTGACTCGGACGACCAATGATTTGACTCAGTTGCAAATCATGATTGTGATGGGCATGCAGGTGGTGACGCGTGGTCCTATTATGGCCATTTGGGCTTTGACCAAGATTTGGGGCAAGAGCGGTGCTTGGACAACTTCTGTTGGGGTGGCGGTCTTAATGGTCTTGCTTCTCCTATCTGTTCTGGTTCTGATTGCTTTTCCACGTCAGCAAAAAGTTCAAGGATTGACTGATGCTTTGAATGCAACAACACGGGAGAGTTTGACAGGGGTTCGGGTGGTTCGCGCTTACAATGCGGAAGCTTATCAGAATGAAAAATTCCAAGCTGAAAACAAGGGCTTAACCCGTCTCAATCTTTTTGTTTATCGCTTGATGTCCCTGATGAACCCGGTCATGACAGTCGTATCAAGTGGGTTGACCTTAGCTATCTACTGGATCGGGGCGCACTTGATCAATGATATCGCCATGCCAAAAGATCCTACCAAGATCCTTACAAGTCCTGCTTTAGCGGATCGGACCAAGGTTTTCTCAGATATGATCACCTTCTCCTCTTATGCCATGCAAGTTGTCATTGGTTTCATGATGATGGTGGCCATCTTGATTATCCTTCCACGCGCCTTGGTGTCTGCAAGACGGATTAACCAGGTGCTGGCATTGGATCCTTCTGTAGCCTTTCCAAGTGAATCAAAGACAAAAACAAATCTGGAAGGCACAGTAGAATTTCAAGACGTGTCCTTCCGATATGGACGGACTTCTCGTGCGGTGATTGAACATGTGACCTTCTCAGCTCAGAAAGGACAAGCCGTTGCTTTCATCGGATCAACCGGTTCTGGGAAGTCCACTTTGGTCAACTTGATTCCGCGCTTTTACGATGCGACAGAAGGAAAGATCCTTGTGGATGGCCTCAATGTCAAGGACTATAGCCACCAAGATTTGAACAATAAAGTCGGCTACATTCCACAAAAAGCAGTGCTCTTTAGTGGCACTATTCGCTCCAATATGGAATTTGGAGAAAGTAGTCAAGGAAAATTAGAGGATGAAGCTATCTGGAAAGCTCTTGAATTGGCTCAAGCCAAAGAGTTTATTGCCGCAAAAGAAAAGGGCTTGGATACAGAAGTAGCGCAAGGAGGAACCAATTTCTCTGGAGGTCAACGCCAACGTTTGGCGATTGCACGCGCTCTGGCGCGTAAGCCCAAGATTCTTATCTTTGATGATTCCTTCTCAGCCCTGGATTATAAAACGGATCGTACCCTTCGCCAAGCTTTGAAAGAAGAGCTGGCAGACACGACCAAATTGATCGTCGCCCAACGGATTTCGACCATTATGGATGCGGATTTGATCTTGGTCTTGGATCAAGGGAAGGTCGTCGGTCAAGGTACCCACAAGGAATTGCTTGAGGCCAATGAAGTTTACCAAGAAATTGCCTATTCTCAATTGTCTAAGGAGGAGTTGGAACATGCATAAGAAAAAACAAACATCGTCCCTTTGGAGCCAACTTTCTCTCTATTTGAAGGGCTTCCATCTATTTTTTGGAATAGCGATTCTCTTTTCGATCGTATCCAGTGTGATCACGGTTATTGGACCGGATAAATTAAAAGAAATCACGGATACCATTACAAAGGGGATGGGAACATCCATCGACATTGATAAGATCTCCTCCATTGCCCTGACCTTAGTTGTCCTTTATGGAGTAGGGGCTTTGGTCTCTTACAGCAGTAGTTTTATCATTTCCACTATGATTCAGCGTTTCGCAGAACGCTTGCGCAATGCCATCGCTGAGAAGATCAATCGTGTACCTCTACACTATTTTGATAGCCATGAACAAGGAGATACCTTGTCTCGTGTGACCAATGACGTGGATTTGATGACCCAATCCTTTAACCAAAGCTTGGTGCAAATGGTTTCCTCTATTGTCTTATTGATTGGATCGATCTTTATGATGTTTAAGACGGACTGGCACCTAGCCTTGACAGCTATCCTCTCTGTTTTTGGAGGTTTTGGCTTGTCTAGTTTCATTATGGTCAAGAGCCAGCCTCTCTTTAAGCAACAACAGGATAACCTTGCCAAAGTCTCAGGCTATGTAGAAGAAATCTATAGTGGGCACAATGTCGTCATTTCCTATAATGGTCGTCATCAAACCAAAGAGCAATTTGATCACATCAACCAGGATTTGTACCATAGCATGTGGAAATCCCAATTTTTCTCTGGGATCATGATGCCCTTGATGCAGTTTGTAGGAAACTTCGGTTATGTCATGGTTTGTATCGTAGGGGCTGTCCTTACTATTAATGGGGATATTACCATCGGGACCATTGTTGCCTTTATGACCTATGTTCGTATCTTTACTCAACCAATTGGTCAAATGGCTCAAGGAATTACCCAATTGCAATCAGCTAGTGCTGCCATGGGGCGGGTCTTTGAATTCTTAGGTGAAGAAGAAATGGAAGACGAATCTCAAAAAGCACGCCAGTTGGAAACACCAAAAGGGCATGTTACCTTCGAGCATGTGCGCTTTGGTTACGCACCAGATAAGGCCATTATTCATGATTTTACAGCTGAAGCCAAGCCGGGACAGAAAGTGGCCATTGTTGGTCCAACGGGCGCAGGTAAGACCACTATGGTCAATCTCTTGATGCGTTTTTACGATATTCAAGCTGGTAAAATTGCCATCGATGGTGTGGATACCAAGGCAATGAGCCGTGAAGAAGTTCATGATGCTTTCTCCATGGTCTTACAAGATACCTGGCTCTTTGAGGGAACTATTCGAGAAAATCTTGTTTTCAATCAAACCGATATTTCAGATGAAGCTGTCGAAACAGCAACGCGAGCTGTTGGGGTCCATCACTTTATTCGGACCTTGCCGAATGGCTATGATACCGTATTAGATGATTCGGTCACCTTGTCCGTCGGGCAGAAGCAGCTCTTAACAATTGCGCGTGCACTCTTGAAGGATGCTCCGCTCCTCATCTTGGATGAAGCAACTTCATCTGTTGATACCCGTACAGAAGAATTGATTCAAAAAGCCATGGATAAACTCATGGAAGGCCGGACCTCTTTTGTCATTGCCCATCGCTTGTCGACTATCCGCAATGCGGATTTGATTCTCGTAATGAAAGATGGAAATATTATCGAGCAAGGCAACCACCAAGTACTGATGAGCCAGAATGGCTTCTATGCCGATCTCTATAATAGCCAATTCACAGAAGAAATAGCGTAAAAACAAGATACAAAGGGAGTGGCGGATACATTCAAAATAGGGAGCAGGACAGAAGCTCTGTTGTATGGGAATGTTTCGTTGTCCTGCCCCCACAAGGCTGATTAGGATTCTTCCAAGCTGATAAGCGATAGAAGAGTCCAATCAGCTACTGTGTCAGGAAGTTAGTACTAATGTATTTTGCGCTTTTTGACAGAATCGGCAGCCCGTGTTCAATTCAATAAGATACAAAGCCCGTAACATGCAAGCTAAAAAAGGGATAGAAGTTCGTTTCGTGACCTTCTATCCCTTTTTTAGCAGAGAAATTGGAAAAGATGATTCTTAGATACAGAAAAATGACAAAGAGTCAAAAATAGATCGCTTCTAATGTGAAGGAGAAACAATAAAAAAGAAGCCTGACTTGACAGGATTTCTTAGGATCGCGTATACTAGTAGTATAAAATGAGATGAAAGACAGGAGCGCCAACATGAAGCCAAATCTTCAAGATTATCCGAAATTTTATCGTTGGTTAACCCTGCCTTTTTCGCGAAAGCCACATCTTGTGCAGGCCCTTCAAAAGATGAATCGAATCTTGACGTTCGCCATGCCAGTCATCTACAGTCTAGTCTTTTGTTGGCTATTTTTAAAGAAAACTTCTATTGGAGGAATCTGGCCTTTTATCTGGATTCCTGCTTCAGGTTTTGTCTTGTTTAGCCTCCTTCGTCATTGGGTCAATGTTCCGAGACCGTATGAAAAATGGGAGATTCAACCATTATTAGACAAAAATTCATCCGGTCATTCCTTTCCTAGCCGACATGTTTTTTCGGCGACTATTATCTCCATGTGTGTCTGTCAGTTGTCGTTTCTGTTAGGAGTGTGCTCGATGCTCTTATCTCTTCTATTAGCTTTTGTCCGAGTTCTGGGGGGGGTTCATTATCCAAAGGATGTCCTCGTCGCTTGGGGGCTGGGACTCGTTTGGGGAGGACTCTTTTTGTTACTTTAAATGAACAAATTGCTGAAAATTGACCTTTGTTCAAGAGCGAGTGATAGTGTATACTGGAAGGAGGACTTGAATTAGGAGAGAAGATGAAGTACAGAAAAGCAGAAAAAGTAGATCTGGATCAGGTGGTTCGAGTAGCCAGTACAGCCTTTGAGGAGTATCTATTTTTAAAAGTCATCAGGGGTTTGGTTCGGGATCAGAAACAATACCCTATTTTTGTTGAAAAAATGATGCGCATCTTAGTAAGGATTTTTTTTAAGCACCATATTTGCCTTGTGGCAGAAAATAATACTGAAATTTATGCAGTTGCCTTGTTGCAAAAGGGACCGATTCCTTTTCGGTTCTATCTTTTGAATGGAGGAATTGGGTTGCTCAAGTTTATTTCCTTGAAGAATATGTTGTCCTACTTGAAATTTATGGAGGAGACGGATAAGGAATTGGAGCAAAATGTAGACTTTGATTGGTATTTGATGCTTCTCGCAGTCGCCCCTAAATACCAACGCCAGGGCCATGGCAGTCGCTTTATGACAGAAGGAATTGAGCCTTTCTTGGAAGGAATTCAAGGGGAAAAACTAGCCTTTTATACCAATACGAAGGGAAATGTCTATTTTTATACCAAAAATGGCTACAAGGAAGTCTACTCTAACGAGATTAGCTTTAACCATATAGAAATGGGGAGCTGGTATTTCTTGAAGGAACTAAAAAAACACTAAGGTTACAACTTTAGTGTTTTTTCATTATGGTTGTGAATCTGCTTGAATGCTAAAGCGTTCGAAAAAGGCCGCGCGCTCCTCGATAATATCCTTGGAAGGGTTTTTGATATTCAGTAAGAGTTCAACAAGGTCTGGTGTGACTTCACGTAGCAGTTGCCCTAAGGACCAGATAGCTGTTGCAATATGAATCTGATTTTGTGAGGTCTCGATGATGTTCAGGAGTTTAGGGATGGATGAGCGGTCATTGGCATTGGCTAGTGCGATAATGGCGTTGCGCTGAAGGATATTCTTGCCCCGCCAGCTTCCAGCAACATGCCCGAATTTTTCTTTAAATTGTCCGTTTGACAGCTCGATAAAAGGAATCAACTCTGGATGAGCCAGATCAGGATCGATTTCTGTTGCCAAGGGATTATCCAGCCCTTTGTTATAAGGGCAGCTAATCTGACAAATGTCACATCCATAGATGACCGTTTTAATTTTCTTGCGAAATTCTAACTCCATCATACCTTTGTCTTGAGTTTGGAAGGACAAACAGCGTTTGGCATTCATAGAGCCGTCTCCTATTAAGCAGGAGGTTGGGCAAGCATCTAAACAACGTCGACAGTCCCCACAACCATAGTCGACAGGCTGATCTGGTTCAATTTCGAGGTTGGTAATCAATTCACCCAGAAACATGTAGGAACCGTATTCTTTTGAAATAACCAAGCCGTTTTTACCGATAAAACCAATCCCAGCTCGTTGGGCGACAGCCGTATCTACCAGTGCTCCAGTATCGACCATCCCTTTGTACTCAAAATCTTGCGTCATTTCCTCAATTCCAGCTGCTAAGCGGTTGAGTTTATCCTGAAGGACATAATGGTAGTCTAATCCCCAGCTATTGGGCGTAAATTTTCCTCTTTTATAGGCTGTTTTTTGAGGTTGTTGCTTGAGTTTATGAGGGTAGGCGACAGCGATTGAGATGATAGTCTTGGCAGAGGAAAGACTTAATTTGGGTTGGATGCGCTCTTCGATATTCTTATGCTCGAATCCAGAATTCCGTCCTTCCTCAACGGCCAAGCGGAGCGATTTTTCCAAATAAGCGAAGTCGTCAGCAGTTGTAAATCCAATTTTTGAAATCCCAATAGAATGCGCCAGTTGGATAATGTTTTCTTTTAGTGTCATCCCTTTCATTATACACAAAAATGAAGTTTCTGGCGAGAGAGGAAAGTATTGGAAAGGGCTTTCAAAGATTTTCTTTTTTTTGTATAATAGAAACATGAAATGCGAGGAGGATATTATGGTACAACCATTATTTTTACATTCAGTCATGCAGGAAAAAATTTGGGGAGGGACTCGTCTGAAAGAGGAATTTGGTTATGAAATTCCGAGTGACCATGTCGGTGAATTTTGGGCCATTTCGGCTCATCCACACGGAGTTTCTAAAGTAGCCAATGGTCCATACGAAGGAATGGGATTGGATCAACTCTATCAAGAGCACCGAGAATTATTCGGCAATCGTAAAGAGCCTGTCTTTCCTTTATTAACAAAGATTTTGGATGCCAACGATTGGCTCAGTGTACAGGTGCACCCGGACGATACCTATGCAATGGAGCATGAAGGAGAACTTGGAAAAACTGAGTGTTGGTATGTGATTGCGGCTGATGAAGGATCAGAGATTATCTATGGGCACAATGCCAAGTCAAAAGAAGAACTTCGCCAGCAAATCGAAGATAAAAACTGGGATGCCTTGCTGACCAAAGTACCTGTTAAAGCTGGAGATTTCTTCTATGTACCAAGTGGAACCATGCACGCAATTGGTTCTGGAATCTTGATTCTTGAAACCCAACAGTCGAGTGACACTACCTACCGGGTTTATGATTTTGACCGCAAGGATGATCAAGGAAACTTGCGGGAGCTTCACCTTGAAAAATCCATTGATGTCTTAAACATTGGTGAGCCAGCAAATAGCCATCCAGATACAGTTGTGATTGACGATCTTCGAATGACCACCTTGGTTGCCAGTGATTTCTTTACCGTTTACAAGTGGGAAATTACAGGAAAAGTGGACTTTAAAAAGACAGCTGATTATAGCTTATTGAGCGTCTTAGTCGGAGAAGGAAAAGTGACGGTAGAGGGTCAGGATTATCCTATTCAAAAAGGAAGTCACTTTATCTTACCAAGTGATGTTGAAGCTTGGACCATAGAGGGACAAGGGTTGGAATTAATTGTAAGCCATCCATAAAAAGAGAGGACTTGAGTTAGCCCCTGTGGAGCGACTCAAGCTTTTTTATCTGATATTAAAATTTTTTCAAAAAGCCTTGACTCTGCCCTAAGGGGAGGGTATATACTATCCAGTGTAAGGAGGAAATCATGTATCATATCAAAGAAGCTGCGCAGCTCTCAGGTGTCTCCGTCAAGACCTTGCACCACTATGATAAAATTGGACTTCTAGTCCCTGCAAAATCTAAAAATGGTTATCGGACATACAGTCAAGAGGATTTAGAAAGACTACAGGTCATTCTATATTACAAATATTTAGGCTTTTCTTTAGAAAAAATAGCAGAGCTGTTGAAGGAAGAACAGATAGACTTGTTGCCACATTTGACCAAGCAGTTGGATTATCTGATACAAGAAAGGCAACATCTGGATACCTTGATTTCTACCTTGCAAAAAACCATTCAGGAACAAAAAGGAGAAAGAAAAATGACGATTAAGGAAAAATTTACTGGATTTAGCTACCAAGAAAGTCAGAAATACCACCAAGAAGCAGTAGACAAGTATGGCCAAGAAGTCATGGACCGAGCGTTTGAACGCCAAAAAGGACGTGAAGATGAGGTTGCAGCAGCCTTTAATAAAGTCTTTCAAACTTTGGCACAAAATCTTCAAGCTGGTTTACCTGTAACAGCAACTGAAAACCAAGAGCAAGCAGCCAAGCTCTTGCAAGCCATTCGTACT
>ERZ773066.1714-NODE-1714-length-11105-cov-2.724072_pt1 | contig 11105 bp, 7 predicted proteins | sample MGYA00580573_ERZ773066 | MGnify/ENA primary metagenome ERZ773066 (study PRJEB29015, sample SAMEA2738128) | human oral metagenome | biome: human oral; feature: human-associated habitat; material: saliva | place: China | collected 2203 ... | reverse complement strand
TGTTTTTCATAGTATTAGATTTAAGGTTAACAAGGTTGGGATACAGTGGTATCCCATTTTTTTTGCCCTTTACCTTGGTCTAACCGGAAAACGGCCTCTCTTTTTCTCCCCCTCGCCGATTTACGCTCCCGCTCGCCCCTGTGCGTGCCGTGGGGTGGTTCCCGCCTGCGCCACGACGCAAGCAACCGGACAGTTCCCCGCCCATCGACACGGTGGGTGGGCACGCAAAAAGGGCATTTCCCCATCGCACCGCGAGAATGGTGTCTCACAACGGAGACCACCGCGGTCGACACGATGGGGAAATGCCCTGAGCTCATTCGCCACAGTCCGTGGGTCGGCGGCATCTCTCGGCACCGGCGTCGGCCGAAGGCGCGGTCGGCGGCAACCTCAGCTGTATTTGCGCGGATAGCGCAAGAGAATGCCACCAATGGCCACCACGCCAAGCAGGAAATTGTAGTAAAGGTAGGGAATGATCTGGAGAGGACTGAGCGCGGCCAGACTGGAAGCAAGGAGCAACTGCGCGCCGTAGGGCAAGAGTCCCTGCGCCACGCACGAGAAGGTGTCGAGGAGCGATGCGCTCTTGCACTTGTTCACGCCGTAGCGGTCGGCGATGTCGCTGGAGATGCGGCCCACGCTCAGAATCGCTACAGTATTGTTGGCCGTCACGCAGTTGGTGAGCACCACCAGGGCAGAGATGGCGGCTTCGGCGCCGCGCTTGCCGCGAATGTGGCGCGTGAGGCGCGAAATGAGGAAGTCGATGCCGCCGTTGTGGCGAATCACTTCCATCAGTCCCCCGGCCAAGAGGGCGATGAGGATGGTTTCGCTCATGCCCGACACGCCTTTGGCCATCGACGCGAACCATCCGGCCACATCAAAGGCACCGGTGGCCCAACCGATGGCGCCCGTGAGGACATTGCCCAGTAGCAACACCAACATCACGTCGACACCGAGCACAGCGGCCGCCAACACCGCGAGATAAGGTACGACTTTCAAGAGACTGAAATCGGGAATCGAGGCCACATTGTGGCCGCCGTGGCCCAACACACAGTAGAGCACGAAGCAAATCACCGCGGCGGGCAACGCGATGCGGATGTTGGCGCGAAACTTGTCGCTGAGTCGCACGCCTTGCGAGCGGGTGGCCACGATGGTGGTGTCGGAAATGAACGAAAGGTTGTCGCCAAAAAACGCACCGCCCACCACGGCGCCGACCACCAAGGGGAGGGCGAGACCGGAAGACGAGGCCACACCGGTGGCAACGGGCACCAAGGCCATGACAGTGCCCACGCTCGTGCCGATGCTCAGCGAGACAAAGCAGGAGGCCAGGAACAAACCGGGCACCAACAGCGAGACGGGAAGCGCATGCAGCGTCATGGCGACCGTCGAATCGATGGCCCCCATCTGTTTGGCCGAGGCCGCAAACGCGCCGGCGAGGATGAAGATCCAAAGCATCATCATCAAATTTTTCTCACCCGCACCGCGACTGAACACACTCACGCGCTCGGCGATGGGAAGTAGGCCGCGGTGGAGTTCGGGTTCCGCGGGGCGAGTGGCATCGGGGTGGTTGGTGATGAAAAGGGCGTAGGCCGAGGCGATAATGAAGACGATGACGAGCGGCACTTTGTAGAAACTGCCGGTCACAAAGCTCATCGCGAGGAAAAGCACGACCATGAGCAATAAAGGACTCACCGCCAACAATCCGCGCCGCGTCGATACGCGGGACGAAGTGGAGAATTGCTTCATAATGAACGGATAATTTTTGTTTCTGGCTGCGAAGTTACCATTTCCCCCGCGCACTGCCAAGCACGGGAATGGGGGGAATACAAAAAGCCGCACCACTCTTTTGTGGCGCGGCTTTGCATTTTCCATCGAAGTGCAGATGAATGCCTGCGATACTAAATCAAACCAATCAACTTTTCGGCTATCGAAATACCGAATTCGACCATATCGGGGAAAGCATCGACGGCTTGGGGGCGAATGATGTAGCGAATGCCGTATTCTTTATTGTGGGGATAATAGTCTTCAAGGATGAAATCGCTCAACAATGCCCGGATCTCCTTTGCCAAATCGTGCTTGTCTCGAAGTGCTTGATCTTCCTGTTCCTCCTTCGTGAGCGGAATGGCAAGATTCCATTCATGGTTACTAAGGTAAAGTGCGAATTTCCTACTCTTAGCGTCGTTCTCATATCGATCGTAGAGGGGAAAATTCTTCCAGTCTACGTCTTTCGGTTCGGTGCGCTCCTCCAAACGTTTCTGAACCATGAACACGAATGGATTCCAGGTCTGAGAAGCCGATGGATGCACAACCTTTTCATTCAATTTTTGCTCGAACGTAACCTTATCACCATCGAAAGAAAAAGCAAAATGATAGATACTTCCCGACCAAAGCTCAGCATATTTGACCAAATAGTACCACGGCGTTTTTTCCGAATTCTCGGCCTGCTTGAGGAAATTGTCGATGATGGCCTGCAAACACTTCTCTGGGGTATCGCTCTGTTTCTCTAGAGTATCGCTCTGTTCGACATACAGCTTGAACAGTTTCTGCAATGCTTCGCATAAAGTCTGTCTGCCGGTAGTGTCCTTGTTTCGCTTATCTAAAGGATAGGTAAGCACAAAGCGCCAACGTGCTTCGTTGCCACCAAAGCTATAGGCCCACCAAGTATAATTGTTAATTCCTTTGTTGAGTATGCCCCGGAAACCACAAGCGACGAGTGCACGTGCCACTAACTTATCGCTCGGTTTCTCCGTTTTATCGCTCACTTTCTCCGTCTCCTGCTGACAAGGACTGCCGAAAACTTCGAAGAAGGCCTTGCAAAGTCGGGTCATGTTGATGCCAGAACCGTCCTGCCAAGGCAGATTGCGGAGAAAACCGCGGAGCAAATCGTGCTCTTCGAGCCAGAAAAGCACAGTCTTCTCCGCCGGATGTGCGCAAATCCATTTTGCTTTCTCCACTTCGTGACGGAAAGCAGACACATCTTGAGAAGTTTTCTCAGAGACCTCTTTCGATGATAGGCCTGCATACACTTCTTTCTCACCGAGGTCTTCGTCTAAATACTTCGCATATCCACTCAGTTCTTTGAGTTCAATACCGCTGTTGAAGGCCATTTTCTCGGTTTTCCTGATGCTATAGAGGAAATTACGCACCACACGGAGGAAATCGTGGAGGTTTGCATCCGTCGCCTCCTCATTGTACTTAACCAGTCGAAGCAAAAGGTAATAGACCAACACTTGGTGGCGACGTTCGAGCTTACCTTCACAGAGCAAGCGGAACAAATCACCCACCCGACTCTCGTTTCCTTCGCTTCCGGTGAAGTGAAGCCGAACTTCTACGGCTGATTCACTCGCAACATCGAAAGCCGTTTCGAGAAATTTCTTCTCTTGGTCTTGATTCTCGGCGCTTTCCCCGTGAGGGCAACCGATTTCATGGAGTTTATTCAAGACTTGAAAGAGAAGGGTGATCTCTTCCGCGCTTTTGAACACGTGCATTTCGTCTGAACATTCTCCCGTGTTATAATGATAGTATCGGAATTCTGCCCACCAAGTGAAGAAATAGCGCATCATCTCGTCTGATCGCTGCACATGGTCTTCGAGAGGGCTCTCCTCTCTACGAGAGAGATGCCAGAAGAAGTCCTGCCAATGGCCATCGACTCGGAAAGAAAAATAATCGGCCGACGTTTTCTCCTGCTCATTCGCTTGAAGGCTTTCCCACAAACCCGCATTCTCCTCTTTGAAAACGACTTCACCCAAACATTCTATGGCCTTTGCCTTGTAGCACTCCCAATCGGTGAGCAGACGACCGCGGTTATTCATCTTGATATACAGCTCATCAGTCAGACGAAACTCGTTGCTTTGGATCTCGATCACAGTGAAAGTGATCGCACCTTCCTGCAAACGCTTCCAAAGTGGGGCTGTATCCGCTTCACCCAACCTTGTTCCGATGGCAACGAGCATTTCGATCATCGAATTGACCGTAGGGTCTTTCTGCCAAGCGGGAAGAAACCACGAAGCTTCCATGAGAGCGGACTTCGCCTTGTTGGTTTTCAGTTGCTGCTTCAGTTCTCCGTCGCCAATGTGCGCCACCAAAGCGGCACAGAAGCGGCGAGAGGAAGAACGCGTGGCGTAACTGAAATGCGAAAGCAACTTTTTCGCTGCGTCGGCTTCTGTTTCGGGACACAACATCCAGTGCAGCAGCCACAAACTGGTGAGTCGTTGCTGTCCGTCGAGAGGAAGAAATACCTTTGTCGGTTCGTTGACATCCGAATTTGGGATGTCAAAATGAAGTTCTCCCTCTTTCCAATGTGGATGCAGTCCGGAAGCCGGGGCTTCTTCGTACGTGCTGCCGTAAATGAAATCGAGATGTAAGGTTTTTTGCTTAGCTTCTGGAGTATCGGCAGACAAAGTCTCCACAAGATCGCAGATAAACAGATCGCGGATTTCCTTCGCCTTGTCGCTCCCTTGCACATAATCGCGCTGCAGTTGTGGAATCCGAACGTTTTTATCCGTTAGGAAAGCCAAGAGGTTGGTTTTATTCATGGATTGTCAGCTTTAGAGGATGCATAGAAATGGTAAGTTGCGCACAGCTCTTTGAGATAATCCTGCACATCTGTGGCTTCCCAATAGAGATAAGACGCGGGATGCGCAGAGAATACCTTGTTAAAAACCTCTCGCGTGGCAATGGGAATGTAAGCTGCCCCCACTTTTTGGCGCAAGATGTTTCGTTTTACAGCGAATGGATGATTGCTCACCGAGATATTCAGTGCTTTGGGCAACAAACAGAGATTGCCGACGCTGTGGAGGTCTTCTGCTTTGTCAATCGCGTTGGGAGTTTCCCAATAAGCTTGCAAGATGCTTTGGAAATGCTCATCCAAAGCTCCCTTTTCCTCATTCGATTCCGTCTGATTGAGCAACTCTTTTATTGTGCTTTTAAGTTCTTCGGGAAAAGCAATGATTCCTTTTTCCACGTTCTCGGAAACATTCTTCAGCCACTCCTTTCGTTCTTCCCATTTCTCCGGTATTTCGGGATGCTGCGGATAGATGTGCTCGAGTTCCCACTCCTCTTTGCAAAACAAATGGAAGGGAAAGCGCATCTTTTCCGGACTCTGCATCGTGCGGTGCACATTATGTAACAACAGCAAACTGTGAATAGCATCACGATTGACCTCTTTGCCCTCTGCATTCTCGTAGACGAGGGAGGCCGGATCTTTAATAGATTTACTGATGTCACCAAGAAGTCGTTGCTTAAACTTCATGATGCCTTCTTTTTCAAAGCATTGAATCCACTTGAAGATACGCTCTTCGCGCTTTTCCGACGCAACAAAGTGTAGCAAATAGCCGATTTGGTGGTAAATCTCGTAATCGTTCCACCAAACTTCTAAAATCTCGAAGAGCATCACCACGCGCTCCCACAACTGCTCGACGATTTCGAGCTGAAAACGTGCTTTGGATTCGGACTCTTTCCCGTTTCCCTTAGCGAGACATTGCTCTATATAATTGTGCAGGACGATAAATGCAGGGTGGCTGTTTCGGGGGTTGTCCCAATCGACAGCAGGATCACCGGGAAGAGACTTGGCCAACGCACGTAAAAGTAGGTCGATGTGCGAAGCACCGGGAAGTTTAACCCCGAGAAAGCCCCAAAACTCCGATTCGTGCAGACGGGTCTCGATCTTATGCCACTCGGCGGCGATGAGATCCAACCGACTCTTCACTTCATCGGCCACGCGGACTCCGTCCTTTTCATTCAACGCGGCGTACTTGTCCGTTTGCAACAGCAAGGCCTTGACCAATTCTCCGTCGGTAAGGGGGATTTTACCCTTATTGAGGCGGAGAAACACCTGAATCGGATGCTCGTCCGCACCCACTTCATAGTAAACAAAACGAACGTTCGCCCCATTGCCGCTCTCATCCAATAAATGTGGTATGAGTTTTCCTTTTGCTCCCTGATGGCTGTTGTCTGTGGGATCGGCCGGTTCAAACCATTCTTTGATGGTCTGATAAGCCGAAGACATGTAGGCGAAATCTATATTACGTCCATCACTTGCTCCCCGGAACCCACCCGCGGCCAAAAATTGTTGGCTCTCGGGGCGAGAGGCGTAACTGATTTCAAAAAGTGGAGCCGAGTACCCATCCTCTCGGCGGCGATCATCTAAATAACTGAGCAATAGATACAAGGTGGTCAGGCGTTGTTGTCCGTCCAAGACATCATAAAGCTCGCCGTTCTTTTGGATAACGATGGGCTGGAGGCAATAAAATTGTTGCTTCTTCGGCTCAGACTGATGAAATTCCCAAAGATCTTCGAGTAGATCGGTCACTTCCTTTTTCGTCCACCGATAGCCTCGTTGATAAGCCGGGACTCGGAATTTACGCCCCATCAGTTCAGCCACCGAAACAAGGCTGCCTGTCGTGAGATATTCTTCCATATAGATAAAGGGTGGTGATATTATTTTACACTTCTAATAGATTTTCACCTGCAAATATACACTCTTATTTTAATACCATTGCTTTCTGATTCAAAAAACGAATATTTTAGAGTCCCCACCCACAAAAAAACACCGTGACCGGCGTTGCAAACGAACGGCGGTCACGGTGGAGTGGAGCGAAGGCGGGAAGTGCTGCCGAAAATCAAGCGGCGTGGCGATAGGCATAGAGCACTGCGGAGAGATAGCGCAGGTCGTCTTCCTCGGGCAGGCGCCCGCCCACTACCGCTTCGACCCGCTGTGCGAAATCGTAGGCCGAGAACGTGCCGATGTGCATGCAGGCAGCGCCCAGCGCACGCGAGATGAGTGCGGCACGGCGGGCATCGATGCGGTCGATGTGCGCGAAGGTGCGGGTGTAGTTGGGGCGGTCGGCAAAAGAACTGAGTGGGGAACGCACGCTGCTTTGCCGGTCGCGTTGCGCCACAAACGTGCCGGCGGCTATATCGCCCCAACGGCGGTGCAACTTCGTGCCGAATATGAGCAACAAACCCGTGCCGAAACTGCCGAACACGTCGACCCACAACAGGAAATAGCGCAGCAACAGGGCCCAAACGGTGGGGGCGCTGCCGTCGATCTGCACGACACGAAGCCCCAAACAGAGCTTGCCGAGCGTGCGCCCATCGAAGAAGACTTCCTCGATGGCGGGGAGCAGCAACAACACCAGCGCTGCCACCGGCGACAAGACGCGTTCCCATTCTGAAGACGACAGAGCGAAGGCCGCAGCTACGATCCAAACCATTGTGAAGACGGAAACAATGTCGATCAAGATGGCTGCGAAGCGACGCACCAATGTGGCGGGGAGGAGAGAAATGCGGACGTTTTCGACAGAAATAAATTCAGGCATGACGAAACAAGGAGATGAAGGTGGGATGAAACAAGCGAGTGGGGGAGACGTGGGCCAACGCACAGCGCCAACAGGCGGGTGCGAAACCGAGCGACTCGGGTGGTGCCGGCGCAAAGCCGAGGACCGTGGTACACAACGGCCAACGAGGGGCGGAACGGTGCGCCGAAGCGGTGGGATGCAGCCGCCTCTATCGATCGAAGCTTAAAGGAAGCTGAGAAATGTGGGGGGTGATTGCCCTCAATTGCGAATACCACGCCACAAAAATACATCTTTCTAAGCACAAGCCCCCTTGTTTTACCAAAACATTTACTACTTTTGCCTTGTCTCTGCCGCAGGATCATTCACCGTCCCCGGCCGGAGAGCGGTGTGCCCCGGCGAATCGGCCAGCCCTTCCGGGATGCTGCGCTCAACCCTCGCCACGCGCAACGGCACCACCACCCCTCCTATAAAAAACACTCCTCCAGAGCCCCCAACCCACATGAGAGAAGCTGAATTTGTACGACTCAACACCAAGAAATGGGAGCGATATGAAGCTTCGGGTCAAGCCATCGCCTCGCTCAATCCCGACCATATCGCCGAGATCTATCTCGATGTGTCGACCGATCTGGCCTTCGCCCAAACGCATTTCGCAGAGAGTCCCGTCACCGACTACCTCGAACGCATCGCACGTAGCTTTCATCAGCACGTCTACGGCCAACGTCCCAACCGTTGGGGCGAGGTGGTGCGCACACTCCGGTACGACATCCCGATGGCTTTCTACTATTCGCGGCGCGAACTCCTCATTTCGCTCGTGGTCTTCCTCATCGCCACGTTGGTGGGCGTGCTCACACAGCAGATGGCTCCCGACTTCGCGCGCCAAATCCTCGGCAACAGCTATGTGGAAATGACGCTCGAAAACATTGCCAAGGGCGACCCGATGGCGGTCTACAAAGACAAAGACGCACTGGGCATGTTTTGGGGCATCTTCTTCAACAATGCCCTCATCGACGTGCGCACCTTCCTTTTCGGCCTCCTGGCCTTGCCGGGTGCTCTGCTCATCATTCTCTACAACGGCGTGATGTTCGGCTGCTTCGAAACCTTTCTCATGCAGCATGGCGCGGTCACCGAAGCGCTCTTTGTGGTGAATCTACACGGTTCGCTCGAGATTCCCACCATCATTCTCACAGGCGGTGCGTCACTGGCCTTGGGCACGGGTTGGCTCTTCCCGGGACGCCGCTCGCGCATCGAAGCTTTTCGCCATAGTGCCCGCCGCGGACTCCTCATGCTCATGGGCGTGCTGCCTCTCACCTTCGTGGCCGCGCTGATCGAATCCTACATCACCCGCCACACCGAGGCACCGCTCTTCCTGCGCGTGAGCTTTGTCATCGGCGGTTTACTCTTAGTGAGCTGGCTCACCATTTTCCTTCCCCAAAGACTCCATCGACATGGCCACACTCTATAAAGAACGTCCCGGGGGCGCCTTTATCTCCACCGCTCTCTTCTCGCTCTGGCAACATCGCCGCAACGTGGTGTTGCGCATCTGGGCGGTGAATATCCTCCTCATGGCGATTTTCGACTGGTTCGACCTCAACTATGCGGGCACGACCGTGTGCTTGCTTTGGTTGTGGTGGAATCTGAGCGAACAAATCTTGGCCGACGACCAAGCAGGCACCGAAGCGCTGCGCAAGACCACACGCCGAGACGACGAAAACGCGAAGCTTTCGGACGAAAATCCCCAACTTTTCGAACCGCGCAGCGAATTGTGGGAAACCTCTTTCGTCTCCCTCCCCGGCTTCCGCCATCTGCCGCTGCTGCGCATGCTCCTTTCGGCCGTGACACTCGTCGTGGTGATGCTCCTCGGCTCAGTCGCTGAAAACTTTTGGTCGCCGTTCTTTGTCACGCTGATCTGCTTTGTAGCGCCTCTGCTGCTCGTTTTTCGCCCGACGCCCGGCGAATCGCTCCTCTCCATGCTGCCGCGAATGATCCGCGAAAGCGCTTTCCCACTAATTTCCGTGCTGTTTTGCTTCGGCGTTTGGGTGTGCACCATTGGCGTATCGAGCTGGTTGATGTCGCTCCCCAGTTGGACCGAAATAGTGACCAATTTCCTGCCCAAAGCTTACTTAAATGCCATCGACAGCGTCCTTACACCTCAGCTGTCCAGCGCGATCGGAACTGCGCTCATCGCGGGCATCTTACAAATTCCGATCACGTTTATCTTCGTCATCTCCACCTATATGCTCGGACACGTGGTCGACTGTACTGACCATCGCGGACTCTACCGCCGCCTCGACACCTTTTGACTCACCTCTCTCGCACAAACGTTGCGCTCATGCCTCAATTTCACCTCAACGACTCCGTCCCCACGCCGGCACAAAGCTATGCCGAGGACTTGGCACGGCGTCTCCACGTCGAACCGCCCCCTCCACCGCCCGAGACGACTCAACACGTCACCCGGAAGTTCGATAATTGGCTCGAAGCCCTCTTCCACTTCTTCGAAAAGCACGCCACGCTGTCGAAAACCCTCGCAATTATCATCGGTGTGATCCTCATTGCGCTCATTTGCTACAAAGCGGGACTCTTCGACTACCTGAAAGAGCGCTTCACCCTGCAGCGGAAAACGACCACCTGGGACGAATCGACGGTGGACACCGACATCTATGCCCACGATCTGCCCAACGAACTGCAAGAAGCAGACGAAGAGCAGGATTTCCCCGAACTGGTGAAACTGCTTTATCTCACGGCTTTGCGCACCCTCTGCGACCGCGGACGACTGGAATGGCTGCCGGCGCGCACCCCTTCGGACTATGAGCGACTGCTCGAAGAAGAACAAGCCTGGGAAGCCCCCGCCATGCGCCGACTCACCCGCCACTATCTCTACGTGTGCTACGGACACTATGAGGCCACGGCTGAACTCGTGGCAGAATGCCGAACGTGGGTGAGCCACATCGAACAAAACACAAACACCGACCCACACCAAAGCAAGAAAGGAGGTGAGGCATGAAGAAAGAGTCTAATTTCATCCTCTACGTCTTCATCGCCGTCGCGGTGATCGGCGTGGGGCTCTACGCCTTGCTCGTGCCCAAATCCTACGATTGGAGTACGTCCCCAACCAATCTGAACAGCGAGGAGCCTTTTGCCCAAAAGGTGATGCACGATGTGCTCAGCCATTCGTTCAGCCACGGCTATCGCGTGAGCGACGACCTCGATTCGACGCTGAAACAACAAGAGAAAAACGACTCGAACGAGAACCTCATTGTCTTTGCTTCGTCAGCCGATTACGCAGAGAAGGACAATCTGAAACAACTGCAGCGCATGGCTCGCTTGGCCCGCAACGGCCGACGCATTGTCTACAACACCCACATCACGTCGGGCATAGACCACTCCGTTTTCGGACTGGCAGACAATCCTTCCGGAGGGGACTGGCAACTTGATCTCAACGATGTAAAGAACGTCCCCAAGGGGAAAAAGACTCTCCTGCCTTTTCCGCTCATCTACGACAACGGACAAATCGATATGAGCGAAAAGGGCGGCCGGGAAACGGTGTTCGACTGCATGATCGGCATCCCATTCGACTCCTTGAACAACGAGAATTCGTCAAAGATGCTCGCTTACGGCCATCGGCGAACGGGAGCGCAGAGCATTTTCATCCCCATGTCGTCCCTGCAGTTCGAGAGCACGGCACAGGAGCGGAAGAATAGCATCGCGACCTACCAACCGCAGACCGTCCGCGTGGTGCTCTGCGACGAAGATGGGAACATCTACGGCCTGCGCTACGAGTTTGCCTCTGGCGGCTCGATCACGTGGATCGCCGGC
>ERZ773066.1712-NODE-1712-length-11109-cov-17.935046_pt1 | contig 11109 bp, 10 predicted proteins | sample MGYA00580573_ERZ773066 | MGnify/ENA primary metagenome ERZ773066 (study PRJEB29015, sample SAMEA2738128) | human oral metagenome | biome: human oral; feature: human-associated habitat; material: saliva | place: China | collected 2203 ... | reverse complement strand
TACGGCTACCCGCTCCCCACCTGGGTCGGATCATCCCCGCTCGCGCGGGGTTTACCATCCAGTTCCGCCAGGTCGCCTCCCAGTCGAGGGATCATCCCCGCTCGCGCGGGGTTTACGGCCCGGATGGCGGCCCGGCAGGCGGGCCGGAGGGATCATCCCCGCTCGCGCGGGGTTTACTGAAGCGTGCTCCCGGGCGGGCTTGCACCGCTCGGATCATCCCCGCTCGCGCGGGGTTTACGGCCGCTTCACGATGGGGCAGACGCTGTGGCTGGGATCATCCCCGCTCGCGCGGGGTTTACGGCACGGCCCACGGCCTGTTCGCGGGGACGTACGGATCATCCCCGCTCGCGCGGGGTTTACGGCACGGCCCACGGCCTGTTCGCGGGGACGTACGGATCATCCCCGCTCGCGCGGGGTTTACGATGGTCTACATACTGAAGTGTCATAATATACCGGATCATCCCCGCTCGCGCGGGGTTTACTGAACGAACCGGTACACTTTCCGGAAAGTCCAGGGATCATCCCCGCTCGCGCGGGGTTTACCACTGCGATCGAGCGGGGGAGGGTCTTCTCCCGGGATCATCCCCGCTCGCGCGGGGTTTACAAGCCGGGCGGGGCGGGCACACTGGCCTGGTTCGGATCATCCCCGCTCGCGCGGGGTTTACCGGTGGCGTCAACATCAAGACCATCGAGGCGAGGATCATCCCCGCTCGCGCGGGGTTTACCACCGAGGCGACCTGATGAGCCCCGGCAGGCTCAGGATCATCCCCGCTCGCGCGGAGTTTACCAGTCATCCGGGTCGACGATGATTTCGTTCGGGGGATCATCCCCGCTCGCGCGGGGTTTACCGCTGCACGTCAAGGCGCTGGACGGCCAGATCAGGATCATCCCCGCTCGCGCGGGGTTTACCTCGCACGTCTACACCCGGCGTGGCGTGTGGACGGATCATCCCCGCTCGCGCGGGGTTTACATGGGATGCTCAGCGCCCAGAGGCCGACCTTGAGGATCATCCCCGCTCGCGCGGGGTTTACGTGCGGAACTCATCGGGGAACGGCAGGCGCGGGGGATCATCCCCGCTCGCGCGGGGTTTACGACGGCCTGGAGGCCCGTGCCTGGGCCCCCGCCGGATCATCCCCGCTCGCGCGGGGTTTACAACACTGCGTTCTTGCACACTCCGACGCTGTCCGGATCATCCCCGCTCGCGCGGGGTTTACACCTGACGCCCCACGCCCTGAACGTCAAGGACGGGATCATCCCCGCTCGCGCGGGGTTTACCGCGCTGACCGCGGCCGCGGTCAGCGCCTGCGCGGATCATCCCCGCTCGCGCGGGGTTTACACCATCGACCAGCTCATCAACCGGCTCACCCTCGGATCATCCCCGCTCGCGCGGGGTTTACACCAGGCGACCACGACCTGAACCGCGGCCTGAAGGATCATCCCCGCTCGCGCGGGGTTTACTCATCCGTCGTGAGCTCGCTGTAATGCCCCTCCGGATCATCCCCGCTCGCGCGGGGTTTACGGCGACGCACGGGTAGGCGCTCATGGGCGTCTCGGATCATCCCCGCTCGCGCGGGGTTTACTTGTGCCAGGCCCACACGAGGAACTGGAACGCCGGATCATCCCCGCTCGCGCGGGGTTTACTCGGCGCCGTCCAGGGAGGAGCTGGGCGAGGCCGGATCATCCCCGCTCGCGCGGGGTTTACTGCATCGACATCACCATCCCCAAGGAGATCTTCGGATCATCCCCGCTCGCGCGGGGTTTACGGCGGGTTCCTGCTCATGTCCGTGGCGAGCCTCGGATCATCCCCGCTCGCGCGGGGTTTACGCGTTCTCGTAGACCCTCTCATTGAAGGTCTCCGGATCATCCCCGCTCGCGCGGGGTTTACGCGGCCAGTCTTGGGCCAGCGCGACTCGTCGTCGGATCATCCCCGCTCGCGCGGGGTTTACGGCATGGTCGGCGTCACCATGGGTGGCGCCGAAGGATCATCCCCGCTCGCGCGGGGTTTACTCAAGACCGCGTTCAGTAATATGAAGACCGGCAGGATCATCCCCGCTCGCGCGGGGTTTACGTGCAGTACGAGATCGGCACGATCCCCGCAGGAGGATCATCCCCGCTCGCGCGGGGTTTACTGTGATCCGCGCCCACGCCGCCGGGACGTCAAAGGATCATCCCCGCTCGCGCGGGGTTTACACCCCTACCACTACTCAGGAGAGCTACGACATGGGATCATCCCCGCTCGCGCGGGGTTTACGCCGCCAGGGACGCGGTGATCTGGGCGCGCTCGGGATCATCCCCGCTCGCGCGGGGTTTACCGGGTAGACGTCGCTCATCGGATGACCACCGCCGGATCATCCCCGCTCGCGCGGGGTTTACCCACCGAATAGAGGAGAAGACAAATGGACCGCAGGATCATCCCCGCTCGCGCGGGGTTTACGTGGGGTCGGTGTGGTGTGGCATGGGGTCCCTTGGATCATCCCCGCTCGCGCGGGGTTTACCGCTCACACAAGCGTTCAATATGCCCGCCAGCAGGATCATCCCCGCTCGCGCGGGGTTTACTCGTGATGGAAATAGCATTGGACAGCATGAGGAGGATCATCCCCGCTCGCGCGGGGTTTACTTCTTCATGACGATGCGCTTGGCGCCGTAGGTCGGATCATCCCCGCTCGCGCGGGGTTTACCGTGCACGACGGCGAGCAGGGCCATGATGGACAGGATCATCCCCGCTCGCGCGGGGTTTACATTGTCCTCGTGGGGACGATCGCTTGCTGCGCCGGATCATCCCCGCTCGCGCGGGGTTTACATGGCGCCGTGAAGGCGCGTCGGCTTGAGGAACGGATCATCCCCGCTCGCGCGGGGTTTACCGCTCAAGCTGTGGGGTGGTCATATCCTGCTCCGGATCATCCCCGCTCGCGCGGGGTTTACGCCGCCCGGCGGATCGCCGGCGACGTCGGCAAGGGATCATCCCCGCTCGCGCGGGGTTTACAGGCCCCGCCGGGTGAGCGCGTTGCGCATCCGGGGATCATCCCCGCTCGCGCGGGGTTTACATCAAGGGCGACGTGCCCACGAATTACTTCTACGGATCATCCCCGCTCGCGCGGGGTTTACAGCGTCTTGAGAATACGTCACAGTATAACCCGGGGATCATCCCCGCTCGCGCGGGGTTTACTCCCCGTGCACGCGCACGGCTACCAGGGCGGCGGGATCATCCCCGCTCGCGCGGGGTTTACCGCGCTCGGCAAGACGGGACCGTTCGACTGGGCGGATCATCCCCGCTCGCGCGGGGTTTACCGCGGGGCGACATATCCGTCGATCATGACGCCCGGATCATCCCCGCTCGCGCGGGGTTTACCTCCAGCGTCGACTCACGATCGGGGCGTTCGACGGATCATCCCCGCTCGCGCGGGGTTTACCGACTCCGACGGCCCCGGCATTGACGAACTGTAGGATCATCCCCGCTCGCGCGGGGTTTACCACCCCAAACGCAGTTTCATGCGGGGTGAGGCGGGATCATCCCCGCTCGCGCGGGGTTTACAGCACGGAGATCGCCCTTCCGACCGAGGGCCCCGGATCATCCCCGCTCGCGCGGGGTTTACATCTGCGCGTGTATGACACGGTGCCAGAGGGTAGGATCATCCCCGCTCGCGCGGGGTTTACTCTACGATGATCTTAATTCCCTTTATTCGGGGGGGATCATCCCCGCTCGCGCGGGGTTTACTTCGGCACTCACGGGATTGACGTCGCCAGTCAGGGATCATCCCCGCTCGCGCGGGGTTTACGGAGGCTCGCCCGGCGAGCAGTCGCCCGCACCAAGGATCATCCCCGCTCGCGCGGGGTTTACGCCCGCCCCGCGTCAATCTCCTGGATCGCCTTGGGATCATCCCCGCTCGCGCGGGGTTTACTTATTGAGCGAGTCCGCGAGACCGTCATAGGATGGATCATCCCCGCTCGCGCGGGGTTTACCGGCGGGGCTTCCGGCGCGCTGGTATGGCGCTCGGATCATCCCCGCTCGCGCGGGGTTTACATGTGCGCGATAACGGCGACGGCACATTGCATAGGATCATCCCCGCTCGCGCGGGGTTTACTGTGCGACGCCGTGTCACCCGTCTGGGTGGTCGGGATCATCCCCGCTCGCGCGGGGTTTACGTCCGTCTCGCCCGTGTTCTCGGGATCGAGACGGGATCATCCCCGCTCGCGCGGGGTTTACGCTTTCTTGAATGGCATTGCGGCGCCGTCGCCCGGATCATCCCCGCTCGCGCGGGGTTTACACGTGGGCGACCGGCCCGCAGACGCTCACCATCGGATCATCCCCGCTCGCGCGGGGTTTACCACTATTTGGAGGACCATATGGACCTGGAAAGCAGGATCATCCCCGCTCGCGCGGGGTTTACGTCGCAGTACAATCCGGTCAGCCTGGGTACGAAGGATCATCCCCGCTCGCGCGGGGTTTACGCCACGGTCGAGAATCTGCCGCACGGTTGTGAGGGATCATCCCCGCTCGCGCGGGGTTTACTACACGTATTTGCCGATGCTGTCCCATGCGCATGGATCATCCCCGCTCGCGCGGGGTTTACCGGATATGGTGATCCGCTCCTCTTACGAGCATGGGATCATCCCCGCTCGCGCGGGGTTTACACGCGGTCCCGGCCCTGACGCTCAAGGCGGTCGGGATCATCCCCGCTCGCGCGGGGTTTACAGCCCGGATGCCAGGCTCATCGCGGAATCGGCGGGATCATCCCCGCTCGCGCGGGGTTTACGGGCGCCGTAATGCAACCGTAATCACCCGAGGCGGATCATCCCCGCTCGCGCGGGGTTTACGCCGGACGTCGTTTCACGGCCATGCAGAGGCTGGGATCATCCCCGCTCGCGCGGGGTTTACAACATAAACGCCAGAATGTCACTGAGAGCACAAGGATCATCCCCGCTCGCGCGGGGTTTACGAGGCGGCCGGAGCGTCGGGAATGGTTCTGGCCGGATCATCCCCGCTCGCGCGGGGTTTACGCATGCTCGATTTCGGCGATACGATCGAGGAGGGGATCATCCCCGCTCGCGCGGGGTTTACGCCGACTCCGATCTCGGCACGGATCTCGACGATGGATCATCCCCGCTCGCGCGGGGTTTACCGTAAGACGGCGCCGGTTATCCTGCGTTTTCACGGATCATCCCCGCTCGCGCGGGGTTTACCCGATGACGATCTCGACTGCATCTGGTAGGCTAGGATCATCCCCGCTCGCGCGGGGTTTACCGTGATGCGATTGATAAACTGGACGGTGACCAGGGATCATCCCCGCTCGCGCGGGGTTTACACGCGCCCCGCCGGGGCGCAGACCAGCGCCTACGGATCATCCCCGCTCGCGCGGGGTTTACGTCGCGCTGCCGGCCAACGACCGGATCCGCAGCGGATCATCCCCGCTCGCGCGGGGTTTACGGGCTTCCTCGAAGCGGCCCTGAACGGGGAGGGGGATCATCCCCGCTCGCGCGGGGTTTACGACCTGCTCGCCCCGGCCGTGTCGTTCCTCACGGGATCATCCCCGCTCGCGCGGGGTTTACCTTTCGCAGGGGGACGACTTCTGCGCCTTCACGGGATCATCCCCGCTCGCGCGGGGTTTACTGGTCCGGGGTTTGTCGTGTTTCAGTATATGAAGGATCATCCCCGCTCGCGCGGGGTTTACCAAAGACGCCGTGAAGAAAGTCGAGCGCCTCAAGGATCATCCCCGCTCGCGCGGGGTTTACATCAGATACAGGATTCTCAGATGAGCACGGACAGGATCATCCCCGCTCGCGCGGGGTTTACGGTTTGGAGACCGCCGACCAATTCATCTTCCAAGGATCATCCCCGCTCGCGCGGGGTTTACGATCAATAGGGCGCTGTCCGAGGCGTCCAATCGGGATCATCCCCGCTCGCGCGGGGTTTACTCTATGAAATAGGGGTTCGTGATGGAGATGGCGGGATCATCCCCGCTCGCGCGGGGTTTACCCCGCCTTCGAGGCCCGCAAGCGCTTCGCCGCCGGATCATCCCCGCTCGCGCGGGGTTTACGACCGACTCACGGTCGCTTATGTCGATGTGACGGGATCATCCCCGCTCGCGCGGGGTTTACATGACGATACTGCCAGCACTCCCGGAAATATCCGGATCATCCCCGCTCGCGCGGGGTTTACTGGTGGAAATATCTGTGGTCCCCTTGAGCGTCGGGATCATCCCCGCTCGCGCGGGGTTTACCGGGGGCGGGCACTCAGATCTCGACCTACGCGGGGATCATCCCCGCTCGCGCGGGGTTTACTACGGGCGCATCACGGACGTCACGCCGTTCACCGGATCATCCCCGCTCGCGCGGGGTTTACTGACGGTGCTCAGGCGATTCTGACCACGAATGAGGATCATCCCCGCTCGCGCGGGGTTTACAGGGCTCCGGACAGTTTCGCGCGGTCATCGGCGGGATCATCCCCGCTCGCGCGGGGTTTACATACTCGCCAGTGCGTTGTCGACGATTTCTGTCGGATCATCCCCGCTCGCGCGGGGTTTACTTCCGCAAGGTTCAGGAAGGCGAGCCCGTCATCGGATCATCCCCGCTCGCGCGGGGTTTACGCGTTGAATAAGTTCACGCCGCAGAGGAACGAGGGATCATCCCCGCTCGCGCGGGGTTTACGCAGTCGCATCCTTGGCCGTCTGCGCAGCTTCAGGATCATCCCCGCTCGCGCGGGGTTTACGTCCAGAACCTGGACCAAAGCGCCCGCCACGACGGATCATCCCCGCTCGCGCGGGGTTTACCGTGGAAGCATGAGGGCGATTTCACCGAGGGTGGGATCATCCCCGCTCGCGCGGGGTTTACCCTGAGAACACGGGCGAGACGGACTGCTCGGGCGGATCATCCCCGCTCGCGCGGGGTTTACGCGCGGAAGATTCGAAAGATTGCGAAGGGGACGGGATCATCCCCGCTCGCGCGGGGTTTACCTGCGATGTGTGTGGAAATGCTTCCGTCCACCAGGATCATCCCCGCTCGCGCGGGGTTTACATTCCTTTGCAGGTTGCCGCGATCGGTCCTGCGGGATCATCCCCGCTCGCGCGGGGTTTACCTCTCAGTTCACGCGTGAACGATGCCATTCGGGGGATCATCCCCGCTCGCGCGGGGTTTACGTGTCCGACGACGCGCCATTCGTGGCCGGGGAAGGATCATCCCCGCTCGCGCGGGGTTTACCACGCCCTGAACGTGAAGACCACTAATGGAGACGGATCATCCCCGCTCGCGCGGGGTTTACTCGTCCCGCCGCGGCTCGGTTTTGAGTGTTCGGGGATCATCCCCGCTCGCGCGGGGTTTACGGCCCTCCCGGTCCTCGCGTCCCGGGGAGCGGACGGATCATCCCCGCTCGCGCGGGGTTTACAAGAGCTGCTCGAGCATGTAGTTCTGAGTGCTGGGATCATCCCCGCTCGCGCGGGGTTTACACCCGGGTGACCGCCCGGATCCAGTTCGGACCCTGGATCATCCCCGCTCGCGCGGGGTTTACCCCAAGTACAGCCTCCTCGAGGACGAGGAGGAAGGATCATCCCCGCTCGCGCGGGGTTTACGCGTGACACGACCATTCGCGCGGCTCAGATGAAGGATCATCCCCGCTCGCGCGGGGTTTACAATGCGGCGCAGACGTCGGATCAGTACGATGAGGGATCATCCCCGCTCGCGCGGGGTTTACGTTAAAGACGTGCCGATGCCCTGGACAGGAGATGGATCATCCCCGCTCGCGCGGGGTTTACATCAAGTTCCGAACCGTGCTCGAGAACGCGAACGGATCATCCCCGCTCGCGCGGGGTTTACGGCGGAGTCAAGGGCAATAAAATACTGTCCTCAGGATCATCCCCGCTCGCGCGGGGTTTACCCGGCTCAATTCCGTGCGCCGGACGGTCACCAAGGATCATCCCCGCTCGCGCGGGGTTTACGGTCGCCGGGCGCTCCGCCGCTGCCCTCACCAGGGATCATCCCCGCTCGCGCGGGGTTTACAACTCGCTCTACAGTTACAACCTGCCCACATGGGGATCATCCCCGCTCGCGCGGGGTTTACAGAAAGCACGGTATTTCGAGGCTGTGAAGGACGGGATCATCCCCGCTCGCGCGGGGTTTACCTGAGTGATGGTGCGATGCGCTTCCTGGGGGAGGGATCATCCCCGCTCGCGCGGGGTTTACATCCGGCCACACTCGACTCAATGGCGCAGGCCAGGATCATCCCCGCTCGCGCGGGGTTTACGCCACGGTCGAGAATCTGCCGCATGGCTGCGAGGGATCATCCCCGCTCGCGCGGGGTTTACTCATGCCGGGGGCACAGCGGACCGTATCGGCGGGGATCATCCCCGCTCGCGCGGGGTTTACGCGTTCAGGTTCTCCCAGGGCGCGTCGGGACCCGGATCATCCCCGCTCGCGCGGGGTTTACAAGTAAATTGTCATAATATGCCTTATCGGCACCGGATCATCCCCGCTCGCGCGGGGTTTACTAGATCGTGGTCATGGTTCTCTTCTCTCTTCGGGGATCATCCCCGCTCGCGCGGGGTTTACTTTCGCCTCCGCCCGGCTGCGATGCACGTCACAGGATCATCCCCGCTCGCGCGGGGTTTACGGGTAAGGATGAGGGGTAGGAGCTTGGGACTCCGGGATCATCCCCGCTCGCGCGGGGTTTACACTTGCGGATCCTTGGAATCCCAACGAACCCGTACTCTACCAGACCCCTGCTGCCTTCACTGCCGACCTAGGGCCCGCTCCGCCGAGTTGCGGTAGCGCCGTCGTCGTGCCGCGATGGACCACGACTCCTTCGGGGGCTTGACGGCGCCGGGGATCGCCTGAGATCCCTTGATCGGCTGGTACGGCGTCCTCATCACCAGGCAGCCCTCGACGTCCACCGGTTCGCGCTCATGCCCCAGGGACGCGATCGCGAACCGCTGCTCGGAGCGCACCGACCAGATCAGCAGCGCCCGCCCCTCCCCGAGGTTCTCACGGATCAGCTCCCACAGCTGCTCGCGCACCCGGGCGGACAGGTGACCGACGAAGACCCCGGGGGAGACCTCGAGCAGCCATCGCGTCATGGAGCCGCGCAGCGAGGCCGGGGCCGCCGAGAGGATGAGCACTACCATTCGCCCGCCTCCTCTTCGGCGTAGTTCGCCCCGCCGGCGACCGCGCGCCGCTGGTAGTCCCACAGGGAAACCACGTTGACGCTCAGATCGTTCGACTCCTCGACCTCGAGCAGCCGGTAGATGTCCTTGACCGTCCGCTCGATGACCTTGAGCTCGAAGATCTTGTCCCGGACGCGCCGCCGCGTCGTCCCGGTGAGGTCCTCCATTCCCTCGGCGACGACGTCGAAGGCGATCGGTATCGTCGTCTCCGCCTTGTACAGGTCGGCAACGTCGTACACGAAGGACCGCTCGTGGCCCGTGTGGACGAAGCCGAGGCCCGGCGAGCACCCCAGGGAGACGATGACCCCGTGGACGACGCCGTACAGCGCGGCGTGCGCGGCCGACAGCGCCTGGTTGATCGGGTCGGCGGCCTCGAAGTCGTCAGCGCGGTAGTCGCGCCGGGTCCACGGCACCCCGGTGCGCCTGGAGTTCTCCCGGTACACCCCGCGGACTCTGGCGCCCTCGCGGCCCCGCAGCTGCTGCATGGTCAGCCCGTCGACGCTCTCGCCGCTGAAGCGCATGCAGTACATCTCGCGCGCCACCCCCAACCGCTTCTGCGGGGAGGAGACCCGCGCCGCCTGCTCGACGAGCAGACGGGTGGAGGTCGCCAGGGACCGGCCGTGCGCGTAGTAGCGCACGCCGCGCTCACCGACCCACACCGCCGTCGTCCCGCACTCGCCGAGCAGGCTCATCGCCTGGTGGCTCACCGACGTCCCGGGCCCGAGGAAGACGGCGACCAGCGATGCCGCCGGAACCCGGATGGTGCCCTGGTCGTTGCGCGCCGTCAGGGCCCCGTCCTCCCGGTGCACCACGCAGTGCTCCAGGTAGAGGAAGGACATCCGGTCCTGGACGCGGGGCAGCGCCGTCACGGGAACCGGCGGCATCCTGGTCATCGGTCAGTCCCGTCTCACCCGGGCGAGCGTCATGAGCCCGCAGCCGTAGGCCTTGGACCGGCCGATTCCCGCGATGAGCGCGTGGCGCAGCGCATCCGCATCGGTCACGCGCGCCACGCCCTCGTAGACGGTCCGGTTGATCGTGACCCGGTCGCGCCTGTCGCGATCGGGGTTCCTCCGCCCGAAGACGGGCCGCTCCCGGCGCACGACGACGACCGAGGCGCTGGCCGCGACGGCGTCCGCATCGGCGCCGGTTGCGGCGGTGGAGTCCGCCACGGCGGCCGCGCAGACGGCGGCATCGGCGCCGTCGAAGGCCTCACGTGTCGCGTCGTGCATCTGGGCGGCGGACACCACGTCCACGCGCCTCACGCCGGCAGGAGTGGCAAGCGTACAGGGTCCAGAGACAAGCGTGACCTTGGCCCCGCGAAAGGCTGCCTCAGCCGCGATGGCATAGCCCATCTTGCCCGTCGAGCAGTTGGCGATATAGCGTACGGCGTCTATGGCCTCATGGGTAGGGCCAGCGTTCACGACGATGCGCCGACCCGCAAGGTCGCGATCGACATGACCTCGTTCGCCCAGCAGGGTAAGGGCAGAGCAAACGATGTCGTCCACGTCCGCAAGCTTGCCCTCACCCACGTCGCCACAGGCGAGCCGCCCGCTCTTGGGACCGACGAGAAAGACGCCGCGCTCGGTAAGTGCCCTGACGTTTGCCTGCGTCGCGGGATGCTGCCACATGTGCACGTTCATGCCCGGTGCCACCAGCACGGCACGATGCATGGCCAGAAGCGTGGTCGAGAGCGCGTCGTCCGCGATGCCCAGGGCCATCTTTGCGATGACGTTTGCCGTTGCGGGCACGACGACGCAGAGCTCGGCGGAGTCTGCCAGGTTGACATGCGGTATGGGGGTATCTGGATTTCCGTAGAGGCTCGTCACGACGGCGTGGCCGCTCAGGGCCTCGAAGCTCGCCGTCCCCACAAAGCGGCAGGCGTCTTCGCTCATCACGACACGCACGTCGCAGCCTGCCTTCTGGAGGCCCCTGAGGACCTCGCAGGCCTTGTAGGCGGCGA
>ERZ773066.1708-NODE-1708-length-11130-cov-2.712325_pt1 | contig 11130 bp, 9 predicted proteins | sample MGYA00580573_ERZ773066 | MGnify/ENA primary metagenome ERZ773066 (study PRJEB29015, sample SAMEA2738128) | human oral metagenome | biome: human oral; feature: human-associated habitat; material: saliva | place: China | collected 2203 ... | reverse complement strand
ATTTTTGTATTCTTCCTTCATGTAAGATGCGGGGTAAGCATGGATACCGGAAACTACTTCCGTCTCCATATCCAGAACACCGCCTTTTTTTCTCTCTTCTTTCTGTAAAGACTTGAGATAATCCCAGAGAATCTGCGTATTTTCCGTGGGATCACTCAGGAAGTCTTCATTTCCGTGATATTCCGTGTAATTATGTTGAATAAAGTCTCTTACGTTGACATCGCTCGTCCAATGCCCTTCCTGAAAATCATGCCATTCTTTCCTCATATTTGCCTCCATCCGGAAGTTTTTCTTCCTATGTATGAAATCATCCTGAGAAGACCCGTACTCTGTAGGATTATCGTATTGTCTCCCCTTACTGTGAGTTAGTGTACAGCAGAAAACGAATCTACTCTGTTACAATTGCAACAGTTAGTATAGACTAATAGTATTTTGTATACAATACTCTCCTGAGATGTTTTTCAATTTGTGCATGGCGGAAAGCCTTATAGGAATAAAACATAGAAATTCTGTGAGATATAGTTTTTAGCTATAAGCAGATATAAAAAACAAGTATTAAAAAAACGAGTAAAACTGCACGAATTTAATAGTTTAACTCTTGCCAAAACGCTTTCTATTTTTTACAATATCGAAATCAATCGCGATGAAAAAAGAGAAAATAGAAAAATAGGATAGAGAAGAGGAGAAGCGTATGAGCACATTAAGAACCCCGTTTCGTTATGATTATGTAGGCAGTTTTTTGAGACCTGCCAGATTGAAGGAAGCAAGAAGAGCATTCGATCAGGGAAAGATTTCTTATGAAGAATTAAAGAAAGTGGAGGATGAGTGCATTACCGAGCTCGTTGGAAAGATTAAAGCGCTCGGCTATCATGTGATTACGGATGGAGAGTTCAGAAGAGCAACCTGGCATCTTGATTTCATGTGGGGATTCAGCGGAATAGGGCATGAGGAGACGAAGACCGGTCTTCCGTTCCATGGCGAGGATGCGATGATTGACGATACCTACCTTGTTGGAAAAATTGCCTTAGAGAAGGAACATCCCTTCATCGAGCATTTCCGCTTTGTGAAGCAGTTTGAGGATGAAAATACCGTTGCCAAGCAGACGATTCCGGCTCCGGCACAGTTCCTTGCCCAGTTTGTTTTCCCGATGAACCGTCCGGGAACCTTCAAGATTTATGACAGTGAAGAGAGTTTGGTGCAGGATATTGTGGTAGGATATAAGAAGTTTATCGATGCTCTCTATCAGGAAGGGTGCCGGAACCTGCAACTCGATGACTGTACCTGGGGAATGTACGCCGATCCGAAGGGACCCGCTTTCCTTGGTGTAAAGGCGGAAGAAATTCAGCACTTACAGGAAATCAGCAGGGATATTAACAATCGTGTACTGGATCTTTGCCCGAAGGACCTTACCGTAAATACCCATATCTGTCGCGGCAATTTCCATTCCACCTATGCTTGTGAGGGAGCGTATGATGCGGTAGCGGAAGAACTCTTTGTGAAGGAACATCCCAATGCGTATTTCCTGGAGTTTGATGATGCGCGTTCCGGCGGATTTGAGTCCCTGGTAAAGGTTCAAGAAGGAAAGAAAGTGGTTCTGGGCCTGATTACCACGAAGTCTCCTGTTTTGGAAAATAAAGAGGCTGTCATCAAGCGAATTCATGAAGCGGCAAAGTATGTACCGCTGGAGAGACTCTACCTGAGCCCGCAGTGCGGATTTGCTTCCTGTGAAATTGGAAACAAGCTGACGGAAGAGGAGCAGTGGAATAAGCTGAAACTCGTGAAAGAGATTGCCGAAGAGGTTTGGAAGTAAACTCCTTCTGAAAGCGGTAAAAGACCGGAAGCAGAAAAGGTCTGCAATAGAGGAAAGACGGAAACTGTCCTCTGTTGCAGACCTGTTTTTTTCTTCGTGTTTGTTCTCGCCTGAGAATTACGGAAACCTGTCGCCTCTTTATTTCTCCCAGGGAAGCTCTTTCTTGCCGAAGTGTCCGTAGGAGGAGACGAGGTTATAGTCCACGTTTAAGAGATCGAGGCTCTTGATAATCCCCTTCGGGGTTAAGTCATAGGTATCGAGAACGGAACGCCAGATATTCCCTGCGGGTTCTTTTTCCGTTCCGAAACAGTCAAGGTAGAGAGAGACCGGTTCCGCTACGCCGATAGCATAGGCAAGCTGTACTTCACAGCGATCGGCTCTACCGGAAGAGACGATATCCCTTGCAACTTTTCTGGCCATATAGGCTGCGGAACGGTCAACCTTGGAAGGATCCTTTCCGGAAAATGCGCCGCCGCCGTGGTGTGCGGCACCGCCGTAGGTATCCGCGATAATCTTTCTTCCGGTGAGTCCGGAATCCGCGAAGGAGGAGCCGAGAACGAAACGGCCGGTGGGGTTCACCAGGATATGGAAATCCGTGTTCAGATTCAGTTCTTCTGCCGTTTCCTGCATGATGCGTTCTACAATGGCTCTCACTTCCTTCAGGCTGACCTTTTCATCATGCTGTGTGGACAGCAGGAAAGTGTCAATGCGGTGTGCGGAATAATCAAAGCTTACCTGAGACTTTGCATCCGGCTTTAAGAGAGAAAAATCATTTTCCTGGTTAAAAGCACGCAGTTTCTGTAAAGCTCTCGTGGAAAGCACGTAAGGAAGAGGAAGCATTTCTTCGCTTTCTCTTGTTGCGTAGCCGAACATCATTCCCTGATCCCCTGCACCGTCATGGTCTACGCCGAGGGCTATATCGGGAGACTGTGCGGAAATCAATTCCTGAATTTTGTATTTCTCCACTTCCTTCAGGCCGATTTTTTGCAGGACGCCCTGTACCAGATTTTTATAATCCGGGATATAGGAAGAGGTGATTTCTCCTAAAATAACGATATCATAGTCTTTAATGCAGACTTCTGCGGCAACTCTTGCTTTTTTGTCATGGGCAAGAATATCGCTTACGATGGCATCGCTGATTTGGTCACAGATTTTATCCGGATGGCCGTTTGATACCTGTTCTGATGAAAATAACATAGTGTTTTTCCTTTCTTCTATACTTCTCTTTCAACTTGCTTACAAAGAACAAAAAAACCATTGGGCTAAGCCAATGGTTCACGTCAAATCTTATTGATCGAAACAATTGCTTCGCTCAGGTTAGCACCTTCCTTTAAAGGGGTTGCTGCGGCTTCTTCGCTCCTATGTAGCTCCACCGTCTCTGAATAAGGTATTCAATTGTGGACTTATCCTAGCGGATAAGAAAAATCTTGTCAATAACTTAGTCGGCAGTTTCGAAAAGATTTATAAATGAAGTTTTATTTAGGAAGCGTTCTCCCTGTTTTACGTTCTTCCTTTTTATAAAGCTCGACTGTCCTTTATGATAGCGATACTTTGATCATCCCCGATGGGCAATTTATATAAGTTTCTTCCAATTTCTTTCTCATAATCCTCTATGGCATCTTTGACACCGGGAAGACCGATATTGTAGTAGTCGTGGATTAAAATGGCTGCTCCTTCGACCATTTTAGGATAGAAAAAGCGCAGGCCTTCCAGAATCGGAAGGTACAAATCAAAGTCCAGATGGACAAAACAGAACTTTTCGTCCACTCCTTCTGCGGTTTCCGGGAAAAATCCCTTTTTTATTACGACGTTTTCCGGGTGTTCCATTTTGGATAGAACGATATCCACGGAGGTGTTCTCAAACTGATGCTCTTCGAGACCAAAAGAGTAGTTGGTCTTTTCATAGTCAACATCCCTTTTGTCAAAACCTTGAAAAGTATCAAACAAATAAAGCTTGGAGTGCGGAAAAGTACGATTCAGGAATTTGACGAATCCGCCCTGAAACACACCGCCCTCTGCGACTGCGTACTGCGTGTCTTTCAGCAACTTGGCATAGCAGGAGAGCCAGCTGTTACGAATCTCCGAGATGGGTTCTTCCGGTAGATTCACTGTGATTTTTTCTTCCGGGATCTGAGACTCCAGCAATGCTTTTTTAATTTCTCTGAAAAATAGGGATGTGATTTGAATCTGGTCAAAGTCCACTTCGGAAAGGCAGTCCGGTCCGCCCAAACAGAGTAAACCGTCCGTAATGACACGGCCCTTTTTATCAGGGTCACTATCTAAAAAGCCAATAACCTGAACCTTGTTTTTAATCTCTTTATAGACTTGCCTTCCGGCAAGCCCGACGCCATAAATAAGTACTTTCATCAGATTCCTTTCTTTGTGAATGACTCATTTTGATGATGATAAGGATTGCACCATTTAAAGCAATGGGTAACATTCCTCTATCGACTGCTTTCCTTACGGATATTACTTAGAGTAGAGTTATTCTTTCCATTTTTCTAAAAATATGATACGATTTTAGACGTTAAAAAACCTGCTTTTAGAGCATTTTTTCTGAAATACAGTATGACGATGTAAAAGGAGACAACTATGGGACTTGTGAGAGCTGCCGGTGCTGCGGCAAGTACGCTTATGGGAGATCAGTGGAGAGAGTACTTTTATTGTAATTCCTTGGATAATGATACGCTGATGGTGAAAGGACAGAAGAAGATCGGTCCGAAGAGTTCCAACACGAAAGGCGCGGACAATATCATTTCAAACGGTGCATTGATTGCCGTGAATGACGGACAGTGTATGATTATCGTGGAGCAGGGTGCCATCGTGGAAGTATCTGCGGAGCCGGGAGAGTTTATCTTTGACAGTTCGTCCGAACCCAGTATTTTTTATGGAAGTTTAGGGGAGAATCTGGTAAACAGCTTTAAGACCTTTGTGAAGCGTTTTGCTTTTGGAGGGGATACGGCAAAGGATCAGAGGATTTACTACTTTAATACGAAGGAGATTGTTGGCAATAAGTACGGAACAGCGAATCCTGTACCTTTCCGTGTTCTGGATAAGAATATCGACTTGGATATTGAGATTGCGCTTCGTGCCCATGGAGAGTTTACTTACCGTCTCATAGATCCGATTCTTTTCTACAAAAACTTGGCAGGAAATGTGGAGAAGGATTATAAAAAGCAAGAGATTGAATCTCAGCTTTGTTCGGAGTTGTTAACCAAATTACAGCCTGCTTTTGCTCGAATTGCCGAGAGCGGCGTACGGTATTATCAGATTACCGCACATACCGATGAGCTTGGACAGATTTTAAATGAACTCCTTTCCAAGAGCTGGGGGGAACATTACGGTATTGAAATGACTGCTTTCGGTATGAGCTCCGTTACCGCACCGGATAAAGATATTGAGACGATTAAAGAGTTGCAGAAGAATGCCGTTTTCCGGAATCCGACTATGGCTGCGGCAAATCTTACTTCTGCACAGGCTGATGCGATGCGTGCAGCGGCCGCCAATGAAAATGCCGGTCCCATGATGGCCTTTGCCGGGATGAACATGGCGAATCAGGCAGGCGGATTTAACGCCGGAAACCTCTATGCCATGGGCGGAAACAATGGGAACACGACGGCGGCGCAGAATGCGCCTGAAAACAGTAATGGCACGTCTGGAAACGGCGGTCAGGCAGGAACGGCTCCGCTAGCCGGATGGACTTGTCCGAAGTGCGGACACGCCGGGAATTTAGGAAAGTTCTGTTCCGAGTGCGGGGCACAGAAGGAAGAGGCTTGGACCTGCCCGGAATGCGGACACGTCGGCAATACGGGCAAGTTCTGTACGGAATGCGGTCATAAAAAATAAATAGGGCAGAGAAGCTTGGCAGAATGGATTCTGCTGAGCTTCTTTTTTATGGATGGAGAGGAGTTCTATGGAGGAAAAGTTAGGCTGGCTTTCCCCTATGGGCGATTTTTATGAGACAGATTGGGGAAAACACGGAGAAGAGGCGGAAAAAATCCTGCAAAGGATAGGGCTGTATACAGGATTTGTAACACAGTGCATCCTTTCCGCCGGAGATTATCTCGGGGGAAGAGGATACATCCTCCTGCATAACCCCAGTAAGAAGAAACTGATGGTCACCGCACTTTGTCCCATCAGTGACAAACAGAAAGAATTTTTATATGCTTACTTCTATGACAGAGGAGAGCGGAGAGAGGCGGAAAAATATCTGGAGTAAATTCTGTATCGGGAGTAATGAATTCCCGCTTTACGTCGAAAAAAAAGAAGAGTAGAATGGGCGCTTGTAAAGAGGCGCTGTTAGAGTATAGAAGGAGGAAACACGTGGCATTCATTATTCCGAAAGACTATGACCCCCGTCTTTCTGTTCGGGAGACGCAGGAAGCAATCAAGTATATTCGTGACACTTTTCAGAAGGAGTTCGGGAAGGAGATGAATTTATCCCGTATTTCCGCTCCCCTTTTTGTAGAAAAGAGCTCCGGATTAAATGATGATTTAAACGGTGTGGAGAGGCCGGTATCTTTCGACGTGCCATGGGAGCCGGAAGAGACGATTGAAGTGGTTCAGTCTCTCGCGAAGTGGAAAAGACTGGCTCTGAAACGCTATCATTTTCAAGAGGGCGAGGGACTCTATACGAATATGAATGCCATTCGTCGAGATGAAGAGCCCGATAATCTGCACAGTGTTTATGTAGATCAGTGGGACTGGGAAAGAGTGATTTCCGAAAACGAGCGGACGGAAGAGACACTGCATGAGACCGTAAAGAATATTTTCCGTATCATTAAGCACATGGAGCACGAAGTATGGTATAAGTACCCGAATGCTGTGAAGAAGTTACCGGATTCCATTTACTTCATTGATTCCGAAGAACTTTTACAGAAATATCCGAACCTTACGCCGAAAGAGCGGGAAAATGCCATTACAAAGGAACACGGCTGTGTATTCATTCAGCGGATAGGAGAGAAGCTGAGTAATGGGGAGCCCCATGATGGAAGAGCACCGGACTATGATGACTGGAGTTTAAACGGCGATATCTTGTTCTGGTTTGATACCTTGAACATGGCGCTGGAGATTTCTTCCATGGGAATCCGTGTGAATGCGGAATCCCTGAAGAGACAGCTTGCTCTTTCTCACAAGGAAGAGAGAGCCAAACTTCCTTATCACAAGATGCTTCTGGAAGGAAAACTTCCGCAGACCATAGGAGGCGGTATCGGGCAGAGCAGACTCTGTATGTTATTGCTTGACCGTGCTCATGTGGGTGAGGTGCAAGCGTCTATTTGGCCGGAAGAGATGCGGAAGGAGTGCGAAAAGCACAAGATTATCCTGCTGTAGAAATCCTTATCCGGCTTGTATGCCGACGGCTTCTTTCGCAAGCCGGTCTGCTAATTCGTTAAAATAAATACCGCTATGGGCTGGAACCTTCACAAATTCCAGCCTTATTTTTTTCTCCGCATCTTGCATAAACTTTCGGTATGCTTTTGTTTTTTCTTTATTGCACTTCCATTCTCCTGTTGCCCAGGAGGAAATTCCCTGATAGTCATGGAAAATGCAGAGGGAATGAAGGCCATATTGGAGGGCGATCTCTACAGCCCGGCAGGCCCCGAGGATTTCTCCGGAAACATTACGCATTTCCCTGTAGGCCTCTTCTGTGCCGGAGCCTTTCTCTTCGATTCTGCCTTCTCTTTTCGCTCTAAGCTCCTTCTTCAGAAAGAAAACGACACCGTAACCATAAGTCCCGCTTTCTTTCTGATAGCTTCCGTCTACAAAGGCAATCGCCTCCGTCGGATATTTTTGAAAGAGGGCTTCCTGTAATGCGTCTTCCGAAACGGATTCCTCTCGCTTTTCTTTGCAAGACTTCCGCTTTGAATCGGAAAAGAAGGATGTACCTTCCCTCTCCGTTTCAGGAAAAACTTCCGTTTTCTTTTCTAAATAGAGCTCCGCTTCTTCTTTTGTCTTCCATTTCTTAAAGATGGCACCGGGGAATCCGTGTACCTGTTTCTTACAGTCCTCCCAGTTCTCGTAAATTCCTGTTTTTCTTCCCGCTTTTACGGCGTAGTAATTAGGCAATTTCTGACCCCCTTTTTCCTTACTTTCCTTTATTATTATAGAGGGAAGTTTCCGAATAGGAAAGGAATCTCTTTTTTTCGCCCTTTGTTTTGGATTGTGGAAAGAGAAGGCTTGGATTATACTAGAGGCGTTTTACGGTCGGAGATGACGAAGAGTAGGATCTGTAGAGAAAAATGCTCCCGCGTAAAGAAGGTTAAGACGTATTTGGGAAAGAAATAATAGAGAAAAGAGAGAAGATGAAAGAATTAAAAGCAGTTTTTTTTGACTTGGACGGAACCCTCGTGAATACCTTGAACAGTTTAAAAAAGAACATGGATTGCACGATGGAGCACTTCGGTTTGGAAGGGGTGAGCCTATCGGAAACCCGTTATTTTGTCGGTACGGGATACAAAAAGTTTGTAGAAAAGGCTCTGGAAAAGAATGCCGATAAGAAGTATCGGGAGGCAGAGAAATGGGAAGAGCGGGATGAAGAAAAGGCGATGGATCTCGATATGGAAGGAGATGAAATCATGGGCCTATACGACGAAGTTTGTGCCTACTATGATTCCATCTTCCCTATAAATTGCACCTATCATCTGGAAAGCTATCCCGGCGTAAAGGAGTGTATAGAGAAGTTAAAAAAGAAAAAGATTTCGCTTGTGTGCATCACGAATAAAGCAAAGGAGGAGGCGGAGATTGTCCTACAGGAAGTTTATCCGGAGGGAACCTTTTCTCCCATTATCGGAGATGACGGCGTGATGCCCCTGAAACCGGACAAGGCGCCTCTTGAGAAAGCCTGCCGTGCGCTAGGGATTACGAAGGAAGAAGCGGTTATGGTAGGGGATACGAAGACCGATCTGGATGCGGCAAAAGCGGCGGGAATGCTTTCCATCGGCTGTCTCTATGGCTTTCGTGATGAGAAAGAATTACAGGAGCACGGTGCGAAGTATATCGTTTCTGACGGGACGGAATTATGGAAGGTGCTGGAGGCGCATTTTCTACAGGGCTAAGCGTATTTAAAAGAGGGATAGAGAAAGTATGAAAGAATCGTGAAGAATGAGGGGAAAGCTTGACAAGGCTTTTCAGAGAAACGTATACTTGGCAGACGTAAGCGGTGAGTGCTAATGCTCGCTATAAACCGTTTTGCAAGAATCGATTTCACTGGGTTTCTACACGGATTACGGGGTAGAGATGGATATAAAGGAGGGTATATGACACAGATTGATATTATTTCGGGCTTTTTAGGTGCAGGAAAAACGACGTTTATCCAGAAGCTTTTACAGGAGGCGTTAAAAGGTGAAAATGTGGTTCTCATTGAAAATGAGTTCGGAGAAATCGGGATTGATAGCGGTTTTCTGAAGAATTCCGGTATCGAGATTCGAGAAATGAATCAGGGATGTATCTGTTGCTCCCTGGTCGGCGATTTTGAGACTTCTCTGAAAGAAGTGATTGAAAAGTATCAACCGGACCGTATTTTGATTGAGCCGTCCGGCGTTGGAAAGCTTTCCGATATTCTTTCCGCGGTAAAGACGGTTTCCGCAAATCTTCCGGTACATCTGGACGGTGCCGTAACCGTTGTGGATGCTTCTAAGGCAAAACTGTATAACAAGAACTTCGGTGAGTTTTTTGATGATCAGATTCGTTTTGCGACGACCGTGGTTCTTTCCAGAACGGACACTGCGAAAGAGGAGAAGGTGGAGGAAGCCGTTGCCATTGTTCGGAAAGTGAATCCAAAGGCAAATCTGATTACAACGCCGATTCAGGCACTGTCGGGAGGAAAGCTCTTGGAAATCATCGGGCATGAAGAGAATCTGGAAGAGGCTCTGCTCGAGGAAGTACGGGAGAAGGCGGCACATCATCACGATCATCATCACGATCATCACCACCATCATCACGGTGAAGAAGGACACGAACACTGCTCTTGCGGTCATCATCATGACGAAGAGGAGCACGAACACTGCCATCACCATGATGAAGAGGAACATGAGCACTGTTCTTGTGGTCATCACCATGACGAAGAGGAGCACGAACACGGTCATCATCATGACGGAGAGGAACATGCGCATCATCATTGCAGTTGTGGGCATGACCATGATGCGGATGAGATTTTTGACAGTATTGGTCTGGAAATCGTTAAGAAAGTTTCTCGGGATAAGCTGGAGGAGATTCTGGAAGAGATGGCGGAAGGTTCTTCTTACGGCGGTATTGTTCGGGCGAAAGGGATGTTGCAGCTGGAAGACGGAAAATGGATTCAGTTTGATATGGTACCGGAGCAGGTTGAGATTCGCGACGGAAGTCCGGAGTCCATCGGTAAGTTTGTTGTCATTGGTACGGAACTGAATAAAGAGAAGATTAAAGCGATTTTTGCTTAGTTTTCTCTCGGGATTTGTTAGAAGGAGTAATATGGACGATCAATTTCAGGAAACAGGGATTCCGGTATTCCTCATCAACGGTTTTTTGGATAGCGGAAAGACGACGTTTATTCAATACACCATGCAGCAGGAATATTTTCAAACGGAGGGCAATACCCTGCTTCTCCTCTGTGAGGAGGGAGAGAAAGAGTATGACCCGATAGAACTCGCAAAGTACCATACTACACCGGTTTATATGCAGGATATTCGCGATTTTCAGGAAGAAAAGTTACAAAAGCTGGTAAAGGAGTATCAGCCCGAGCGAATTCTGATTGAGTGGAACGGGATGTGGAATCAGGACGATTTATATGACGGCCCGATGAGCGAGGCGGTGCTTTCCAAAGAGCAGAATCGGGAGGCGAAGTACAGTGTATCGATGCCCAAAGACTGGTTTCTCTATCAGGTGATTACCATTGTGGATGGCAGTACGCTGAAGATGTATCTCTCCAATATGCGTTCTTTTCTCGGGCAAATGCTTCGGAGAGCCGAGCTCTGTATTGTCAATCGTTGTGACGGCCTTTCCAGTGAGGATATGGTGGATTATCGCAGAAAGCTTCGTGCCATGGGGCAGAATGCGATGATTATGTTGGAGGATAAGGATGGGGAGATTCCCCAGTCGGCTCTTCCGGAAGAATTACCTTATGATTTGCGTAAGGATCAGATTGCGATATCCGATAACGATTACGGAACCTGGTTTCTGGATTGCATGGATAATCCGGAGCGATATCTTGGAAAAGAGCTATCTTTTACTGCTATGGTCTTAAAGAGAAAGAATATGCCGGAGAATGAGTTTATTCCCGGGAGAATGGCGATGACTTGTTGTGCGCAGGATATGAGTTTTTTGGGTTTTATCTGTAAGGGAGA
>ERZ773066.1705-NODE-1705-length-11143-cov-12.091360_pt1 | contig 11143 bp, 8 predicted proteins | sample MGYA00580573_ERZ773066 | MGnify/ENA primary metagenome ERZ773066 (study PRJEB29015, sample SAMEA2738128) | human oral metagenome | biome: human oral; feature: human-associated habitat; material: saliva | place: China | collected 2203 ... | reverse complement strand
CATGAATAATGCAATAGTTTTTAGTAGCACTGTTTTGTAGAGTTACAGATATATTGTTTTATATTCATATTCGATTCTAACTTCAGTCCTTCATGCACCCAAAATTATGTACTTTTGGGTGCATTTTTACTCTAATGCGTATGAATACCTGCTTTCTTTCATTCTAAAAAAAGGAGAAATCTTACGATTTCTCCCGAGAGGGATTATTTTGTTGCGTATTCAGCTGCAGCTTCACCACAGATTCTTCCACCTGTTAGAGCTGTCATTAATGTAACACCTTCAACGAGTGGATATGAATTGTTATAGATTTCCGCAATTTCATTACCAGCTGCGTATAGACCACCGATAACTGTTCCATCTTGCTTGATAACTTCTAAATTAGAGTTAACAAGTACACCACCAATACCACCTAAGGATACTGGTCTTGACTTAACAGCATAGTATGGACCATCCCCTAGAGATAACATGTACTTAGAATCTTTGCCGTATACTGCATCTGATCCATTTACACAATCTGCATTGTATGCACTAATTGTCTTCTTTAATGCATTGGCATCAACACCCATTGCCTTTGCAAGATCTTCTACTGTATCACCCTTAAATACGGTGCCGTTTTTAACACCATCTTCTAATGCTGATCTAAACTCTGTCCATGGTTCATTGACACTAAATAGTGGTAATGATGGTTGGTATCCAACAGCTGTTTCTACATTCAATTCCTTAGAACCACCCTGCTCTACTTTCTTTACCATATCATCTGACATGATTGAGAAATAGTATTCCCCTTGTGTCGCAGCAGCATTTGAAGATAGCGCTGTATCATAGTTTAAATCTTCTGGCGCAAATCTAGAACCACGTTGGTTAACCCAGATACTTGTCGCAAGATAGATAGCCTTTGCGATTTCATCTTTACCAGAACCAGGTTCGATTCCAGAGTAGGATGTTACACCATGGTACTGTTGGATTGTCTTACCCTTACCAGCACCAATTGCTTGTGACATTGTTGCGCCATCACCTGTTTGTGTACCTGTTGTAAATGTAACGAGTGGGAAACCAACTTCCTTTTCAATAACATCTGCATTAGCACCGAAACCACCTGTCGCAAGTACTGCCGCATCACATGAAATTTCATATGTTGTATCAGAAGACTTTGCTACAACACCTGTAATCTTATTGCCATCTGACTTTAGTTCTACTGCAGGAGTTTGATAGTAGATCTTACCACCAGCATTTTCAAACTGCTTTAATAGAGCCTGATAGTAGCCAAGCTTATTGGATTGATCTGCATATGCATGATATGTTGGGAAGCCATTAGCATGTGCTTTCTGTTCATTACCAACATAGACAAGGTCCATACCATTCTCTTCTAACCAGTCAATTGTTTCACCAGAACGGTTAGCTATGTTATAGAACAACTGTCCATCATCCATCCAACAGTTATAGGATTGCCAATACGCAAGAATTTCCTGTGTTGTAAATGTACCAGCTACACCTGCTTCTTTTTGTTCCTTAGAATTAATACCCATTGGTCCACCTGCAATAACAGATACACCACCAATATTCGCTGACTTTTCAAGTAAGATAACCTTTGCACCATTTTGTTGAGCTGTTAATGCGGCAGTAATACCTGCACCACCCGCACCAATAACAACTACATCAGCAGTTAACTTCTCAGTCTTTGATTCAGATGCTTGCGCACTATCACTACCAAATGAATCAGGATCACCACCAGCAGTTTTAATCGCATTCTTAACTGCTTCCTTAATCGCATCAGAAGTGATTGTCGCACCAGTTACCCCATCTACATTAGGACTGTTCTTTTCAACAATCTTCTTTGGTAACTCTGTGATTGCAGTACCAGCAATCTCAGGTGTCTCTTTATTATCCTTTACTTCTACATTTGTGATCTTCCCCGAAGAAATTGTTATGCTAACTGTAACCTTTCCGTTACGTCCATCAACTGTTTCCTCATAAGTACCATCTTTTACAGTAGTACTCTTCTTGGCTGAGCATCCAGCCAGTAGCATACCTACGCTTAAGCATGCCGCAAATAGACGTTTATTCATAGCTCTCTCCCTTTGTTTACTTGATAAAAATATCACAAAAAGAGAGTTAAACCATTGTCCATTTTGGACAATGGAAGAAATATTTTTTGTCAAAAAACAATTTTTTACAGGTTCTCATATCGCAACACTCGTAGATTAGCCAATCTACCTGTCCATATCTGTCTATAAAAACTTCATAACCCGATTCACTCATCCTACTAAATCTAAAATGATTGTTTCTAATAACAAATATTTCTGTTCAAAGCATGTTGCATGAATACAACAAAGGCGATAGATTTTCTTCCTATCGCCTTTGTTGGTTTCGTTCAGTTTGAAAAACTATGTTTTACTGCTTTGTTGCTTTTGAAAAAAACAATAAATACACCCCAAAAATAAATTTAATGGCTGCATCACTATATGCAAAGAATACTAAAGGGACATTTGAGAAAATATACCCCATAATAATATTGATAGTACACATAATACCTAATAAAATCATTGATTTTCCATGTACAAAATAGAATGGAAAAAAATGCAGTGCTGTAGCCAATAACGCTCCCAACCATATCATTCTCCAATTCTCAGTATCGAAAAATGGGCCACCTATAAGTGCCATTAGTACAAACAGTAATATTACTGAATATTTAGAAATGTTTTTCTGAAATTTGGTTGATGAACCAGTGGATAGTTTGTTAAGTAAGCCTTTATTCATGTTAATTGAAAAAAAGCAAATCATATAACCTATACTAAATACCTGCATGTTTATTATTTGTTTTCCACCTATTAGGGTAGCAAGTACGATTACTAAAGCAATCGCAATTAACCATAGACCACAGGATTTTTTATAATTAAATTCTAACTTTTCATTTTCATATCCTAGCATTAAATTAAAACCTCTTTCTAAATCAAATCTGATATTACGCCTATGCTATATAGAAAGCAAGTAAAAGGGTTATATTACAATATCGTAATAACTATATTACCTTAATCCTCAATTATTTTTGTTATTTTCAATTCATTCATGAATCACGTTCTACAAAAAAAAGAATCATAGTGTTTTCGCCTATGATTCATATGTATATTATTCAGGATCAATATCTTGCTGTCTATAAACCTTAATCAATTCTCCTTCTTTATTCTTCCAATAATCCCATCCATTTGATGGATGATGGAGGATTAACGAAGAAGCCATCGACGGACTAGAACATTCAATATCTGTCATTAAAACGTTGTTTTCAATTTTTGCATCTTCTAATACACGTATCCAGCCTTTTGTAATTTTCAAAGGAAGCGTGTGTGACATTTGACTTCCGCTAAGAAGAATGAATTTCCCGTTTTCTTTGCGCATCCTTGCCTTATATTTTGAGGATACAAATGTATATATACCATCAGGAATCCTTGAGCTTTGTCTTCCATCAGCCGCTTCAATGAAGATTTCAGACTTTGATTCTGTCTCTGGATAAATTATTCTTCCTTCCATAGAAGATAAAAGTTGAATAACAAGATTTAAATCTAATGCAAAAAGCTCGGTATTTGGAATTCTACTCTTTGAGAAAATTTCATCTAAAAGTAATTCCTTCTCATCATAATTATCAACCTCTATTGCATAAGCTCTTTTACAAAGAAGACCTCGATATCCATCTAACTCTAGTTGTCTCATCCTCTCTTTAAAATTACCTGTTTTCCCTATTTTAATTAAACCGTCAATCGTAGTAGTAGTCACATACAGTATTCCCTTTTTCATGTTACCTCCAAGATTTTATTTAACTAAATAAACCGTCAAAAATGCAATTATTTATTTTCAGTTTTCTTCCATCTTTTTTCGTCTATAAGCCATGTCAAAAATTCAGAATAATCTTTTTCGTTAGAATCTTCTTGATTACGATTTAAATAATCATATTTAAGAAGTGCTATTGCAATATCTCTTATCTGATTTTGATCATCTGGTTGAATTTCTATCTCTTGGGATTTGATACTTTTAGTTTCATTATGAATAACAGATAAATTATATTTTTCATATAATTCATTTGTCTTATCCCATAAAATATTTGCTGCTTGTGCTTTATTGGTTAAAGATAATATTCGCCCTTTCTTTTTTTCATCATTCTTTTTATATCTCTGAGAAGCTCTAATTCGTAATAATTCATTCATTCCAATATTTGCAGTTGAAGCAACATCCATTAATTTTTCTCTCCAATTAGATTCGGATTCAAGTGCTGATTTCACAGAACTCCTCCAGCTTTTATAACTGATAAGCGCAGAAATTATTGTTAAGAGTAGAGTGATAATTGTTGGTATCCATGCAATTTGGTCTGTTGTTTGGAAGATATTCTCCATAATATTTCTCCTTCACAAATTATTACATTTATTTCTTAGTGCTGTTTATTATCTCTTCATTTATTAATTTAGATACTTCTGTATTACTTTTCTCATTATAATAGCTTTATCAATTACCTCATCCATCAATTGGTTGTAATTACTGTGGTTATCAAAATCCAGTCCATAGATAAAGTGTTTTATTCTACATGCTTTCTTGGAATCCAATCGATTCCACTCAAATGTTAGCCCTGTTTCACCTTCAATTTCATTCTTTTTCTCATATAAACTATCATATAAATCTTTATCACTATGAATATATAGTTCCAAAATAATACAATTTTCCTTATTTACTAAATCAACAGCAATTTTTGCAGCACTTGTTCCTATTGCTATATCATACCAATGATCTGTAGTTGGCTTACGTATATTAAATGGTTTCCCTTTTAGCTCAACCCTATCATTAAACAGTTGCCAGAATATGAGTCTTTCTGTTTGACTGGTATTTAATTCTCCATCATCCTTATTTTTGCTACGTTTTACAAAATCATTAGGTTTCTCAACAACCTCAAACTTCGGGGCTGGATTAGAATCCCCAATTTTATATGCATGGATTTCAATCAAGAAAAAATCAATCTCACTTGATGTATAGTTATTCAACCATTCGATAGCTGCTCGATGCTCTTCTTTAGCCTCTTTTACAATCCAAACAATAACCTTTGCATCTAAACCAGAAGCGTAAGTTATAATTTTTCCTAAATGATCATGGTTGGTTGATTCTAATTGATTTTCAATAATCACTTTCAAACCTGATGTTTCATCGGTTGCAACTATATCACATCTATAAGGGCCAACATTTATTTCTTTATCAACCTCAATTAGCGTTAAACCTAATATTTCATTCAAATACTCTATATTCGATTCCTTTGCTAACCAATTTGAAAAATCATACTGTTCATGTTTCCACAGTTCCCTGACATCTACCTCTATTAGTCTGCCAATTTCAGCCATTTTATACCCTCACAATCTATATAGATTTATTTCTATTTTTTTGTTTTATCATATTCGGGTGATTCTTCGCTTACTAAAGCAAATTCACTACGTGCATAATCTTCGTCATAGTTATAACTTGGTTCTTCATGCATGGATAAATCAGCATCTCCAATACCATAGAATCTCTCAAAGAATGCTCTAAACTTATCGATTACTCGTTGCTTTTTTTCTGACCGCTTAGTATCAAACCAACTCATTGGTGGAAGTAGACTGTCAATATCTTTTCCACTAGTCTTCACTTCACCATTAAGCAAGCAACTTTCCAAGAATTTTCTTGTTTCTTTTTCTTTTAGATTTTCTTCTATAATAATCTGCATTAATTGTTGTTCTTTTGCTTCCGCAATAAACTTATGCCATTCACTCATGATGTCATCGATATCATTGATACCAGCGATGAATGTTTCAATAAGTTCTTTCTTACTTCTTAGCTGTGGAGAAGCTTGAATTGCCTTCTGAATTGTCACAAGTACTTCTCTATCCCGACAATGAGAATCATGATACTTCTGTACTAGTAAGAGGATGTAATCAATATTGATTTCTATATGCTTCAACAACTCAATTTCAAATACAATATCATCATTGATATCTTCTTTTTTCTCATCAGATTTTTTATTCTTCCAATCGTCATACAAGTCCTGATATCTTCCCAAATAATCTTGCAAATCACGTTCAGATAAAATCTCCTTACCTGCAAACTCATCAAAAGATAAAAGGATATTACGCATACGTAAAATATTTCCAAATAACTTAATAAATTGTTTTTGATTATTTTCACCAATAATTTGAGTCATTGTTAATGGATATTTCTCACAAAGCTCACTAATCAAATCAACATACCCTACATGGTATCTATGGTCACTTCCTTCATATCCATAATAGTAATCATTAAATGTATGCAGTAATACAATTCCACCTGCATCCTTATCACCAAATAACGCTATCGCATCATCTACTCTTGTCTGTAAGTTTCTAAAACAAACAACATTACCCGCTGCTTTTACACTATTTAAGATTCGGTTAGTACGACTAAATGCCTGTAGTAAACCATGCATTCTCAGATTCTTGTCGACCCATAATGTATTTAAAGTTGTCGCATCAAAGCCAGTCAAAAACATATTTACTACAATTAGTAAATCTAGTTCTTTATTCTTCATTCGCAATGATACGTCTTTATAATAATTTTGGAAACTGTCACCATCTGTAGAATAGTTAGATTTAAACATCTCATTGTAGTCTTTCATTGCATAATCCAAGAAATCTCTTGATGTTTGATCTAAAGCAGATGTATCGTCTATATTCTCATCACATAATAAACCATCTGGTTCATACTCATTAGGAGAATAGCTAAAGATAGTTGCTATATTAATCTTCTTAGTTGGATTCGATGCCATTTGTCTCTTAAACTCTTCATAGTAAAGCTTTGCCATTGGCACTGAATTTACACAGAAAATAGAGTTAAAACCATTGATTCGTTGCTTCTGCTTTATCTCTTTAATTGCACCTAATCTAGCAGAAGCAATTTCATCAATATTCATAATCTTATTAAAATTATAAGCACGTGTTCCTCGATAGGTTTTCTTATCAAAGTTATCTAAGATATATTCAGTGACTAATGAGATACGTTCTGGCGCCATATATGCCTTCTCACGGTCTATGTCCCATACCTGCTCATCTTTCATACCTTCATCTTTATCCATTGTTTTAATGTAATCCACATGGAAAGGAAGAACGTTCCTATCATTAATCGCATTAACTATTGTATATGTATGTAATTGATCCCCGAATGCTTGTTCTGTTGTGCATAGTTTTGGATCACGTACTGCACCTGCATTTACTCCAAAAATTGGAGTACCCGTAAATCCAAATAAATGATATTTCTTAAAGTTCTTTGTAATCGCTCTATGCATTTCACCAAACTGACTACGATGACATTCATCAAAGATAATAACTAAATGTTTTTGATAAATTGGATGATCAGGATTCTTCTTAACAAAAGTAGATAATTTCTGAATCGTTGTAATGATAATCTTTGCATTATCATCTTCTAGTTGTTTCTTTAAAACTGCTGTAGAACGATTACTATTCGCTGAACCCTTTTCAAATCGATCATATTCACGCATGGTTTGATAGTCTAAATCTTGACGGTCTACAACAAATAATACCTTCTCAATATATGGAAGTGTAGTTGCTAAACGAGCAGCCTTAAAAGATGTCAGTGTCTTACCTGATCCAGTAGTATGCCAAATATATCCACCACCCGCAGCACTGCCATATTTTTTATAATTAGTAGCTATCTCAATACGATTTATAATACGTTCCGTTGCGGTAATCTGATACGGACGCATGACTAGCAACATCTCTTCCGATGTAAACACACAATACTTTGTTAAGATATTCAATATTGTGTGTCTAGCAAAGAATGTTCGTGTAAAATCAATCAAATCAGGGATAATGTTATTCTTCGCATCTGCCCAATAAGACGTAAACTCAAAACTATTAGACGTCTTTTCTTTCTTAGATTTAGATAAATTAGCACCCGTATTATAGCGTGTAGTATTTGAATAATATTTAGAGTTAGTACCATTTGAGATAACAAATATCTGTACATACTCAAACAGTCCGTAACCAGTTCCAAAAGAATCGCGTTGATATCTTTCAACTTGATTAAAAGCTTCACGAATTGGAACTCCACGTCTCTTTAGCTCAATATGTACAAGTGGAAAACCATTTACAAGAACAGTTACATCATAGCGATTATCATGTTTTGCACCATGTTCTTTACTAACTTCATACTGGTGAATCACTTGTAAGTAGTTATGATGAATATCTTTCTTGTCTAGCAAGATTATGTTCTTCGATGTACCATCGTCACGTTTTAATACTTGTATATAATCCTCTTGAATCTTACGTGTTTTTTCTTTGATACCTTCGTTTGGATTAGCAATACTTTCCACTAAGAATTGCTTCCATTCTTTGTTTGTAAAAGAATAATTATTCAATTTCTCGAGTTGTTTTCGTAAGTTAATAACAAGCTCACCTTCAGTATGCAACGAAAGATATTCATAACCTTGTTCTTCAAGCATATGAATAAACTCATTCTCAAGTGCAGCTTCACTTTGATAACTATCAGAGCGTTTCTTTACTGGCTCATATTCCGTTACCACTGTATTTTCGTTAGTTTGAGCTACGATATTAAAATACGACATAACACTATCCCCTTATTAATTATCCTTGCTTCATTTTAAAGGTTAGAAGCTTATCCCTGTAATATTCATATTGTTTCTTACGTGCTTCAATTTCAGCAGGAATACCTGCACTAATGCTATTAGAAATATCATTAAATCTATCTAAAATTTCGACTATCTCATCTTGCTTCTCACGAGAAGGAAGTTGAATAATAATATCTAACAAACTGCTTGGAGTTACCTCAATAACCTTTGTACCGTGAGCTAACTTAATTTTCTGAATATAGAAATGATTAGTATGGAAAAAATAACTTAAATATTTTGGGTTTTGATTATGATGAATAATCGCAGTATGCCCACTAATCGCAATTTCTTCATATCCCAACCAAGCCGTGCAGGAACATACATCATCTATATTTTCACTTGTAACAGCCATGATAATATCACCCATTACAGCATGTTTTGATTTATGAAAGTTATATTCATTCAAATGTGTGATAACTTTTGATGTAGCAATCCCATAATGTGTATATATTTGTCCATAATGAATACAAGGATATCCATTGGTAACAAAATCTTTCTTCTGAAAATTTCCACCTCTAGTAATAGTAGCAATATCAGATAACAATACACTTGCATAACCAAATACGTATTGGAACAACTTAATTAGATTCTGTCTGTCTGTCTGTCTGTCTGTCTGTCTGTCTGTCTGTCTGTCTGTCTGTCTGTAAGGATGCTATGGCCTGTTTGAACAAATGTCAAGAGCTGATCACGATAAAATTCATATTGTTTTTGCCGAGCCTCTATTTCAGCTGGTAAGCCAATACTTAAGTCACCACATATAGCATCAAAATGATCAAGTATATTAACAACTTTATATTGAATATCTAGAGGTGGAACATTTATTTTTATGTTCCCCAATACATTCGAATTAAATTGTTGTTGTCCGCCTCTAGATACAAGATTATTAGCTTGGTTCCAATATAAGTTTGATTTAGAAAAATGCCAATAATATTTATTTATAATAATAGAGTTATCTAAAGTTATTTTTATTAAAAATGAAGCATAAATAGATGGCTCAGAATTTTCAAAATATAATGTTTTCCCAAATGATGCACCCGTTCTAGCCATTACCAAATCGCCATTCTTAAGCATGTATTTCTTATTTTCATCATTCAGCAATATATATCTACGATCATTTCTCTGTAAATGCCCATCGGATGTAATATCTGTAATTCTAATAAATCTAGCATCCCCTTTATTTTCAGCTTTTGCAGTATAGCCATATGAGAATTTTGCAATTTGAGATAATTTGTATTCACATACATTTAGAGGAGAAATATTTAACAGTCGATTTCTATAATACTCATACTGTTTTTTTCTTGCTGTAAGCTCTGCTGTAAGCTCTGCTGTAAGCTCTGCTGTAAGCTCTATAAATTCATCTAAAATATCTGCAATCTTAGATTGTATTTCTATTGGTGGAATAGGAATTAACACATTTTCCATTTTCTTCTTTGAAATATTGAATCTTGTGACACCACTTACTGTTTTAATAATTTGTTGCCTTATATAATTTGACCTGAATAAATGTTTCGAGAAATTTGGATCAAGAACCGAGGAATCATATAGTCGTAAAAAGAAACAGAAACTATTAAGATACACTTCATCCTCTAATTCATCCAAGACTACAGATGAATATCCACACTCCTCCACACTCTCAGAGGAACCTGTAAAAATAATATCACCTTGTTGTAAAGTTCTTTGAGTCTCGCCATCTCTAATTACAACTTTTTGTTCTTCATTCAAATCTACTGCAGCATTTTTAAATACATTCATGTAGGTAATAAATTTCCTATTACCATTTTTAAAATCATTCTTTGACTTACCCGTGATTCCTCCATAGAATTTCCCAATACTACCTAACTTTTGAAATTTAACACCTGCTGGGCATAATTTATTAATTAATTCTTCTAACTTACTCATATTATGCCTCTATTTCTGAAATAATTTTATCTATTTCTAATCGTAATTTATTTTCGCGTTCGACTATTTCTGCGATTTGTTTATTAAGTACTTGAATATCTATTTTTTCTCTTGTATCTTCCTTTTCCACATATGTCGATACTGATAAGTTGTAGTCATTTTCTTTAATTTCTTCAATAGATGCAAGTTTCGCAGTATACTGAACATCTTTTCTTTCTGTAAAGATATTTACGATTTCATTAATATTATCTTCAGTCAATCTATTATTATTTGTAACTTTTACACATTTTTGAGATGCATCGATAAACAGTGTTGTATTGTCCTTTTTGTTCTTCTTTAAAACCATAATGCATGTTGCAATACTTGTTCCAAAAAATAAGTTGCTTGGCAGCTGAATAACACAATCCACAAAGTTATTGTCTACTAAATATTTACGAATCTTTTGCTCTGCTCCTCCTCTATAGAAGATTCCAGGGAAGCAAACAATAGCAGCTGTCCCTGATGAGGATAACCAGCTCAATGCATGCATGATAAAAGCTAAATCAGCCTTACTCTTAGGAG
>ERZ773066.1698-NODE-1698-length-11157-cov-4.576923_pt1 | contig 11157 bp, 11 predicted proteins | sample MGYA00580573_ERZ773066 | MGnify/ENA primary metagenome ERZ773066 (study PRJEB29015, sample SAMEA2738128) | human oral metagenome | biome: human oral; feature: human-associated habitat; material: saliva | place: China | collected 2203 ... | reverse complement strand
AAAAATACTATTAGATATATTAAAAATGTTATAAATGGAATTTATTCAAATAATGAAGACATAGATCAATTAATTTTAAAAAATATAAAGAAAGAGTATGATAAAAACAATACAAATTTTAACATTATTTTAGATAAATCTGATAAGTTATTTACTAAGTTGAGTAATACAGATGTTTATATTAATAATAAACTAGAGACTCTTGATGCTGATGTTGATGTGATTGTTAAAAGGGATTTAAAAGCAATTAGTGATGATTTTAATAGTAGGCTTAGTGAGCATATTTCAGATGTAAGCAGTAGACTAGAAAATCATATGAATGATGTTAGTAACAAGATAGATTCTTTAAAGACAGATGTAAGTAATAAAATTAAAGAAAACAATAAGAAGATAGATGATTATATTACTAAAAATGATAAGTCTGTTAAAGATTTAGGTAAAGATGTTGAGTTATTAAAACAGAAGTCATTAAATACAATACATGAATCCTTGAGTGGTAGTGTTGATTTAAATTCCGTTACAGATATAGGTATATATGATTTAAACACTGATACTTTTGTCAATGGTGTTGGAAGTTTTGAGATGCTTAATGGTACTAGCACTAACTTTGAGCATGGGACTCTTGTTGTAACAGAAGTTAATGGTAGTATAGTGCAAGAAGTCATAACTAATCATGGATTTAGATTTACAAGGAAAAAGCCTAGTGGTGGTGTATTCACACAGTGGGATTACCTTGTAGGTGGGAGTGTGCTAAGTGATGTCAAGGGGGCTATGAGTGCTGAGTTCGGTACTAAATTGAATAATATTAAAAGAGGTAATTTAACTTATACCGCATTAGTTGACTGGGATAAGACAGCTAAGAAGATGAACTCAACATATAATGGTGATACTATCAGATGGGTTCAGAATGAAAACTCTGGGTATTATAAAATTGGCAATTGGAATTATAGGTATAGACCTAATGGTGAGTTTGCTGTTGTGTATCTTAAAGAGAGTTGGTTTACTTATGATGAGTTAGTGTTTAAGTTACATAGAAATGACTACGATATGAATATACCTATAAAAGTCGAATTTTTAAAGTGGAGTTTACAGGGTAATAATACAAATACGATGTTTGGTAATTATTATTGTTTTTTTCAGTTAGTTGCTATGCAGATAGACAAGACAAAGAATAATGTAAATTACATTTTAACTGATGAGACTACTATGAGCTTTATAGGGTTTTCCGGTGATTTAGTTGAGATTTATGGCGTTAAGTATAATTAGAGGTTGGTATGTATAAAATCCCATATAGGATGGTGGAGATACTAACAGATAGTGGGGAAAGACTAACATTAGAGGATATTTTAAAGTCTTTATCCGAAGTACCTATAAATTTGTTTGTAGGTAATAATGACTATACTAAAGAAAAGATAAATGATGTTATATCATATCTAAAGACTCATGGTGGTGGTAGGTTTGTCATACCTGAGAATGGGAATATACATAAACTCGTTGTAGATGTTTGTAGAAATAAGTTTCAAGATTATGTAGTACATTTTTATTATTTTGATTATAGGTATCCTGTTGGAAATGAAAAGAGACCTTATACTGGTGAGCCGTGGCAAGCTGGTGATATTATTTATAACCTAGATATACTAAACTCAGATGATAAATGTACAATGTGGTTTTGCAAGCAGAGTGGTACAGATACAAGTAGTGGGGTGTGGGCACAACAGTCTATATGGCAATTAGCATCATCTGAGATAGATGATTTAGTTGTTTCTCATGTAGGTTCTTCTATAGGGCCACTTGTTAAAAAAGAGGTAGGTTTACAAGGGCCTGCTATGATGTCTAGTGAGGTAACTCGTCAACTTGATGCAAGGGTACCTAATAAGGTTACTGAGGAGGTTACAAGTCAGCTAACAAATAAGTTGCCTAATATGTTAGGTACATTGGTTAGTGATAAACTGCCTAAAGAGGTGTCTAAAAGGGTAGATAGTGTAGTTGCACCTATTATTAATAATAGACTTAATACAGCTTTATCTGATGCTGCTATTACTAAAATGATAGATGATAAGGTAGACCCTAAGGTTTTAGATATTACTAATAATGCTAAGAGTACTGTAGAATCTAAAATACATGATGCTACTTCAATATTAGATAATACTGTTAATAACTATATTGATGAAGCTAAGAGGAAACTGAGTTCCATTACAACAGTTACAGCTAAAGATGTAGATGATAAGATTGAGGCATCTAAGAGGGAAGTAAATACTAAGATAGATGATATAGTAAATACTAGGTTAGCTAATCTAAGGACTGGACATAGTGATATTGTTTCTACAGAGGAATTTAAGCTCGTGGCTGATGGTGTTACAGATGATACAGATAAGTTCGAGCAATGTGTGGCAAGTGCTAATGGTAAAATATTAATTATTAGTCCTGGTGTCTATAAGTTGACTAAGAATATTTTTATTGATAAATGTAAAGAAGTTATTAATTTAGGTTCTTTTTCATCTAAAGTACCATTTATAAAAAATAATGATGTGTTCATATCAAGTCCTTCTAATATAGAATTTGTTACTGATTTGACATTAGATACAAATAAAGTTAATCAATGTCAGGGTTTTGCTTATAATCAAAATACTAATGAGTTTATAGTAGCTACTATAAACTCAGATAATACAAATCAGGTTCTCTATATTCTTGATGGGGATGATTTAACATCTGTTAAGCGTAAGGTAGAATTTAGTGATGTAGTATCTTTGGGGCATTGTAATACTATGACATATAATAAGGATTTAAGTACTCTATTTATATGTAATGGTGATAATAATTCTGTAGCTGAGAGGGTCGCTAAGTTAAATGATTCATATACATTGATATCAATGTATAGTGAGCCTAATGCTGTTAGGAAATTTAATTTTGCCTATGATAGTGTTACTAAATGTTATTGTTCTATTATGCCTGGTGATAGAAGTACTGGATTACGTCATGTGTATATATTGAATAGTGATTTTGAAAAAATTAGAGAGTTTGATGTAGATTTTCTAACAAAAGATTTTAATAACAATGGTGCTTTATTTCATGATGGATTAATCATGTGTGCTAGTTTGACATCGTTAATACAGTTTGATGTGTTTGGTAATGTTAGAAATGTGGTAGATATTGATAGTGCTTATGAAATAGAGGATTTTGATATAAAAGGTAGTTATGTATATTTCTCCGTTTTGGAAGGTCATAACGTAAAAATATTCAAGGGCACTTATAATAAATTTAACGATGTTCATATTAATAATATTAAGATAAATAGACTTGTATTAGGTAATAATATTTCATTAAGTGGTCTATCACCGGATAATAAAGAGTTAAGTTTAGCTAAAGTAGGTAAGCAGGGTGCTGTAGAGGTAGGCGATAAGACTGTTAATACGATAATAGTAGGTAAAGAGGTTAAGACATGGGATGGTGTAGGTACATCATACACATTGTTATCGACTAAGCATTATGGAAATGCGATATATTCAAAAAAGCAAGTAGATGACAATTTTGTTTCTAAGGCACAACTTGTTAAATTATCAATAGAAGTAAAGCCTGATTTTGTAGGTCAGTTAGCTGTTGTAGGTGATAAGACATATATAGCAGTTAATACTACAGGTACAGATGGTTGGAAAGCTATGGGTGGTAGTAGTAATGTTGCCACAGTGGATAGGATTAGGTTTACGAATGGTGCAGAGTTGTGGATTGAATAGTCGTTATTGATATAAGTATAGTTATATATAGGTAGTGTTACATATAGAAGTAGGGGGTAGTGTCAATGAAAAGAAATACATTCATTCGAGGTACTACCCCTACTCTTGAAATTAGCATGGGTAGGGGTATTAGGGTTGAGAATATAGATAGTATGATAGTCTATTTTTCACAAGGTATCACTGTACTAAAGAAAAAACTTGAAGATGTTAAAATTAATAAGACTACTAATATGGTATATGTACCTTTGACAGAGTTAGAGACATATGTGTTTAGTCCTAGTGTTGTTAATTTGCAGATTCGATATAAGTTGGTTAATGATACAAACATTTACGGCACACGAATTTATCCTTTTAGGGTATTATCACAGATTTGTAATGAGGTGTATGATGAATGAGGGAATAATAAAGTCAAGTGGAACTTTTAACAGAATAAGTATCAATTCTAATTATGTGAATATCAATACACCATCTGTTGGTAATACTGTTAATGGTGCTTTTGAGACTTCTAGTAGAGTAAAGGTTACAAAAGATGAAGTTATAGATATGCTAAAAGAGAAACAGGACAAATTAGTAGCTGGTAGTGGTATTAAGTTAGATGAGACTACTAATGAGATATCCGTGTCTACTGATAAAATCATTGTTCAAGAGGGTGAAAATATTGCTGATTTGACAGCATTGTATTTATTAGCAAAGGGTGAGAATTAATGGCAGATTTAAAAGATAATTTACAGGGTTTAGCTACACAGTTAGGTACTGATGTTAAGGGTATCAAAGCATCTATAAAATCTACTGATGATAAAGTAGGTGTGTTAAGTAACTTAAACACAACTAATCAAGTATCAATCGTAGATGCAATAAATGAAGTTAAGGCAAATATTGTTACTGCACAAGGTGGTGCTGTTACTGAGCAGGCAGTTGATACAAAATTACAAGCCAAACAGGATAAACTAACTCCTGAAGGCAAACTTTCTATTGTTAAAGAGGGAAATCAAACTAAGATTAAGGTTGATTTATCTGATTATGTTAATAATAGTGCTTTAACTACAAAATTAGGGGATTATGCTACTAATACTGATTTAAACACTACATTAGGTAGTTATACTAAAACTACAGAGTTAAATACTAAATTGAGTGATTATACACCAACAGCTACATTAAATACTCGTTTAGATTCTAAACAAGACAAATTGACTGCTGGTAGTGGTATCACAATAGATAGTAGTGGTACTATTAAAGCTAGTGTTGATTTAAGTACTATGGCAACTAAACAAGAGCTAACTGATAAAATTCAAGAGGCTGTTACTAACTTAGTAAATGGTGCTGAAGCTACGATGGATACGTTTAAAGAGGTTCAGGATGCCTTGAATAGTGATAAGACAGTTACAACTGCCTTAACTTCATCTGTTGCTAATAAGGTAGATTATAGTCAAGCACAATCTTTGTCAACAGCACAAAAACAACAGGCTTGTGCTAATTTAGGTATAGGAGACCCTACTGTAGATTTATTAAGTGTATATACAACCGCAAGAGATGCATAGTAGGTGATGTTAGATGGGTTCTAATACTGATTTAGTTAAGGGTATTAATGACTTAGCTACACAATTAGGTACTGATATTAAAGGTATTAATGATAATATAGGTAATATAGTAAAGGTATCTAAGAGTGAGCCTAATGAAGAGAAAAAACCTTTGTTATGGGTTCAACCTGTAGATGGAAATAATACTCCTATAATTAGTATTTCATATGATACCACCACTCATGAGTTGGTATTAGGTCATATGGATGATAGTGAGAGTCGAGTTGATTTATCTTCTATAAAATCTTTTGATGCTAATAGTATTGTTATTGATAACAATAAGCCCATAAAAGGTAAGTTGAATGATGCTAATAAAACAGAAGTTCAGCTTATCAAAACTTCGTCTAGTGCTGTAGAGGTAGGCGATAAGACTGTTAATACGATAATAGTAGGTAAAGAGGTTAAGACATGGGATGGTGTAGGTACATCATACACATTGTTATCGACTAAGCATTATGGAAATGCGATATATTCAAAAAAGCAAGTAGATGACAATTTTGTTTCTAAGGCACAACTTGTTAAATTATCAATAGAAGTAAAGCCTGATTTTGTAGGTCAGTTAGCTGTTGTAGGTGATAAGACATATATAGCAGTTAATACTACCGGTACAGATGGTTGGAAAGCTATGGGTGGAGGTAGTAATGTTGCCACAGTGGATAAGATTAGGTTTACGAATGGTGCAGAGTTGTGGATTGAATAATCATTATATATAGGTGGTGTTATATAGAAGTAGGGTAGTGTCGATGAGATGAGATAAGTTCATGCGAGGTACTACCCTACTCTTGAAATTAGGTGATATTATGTTTGGTAAATTATATGTACTTGATAATGATGGTACATATAGGTTGGTAAATTATATAAACATTAATATAACTGAAGATAATAGTTATTTAGATAAATTATTAAGTAGGTTACAGTCTATCAATGGGAGTAATTCTAGTAGTGTGCTTGGTATTGACGGAAGTGTTAGAGATAGTGATGTTAGTAAAGATTAGTTTTTACAAAGTGTACTAGATAGATTTAAGAGTTTGAGTGGTAGTTCATTGTAGGTTTGTGGGGTTAGTATGTCTGTACAAAATAAAATTGATAGTGAGTTAAATCTTTTGGTTGATAATATTAGTAAGATTGCTTTATCTATTGAGAGAAAAGGTGTTCATAGTAGTGGTGAGTTGTCAAAATACGCTGATGAGATTGATTCTATCGTTGTAACTAATAATACTGTTGGTGATGATGCTAAGAAATTAGATACTGAATACTTAAAGAAGGTTGGATTATTACCTAAAAGTTTTAGTGGTACTCCTACTGAGAGAGATTTAATTGTTAATAGATTTATAATTCAAGACCCTAAAAATAACCTAAAATTCTATTCCACAAGTATATTGAGTAATATTTCTATAGAACTTGAAGGGAATAAGATTACTGATTATCAGTCTACAACTGTGCCGTCTACTGAAAATATTCCTGCCATTGATAAAAATAAATACATTATTACTAATGATGGTTATTATATTAATGAATTTAGCTTTAATGAAGCAGGTACATATAAAGTGTCTTTTATTTCTGATACTCTATCATTTAAAGCAAGTATAAACTATGACCCTAATATTCTGAGTTCTATGGATGATTTCCTAGTTTATGGTGCTAATCTTAAATCTCATAAACATATATGCTATGATTCTAATAAAGTAGAATCCTTATATGGTATCAGGCCGCAAAATTTAGATATTGTATCTTCTAAAATATTTAATTCTGTATCTGGTAACTTAGATGCTATGGGTGATAACACTGAGTTATTGGGGTATGTGTACAACCTAAGAACAGGTAAGGCTTATTTAGTAGACGTTGTGTGGAGGTCAGATGATTATGCTAACATTCCCAGTGATTTTCATAGTAGATTGTCAACAGTAATTTATAACAATATGATAGAGGTAATAACAGGTTCATATTCTTTTGCTTTGTCAGTTCATGGGAAAAGTGTTGAGTCCTTTATTAGTGATATTGACTATAAAGAGGGTGACACATTAGTGTTCGCATTTTATAAATTTAGAGATGATGAGAGGTCGCATAAATATTCTACCGTAGCAGTTGCCAACTATTTAGGCTCATTAGCTAGTGCTATTAGTTCTGAAGTTGTTGAGGGGTAATTAGTTTACATATGATTAAAAGATATATTTTTGGTAATAGATAATATTTAAGTATACATAAGATATTCATAATATAGATAGTATTTAGTGAGGTGTATACAGTATGGACATAAAGAGTCTAAAGAATGTTACACCTATATTTCAAACACTATTAAATAATGCTAAAAGTGGTATACCTAAGAAGATTCAAGTTTTCATAGGTATACTTGCTTTTATATGGTTGTTTCCTATTATATTAGATATATTGTTTGTTATTTTAGGTGTGTTTTTCGACTATAAATCGGAGTTGATTCTAAAATTTCTACCTAGGATAGAACAGTTAATAAGTATACTAACAGGGGTGTCAGCAGTTGCCTGTCTTATGGCGATAATAGGGTTATTTACTGATTCTGATGGTGATGGGATACCTGATTCTGTTGACAAAGATAATCATACACCAGTTACTAATAATACATTTCAAGTTAATGTTGGTAGTGGAGATAAGACTCCTAAGTTACCGAATAGGATTGATTAATTAGGTTTTAGTTAAAAGTAGTGTCGGTGTTATGTTTGATTATAGTAGGGGGAATTGTCTAATGTTAGGCGAGTTGAGCAAAGAATATGAGTCCAATGGAGACATTGGTGCAATTTCTAGTGGTTATATGGATGCTGGTGGTAAGTCTTATGGGATGTATCAGTTGGCTAGTAATGTAGGCTCTGTAGATGAGTTTATACGATGGGTAACAAAACTGTTACAATAATATAAAAATTTATTTGAACAGAATACCCTCTGTATCTCGTAAGGGGTGCAGACTCAACGTTAATTGCTTTTAATTCCTAAAGCTCTACGACCTAAACAGTAGCTAGAAATGGCAAGCTGAGATTAAAAATCTAAGGTGCGAAAGCAGAAAAAATAGTAGAGATGGCATATGATGAAATAAAAGCGTATCTCATATGAGATATGTTCTAAGTGCTGTAAATAATGGATGTTTAGCAGGGAAAGCCCTAAGTCTTAGTAGTAAGATATGGGAGACCTTCAACGACTATCTCCTTGAGGGAGAGTAAAGCCACAAGCTAATGGTGGAAGAAAAATGTTGCTCCTGTTTTAAAGATAGGCAGGATGAAGATATAGTCTACGCTTATGTGAAAGCATAAGAGGTCTGCTAGTGATAGTAAGACTGCGTTAGAGGTTGCGTTCTAGCGTGAATAAGATAAATATGTCTAAATTAAATATTACATATAAAGTTGACATTCTCTATGTATTATACAATAATTAAGGTGTATAGAGAGGAGGTGTCAACTTGGAAGAAAAATTAAATAGTAACGATAATAAAATATATAGGTCAGTTAAGATTAGATTGTTACCGACAAAAGAGCAAGAGATTTTGTTTTGGAAGAGTGTTGGTGTTGCTAGATGGTCATATAATTACTTTTTATCAGAGAGTTATAGGGTATATCAAGAATGGTTAGCAGATAGCAGTAAACCAAAGTATATATCTGAGGGTGAAGTCAGAAAATACATTAATAATGTATTAAAGAAGACAACACATACATGGCTTAAAGAAGTTGGAAGTAGTGTAATGAAACAAGGTGTCAAGGACGCCAATATAGCATTACAAGGTTTCTTTAAACATAACAAAGGTTACCCCAAGTTTAAATCTAAGAAGAGGTCTAAACCTAGTTTCTATGTCAATTATGAAAGTTTAAAACGTACACCAAATGGATTTCAAGGTGAAAAGATTGGTGTTGTTAAAACAAGAGAACTATTACCTAAAATACCAAATGGTGATAAATATCGTAGCCCTAGAATTAGTTTTGATGGTAGATTTTGGTATTTGTCTGTAGGTTATGAGGTTGAAAGAGTAGATACTAAACTATCAGATACTAGACTTGGTATAGACTTAGGTATTAAAGAGTTAGCTGTTGTTTCTAATCAAGATGGTACTATGGTTAAGAAGTATCATAATATAAATAAAACTTATGAAGTAAAGAGATTAGAGAGAAAGTTAAAACGTGAACAGCGTAAATTTTCACGTAAGATTCTTATGAATACAAGTCATTATGCTAATAATGGTAGACCAATTTACAGTAAATGCTTAGAGTTATGTAAAAACATTCAAAGACAGAAGAGGATAATTCAGAGATTATATAGACGATTGTTAAATATCAGAACTAACTATTTACATCAAACGACAACTGAGATAGTGAAAACCAAACCATTTCAAATAGTTTTAGAGGATTTGAATGTTAGTTGTATGATGAAAAATCGTCATCTATCGAAGTCGCTTATGTGTCAAAAGTTATATGAGTTTAGGAGACAGATAGAGTATAAAGCTGAGTTATATGGTATTGAAGTTGTAATAGCAGATAGATGGTATCCTAGTTCTAAACTTTGCCATAAATGTGGCAATGTCAAGAGAGATTTAAAATTATCTGATAGAACATATAGGTGTGATTGTTGTGGTAATGTTGTTGATAGAGATATCAATGCATCAATTAATCTAGCTAATTATAATATAGGTAATATCAAATAAAAGATATTCTATATATGTACCTATCGTTACTAGGGAATTTAAGCTTTTGGAGTGTTATAATAAACCAGAGTAGCATATGCAAAATGGGACACTATGAAAAAGGAAGATATATTGAGAGGTATATCAAAGTGTAAGTATGTAATATTTAAAGTATGTACATATTTATCGTAGCGGGTTTAAATTCTGATTATAGCTGGATAGCAGAAGAACTTAATAAGTATGAAGTAGGTTCTGGTGAGTTTGACAATGCTTGGAGATACTTTGCTAATAATGATTATGATAATTTCTTTAATATGCAACAGAGTTATATGGAATATCGTTATTATGATGTGTCTGTAGAGTTGTTGAGGGAACATTTATTTAATATCGAAAATCATAGTAATACAATGAAAGAGGTTATCTTTTCTAGAGCTGTTCAGTATGGTACAGGTAATATAGTAGAGATGTTTGAGGATGCACTTGTTATTATGGGTGAGAAATTAAATCTAGATTTACAAAATTTATCCTATGTGGATGAGAAAAGGTTTGATTACGATTTGATTACGTCTATCTATGACGTGTGTATGACTGAAGAGTGGAATAACTCATCATTGAGAGATACTCTTAATGAGAGGTTTAGAGCAGAAAAAGCTAAAGCTATTCAAATGTTATCAGAAGAATTAGGAATTTAGGGGTGATTTTATGGATTTGATTGATAAAATCATAGAGTTCTTTCAGGTATTGTTTTGCAATAAAAAAATAGATACAATTCAAAAAAATGTTGATAGTTCGATTAAAGAGGTTGACAATTCTGTTAAAGAGGTAGTAGATAGTACTTCTAATATCGTCAATGATAAAATATGTGAGGTTGACAATAATGTAAAAGATATTGTCGAAGAGTCTAAAAAGTTAGGTGTTCACATTCGTAAGAAATAGTATTATAATAGGGGTGTACAATTCAAGTACACCCCTATTTTTATTGTGGGAGATTAGATAAGTGGTATCATAATTAAAAAAATCTCACAATTATAATTGATATTTATATATTTTCTAGTACAATTAGAGATAAATATTATCTTTTGTTAGTATAGAAAAGAGGTGAGATATCTTGAATAAAAGTTTTAAAGTTAGGATATATCCAAATAAAGAGCAACAAATATTGTTAGAAAAGACATTTGGTGCAAGCAGGTATGTTTATAACTATTTTCTTAAC
>ERZ773066.1693-NODE-1693-length-11163-cov-5.574991_pt1 | contig 11163 bp, 9 predicted proteins | sample MGYA00580573_ERZ773066 | MGnify/ENA primary metagenome ERZ773066 (study PRJEB29015, sample SAMEA2738128) | human oral metagenome | biome: human oral; feature: human-associated habitat; material: saliva | place: China | collected 2203 ... | reverse complement strand
CTTGGCCTCTAAGCTGCGGGGTGACCTCTTCTTTCTGTTTACTCTCGCTTTCCAGTAAATAGGCAACGTAGTCTACAGTTGCATCGGCAGGCGTCGGTTTACGTACACCAGCTGTTTCTTGTTCTCTTTCGGCCTCCTCTGGGATTTGTTCCAGGAAATTGTCTATCAGTGAGGTCGTACGATCCTGTTCCTCTTTGGCTGTCTGTGTAGCAGTAGAAGCTTCTGTTTGGTTTTTTACTTGTTTCTGTTGTGGAATCAACCGATAGTGAGCTTCTTCTACAAGCTTAAATAGTATGTGACGATCAGAGATATAAACAGCAGCACGTCTCAACTCGTCATCGAAGGTTGGGTCGTGGAGTAGGAATAGATTCTGTAATAGTAGGATACGTGCTGGTTGGTAATAAGGATAAAGCGCAAGCAGGCTTCGGAGATCATATAAGGTCTCCTTGTTCAGATTTTCTGGGTGATTAATCAGATTGGCTATATCCATGTGTTGAAGCATTTATGAGGGGGAATGATAAGAATGATAGTGCAAATGAATTGTATTTACCAATTAGCTACGGTCGCATTAAATATCTGATCAGTAAGATCTTTCACCATCTGTGTGACGAGTTCCTCCTGTACAGAGTTCAGACTACGTACTGTTTCATAGCTTGCTGTGGCTGTGAACTGTCGCTCAAAGTCTTCGCTATGGTTAGTATTGTTTGTGAAACGTACGTTGACGGTGATGGAAAGTTCTGTTTGTGCAGAATATCCTTCGCTTGAAACACTCTTATTACGTTGCTGATACTGTGTGATTTCACCTTCAATCTTCATATCACCATTACGCTTTACTTGTTGTAGGCGTGTATGGTTAGCAAAGACATCTTTCAATTGATTGTTGAACATTGGTCCCATTGGTCCCCATACATAGGTAGAGCGGATAGGGAAATCTGCAATTTGAATGGTATGCACCTTGTTGTAATCAATACTTGCACCATTGAATTTATAGGATATACAACTGGTTGCCAGCACAAGCAGGCATACAGCTGTTACGCCCCATATCAGTGGGCGGATTGCTCTGAGTCTCTTTCCTGTCTTCATCATGTCGTAAGAGGGTAGTATTCTCTCTCGTAGTTATTGTTTATTCTTTGTCTAATCCGTATTGTCTGATACGGCGATAGAGTGTGCGGTCGCTGATACCTAACTCTAAGGCAGCTTTCTTGCGATTGCCATTGTTGCGTTCTAATGCTTTCTCCACGAGTTGCTTCCCAATATCATTTAGGTTGAGTGTCTCTGGTTCAGAGATCTCTTCAGCCTCAGCATCTTCAACCGGTTCTATCGTACGAGTAGGGGTGATAGGTTGCTTGTTAGCAGTGGCTGGAAGGTTTGAGACTGTCTGTGGAGCAGGTTGGAATCCACTTGCCCCATTGAGTTGTCTACTCTCTTCCAACTGTTTACGAACATTGGTAAGGTCGCGACGTAAGTCACTTACATTTCCTCTTAACTCATAGAGAATCTTATAGAGAATCTCACGTTCGCTCTCATAACTATGCGAACCACCACTTTGTATTGTTGCAAGTTGTGTACTATCCTGGTCACGAGGGATAAAGTGCAGCAATGTTTCGGCATTAATCTCTCGCTTCTCACTAAGGATAGACATCTGTTCGGTAATATTCTTTAGTTGACGAACATTGCCAGGCCACTTATATTGTAACAGTATCTGTCGGGCTTCTTCGGTAAGTGTAATCTTTGGGAGATGATACTTCTCGGCCATTTGCATTGCGAAAAGACGGAATAGAAGTAGGATATCTTCGCCACGATCACGGAGTGGTGGCATTTGGATAGGAATTGTATTCAGACGATAGAACAAGTCTTCACGGAACTTACCTTCGCTGATGGCTTTACGCATGTTTACATTGGTAGCAGCAACAATGCGTACGTCAGTCTTACGAATTTCCTGTCCTCCGACACGAATATATTCTCCCGTCTCAAGTACACGAAGTAATCGAGCTTGCGTTGCTATTGGTAGTTCACCAACCTCATCAAGGAAGATTGTGCCTTTATTGGCTATACCGAAATAACCTTCACTCTCACCTATAGCACCAGTGAAAGAACCTTTCTCATGACCGAATAACTCGCTATCAATGGTTCCTTCTGGAATAGAACCACAGTTGATAGCAAAGTATTTCTCACGGCGACGAGGCGAATTGTCGTGTATTACACGTGGGATAATTTCCTTACCAACACCGCTCTCGCCGATAATAAGTACTGACAAATCAGTGGGTGCTACCTGTAGAGCAACATCCAATGCACGGTTTAGTCCGTCACTATTACCGACAATATTATATCGTTGTTTGGTTTTCTGTAATTCTGTTGTATTCATTTAACTGACAAATTTACCTATTAAATTTGAAAAAACTGCAACTTTGGCAGACTTTAACAACTTTCTTTTTGTCTTTCTTTGCCGCCTCTGATAAAGGATAATTCAAATAGTTTAGAATTATGAACGTCAGTCGTATAACAAGTAAAAAAAAGTTCGCGAATAATTCACAAAGAGTTTGCGAACTTCTTGATTATTGTTCGCGAACTTTTTAATAACAGTCTTGGTAGTGTATATTACTTGTCTTGTTTCCTATTCAGTTTGATAAGTAGTAAGCCAATAGCTGTCCAAATGAGTTCACGGATACGGACAAGTAGGGCAACGAAAATGCCCGCTTCGAGCGTAAGTCCTAAGCCTTTGACAGACATTAGGAAGCCTCCTTCACGACCACCTAATTGTAGAGGCATGAAAAAGAGCATGTTGGCAAAGAGAGAGGTGAAGGCAAGAATGAGAATACAGTCAAAGTAATTGACTGACGGGAGTAATACTAAAAGGATGAAGAATATCTCTAATGCACTACAAATTCGGCATGAAAACTCAAGTAGAACGACGGTGAAGAAGGTACGTGGGTTTTGGTTGTGTAATGATGCTATCTGTGTGTCAATTCTGTCGAGCTCTTCCTTATGACTGGTAATAAAGGGTTCTGCCCATCTCTTTATAAGAGGTATATGCCGTACAAGGTTCATTCCCCGAACTGCTAAACCTTTCTTATAGCCTGTGAGGAAGAACCAAATGGCAGACACACAAAAGGCAAAGACTGCAGTTAACATCACACCCATTGGAAGGTTGACAGGCTGCGTGAAGATATAAAGAAAGATGGAGACAAGCCAAAACCAAAAATGACTAAAGATGTGGGTCATGGCATAAAGGACGACAGAAGAGGTTGCACGTTCAGCTCCAATCTTTGGTGTAAGTTCCATGATACGATAAGGCTCACCACCCATAAGTCCTCCTGGAGTAGCGTAGTTAAGGGCAAAGCCTGACACAGTAACCTTATAAAGCCATAGGAAAGAAACCTTCTTTCGTTCCTCTGCATCCTGTGTCTGACTACGTATAATCGTGTACCAAGCTGCCGTATTAAAGATGTAGAGGAATGCCCAAAGTATAACTACAGCAAGGAACCAATAACCTGCATGCTGTATTTTTTTCCATGCATCAGTAAAGTCAAGGTTGTACACCATGATACAGAGTACAACCAAGCCAAAGATGAAGAAGATGTTCTGAAACTTTTTGTTCATAGGTCTTCTTTATTAATATCAGTAATAGAAAGAGGACACGCTTAGTGTGTCTCTTTCGTATTACGGCTTTCGCCATTATTTGGTGTGCGGTCCTCACGCTTACGTGGAATGGCAAAGCGCACCTTGTCGCTTTCATCTCTTCTTTCCTTGTAAAGCTTTGGAAGAGGATTGCCCATAGGTGCATCGTATTCTGCACGATTGCGGAAGATGTCTATAGCGAGATAGATTGCATGGCGGAAGGGTAGTTCGTCTGCAATCCCTTTACCTGCTAATGCCAGACTATTTGGTATTTCTGCAGCTGTACGAATAAGTGATAATCCCGCTGTATATATGATACCATGGCATGACGAAAGAGTACGGAAAGGAGCAAGTCCTTGTTCGTAATACATTGCTAATATACCATCAAACTGTTCTGCATCGTTGCAGCCAAAGAAGGTGTCAGCAGGGTAAGGGCCGAAAGCTTGTATTCCATTTTCTACCAGTTCGTCTATAGCTGGCAAGATAATCTCTTGTTCTTCAGAGCCCAACAAACCATTGTCACCGGCTTTGGGGTTCAAACCGAGTACGGCAATACGTGGACAAGAAAGGCGGAAATCACGACGAAGAGTCTTAAAGAGTGCACTTACATTATTAACAATACTTGCTTTTGAGATAGACTCTGCTACTTGGCGTAATGGGAGATTACGTGTAGCGAGGGCAATACGTAGTCCATCATTAATCAACACAGATAGTCCTTGCTCCTCTGTGTCCAAATGGTCTTCGATATATCGGCTCTGACCACTAAAGTGGAAATGTTCATTGTTATCGATAGGAGCGGTTACGAGAACATCAAATAGTCCTTGACGATAGTCTTCTAAAGCCTTGTCTACAGCACGCAAACCAGCTACACCAGCTTCCTCAGAAGGTACACCTAATTCAACCTTAATCTCGTCATCGAAGACAGGGAGCAGGTTAAGCCGTCCATTCTGTGCTTCTGACGCATCTTTAATGATAGTGAAGTTAGCTTCAATATTGAGTGCATTGCGATGATAGGTGGCTACTTTAGGCGAACCATAGATGATGGGCGTGCAGAGTTCCAACATCTCTGGTTCAGCAAAGGTCTTAAAGATAAGCTCATAACCAATGCCGTTCGTGTCTCCGTGTGTGATTGCTATACGGATTCTTTTATTCTCGTTCATATAATTATATCTTGTATTGTTTTGTTTTATTCAGTTTCCTTTTTATCTTTTACTTTTCTTTCTTCCTCTTTCCTCATCAATCTTCTTTGCCGTTGAGAGCAGACCACAGGCAGCAAAGATATCCTGTCCACGACTGGCACGGATTGTTGTGAAGATACCATGTTGTGTCAGATAGTTTCTGAATCTCTCCATCCTATGGTCATCAACACCCTGCAATGGAATATTAGGGATAGGATGGAAGCGAATAAGATTGATACGGCAGTCCAATCCTTTGAGTAGATGTACGATCGCCTTAGCATGTTCCTCACTATCATTGAAATCCTTGAAGACAATGTATTCAAACGACAGACGACGTTGATGGGAGAAATCGTAATTGCTGAGCAACTCGATGATACTCTCAATAGACATTCCTTTTTCTGCTGGCATCAACTCCGAACGCTGGTCGTGCAGAGGGGTGTGCATACTGATAGCAACATGACAGTCACTTTCATCAAGGAACCGTTTGAGTTTTCCTTTGACGCCTACACTGCTCACTGTAATGCGCTTTGGTGACCATCCATAGCCGAAGTCAGCTGTCATAACCTCTGTGGTACGCAGTACGTTATCAAGATTATCCATTGGTTCGCCTTGCCCCATGAAGACGATATTCGTTAGCTTGTCACGTTCAGGGAGGGAGTAAATCTGATTGAGAATGTCTGTAGCCGAAAGACTACCTTCAAAACCCTGCTTTCCTGTCTGGCAGAAGAGACAGTTCATCTTACACCCCACTTGTGAAGAAACGCAGAGTGTGGCACGGTCTTCATCTGGTATATACACCGTTTCAACAAACTTACCATTATCAGTTGGGAAGAGATATTTGATGGTTCCGTCCTTAGAATGTTGTGCATCAATAGGTTCCTTACAGCCAATAGCATATTCTGCAGCGAGCTTCTCTCTGTTTGCTTTTGAGATATTCGTCATCTCATCAATACTTTTCACATGCTGTGTATAGAGCCATTTGGCTATCTGTCCGCCTGTAAAAGCTGGCATTCCGAGCGACTTGGCAACCTCTTTCAGTTCGCCAAGTGTCATTCCCAACAAATACTTCTTTGCACTTTCCATTCTCGTTCTCAATGTTTTGTTGCTGCAAAGATAACGAAAAAATAGCTAATATTCGTGCTTTCCTTTCTTTTTTGAGATACTTCGATGATATGGAGTGATAAAGTCCGCTAAAGTAAGAAGGAATTTATCACGTATTATACAAGAGTTTTTTTATTTTATTTTCCTGTCATTTTTAATATTTAGCGTAAACTCTTTATAAATCAAATATTTGTGTGTGTCTACGTTGGATGACAGAAATGACAGGGAAATTTGTTTTAGTAGAATCGCTTATCAATTACGACCTCTTTGGGCATAAGGTGGCACACCTATTAGGCGTGCCTCCGTACTGCATTAAATATGACCTTTTAGATAAGACTTTTGATGAGCGAAGAGTTTGTAAATATCAGTGCTGAAGAATTCTTCATGTGACTGCTTCTTTTTCTTGGAAATCTTTTTCTTTACATCATCAAAACTCCCACACCACATTTCGTTTACATAGCCTGTATCATACATTGCTTCTATTTTGGGGAGAAGTTCTGAGGCTTGTATATCTATGACGTTAGAGGTGATAATTCCTGCCAACGCACCATCAAAATATTCTTCTTCTGGTAGTTTTTCAGTTGCAAATGTGATAACCTTGTCGAACCACTCAATACATGTCTGCCTCAATTCAGGTTGGTTGAATACTATTTGCAGTATTGTCTCAGTCACATGAGATTTGCCGAAAGAATATGGTAAAGGCTCTTTCATGAAGCTGAGTAGCTTATCAAAGTCATCAGCTGTTATTATCTTGTAGAGAGTCGGAACAATAGCATGATGAGCAGTATCGCCATAATGATAATCATAGAAATCCTCTGACTGTCTTAGACTCTCCAATACTAGGTCCAGACTACTGCTGTTGTTTCCCACTTCTCCTAATAAGATAAGGGAAGAAGAAAGAATTCCATTGATGTCTCCATGTTCAAAATAGGAAGGAATATCGCCATCTTTTGTGATGGTTATGACATAGCGGATAATCTCTTCTAAGTCCGAACGCAGCTCTTCCTTAGGCAGAGCAAGAATCTTGCTTATTAATGGTTTCTCTAACCAATAAGCGTTTTCGGGTTTGCTTAGTTCATCTACAAGCCATTTATTATGCAGGTTTAAGTTCTCTGCAAGTTGCTGTGATTTGTTGTCGTTTTCTGTTTCCATGTCGTATGTGGGATTTGTTTCATTGTCCGATTTAATGATAGACTCGTCGTATTCGTCGCTCTCTGCAGGTGGAAGATTGTGTCTGAAGCTATTCCCAAACTCGTACTCTATGAGTGGTATATCGTCTGTATCTTCTTCCAGCATATACTTTGTGATCATGAAGCTACTATGTGGTTTTCTTCCTTGTTCTGCAGCATATTCAATAGCACCATATATAATGTTGTGTGCTTCTTCGTAGCTACATTCTTCAAGTTCAGTTGTCTCGCTGAGCATCTCTACAGTATCGATAAAATCGTCTGCATCTACTCTTATTGCATACATAGAATCTTTTAACCCTAAGTAAAAGGTCTCAATGAGATAGCATGCATAACTAATCTTACCGCCTGTATGTTCTCTGGAAACTAAGACATAACCAACTCCAATTTCAAATAGGTTAACGGCGCAATAGCATTTCCCTATTTTTAGGGATCTGGCTCTCGTTTTCAGGAATTTCTCTGGTGAAAGAAACTGTTGTTGTCCACCTTTCTTTTGCTTTTTCTTCTTTGCCATATTTTTTATATTTGTTTTCTGTCTTTTATAATATCTGGGGTAGCTTATAAGCAGTTCTTTGTTGTTTTAAGTTCTTAATAACAAACGAAAGCTAGTGCTACTTTACTTAATTAGGTGAGCAAAGGTAATAAAGAAAAATAGAGCGACAGGATAAACGGCTCATAAAATGTGTTTTTGATGATTGATTTGTGCGAATGACGTGTTGTGAACATGGTATTAAAAGAACAGGATACAATCTTTTCATCAGTTGACACAGCCGCCTTCTCTCTTGCATAGTTGTTGTGTGGAATGGTGCAGGGGGATCTTTCTGTAAGTGTAGTAAAGATCAATAGTCCGTTAAATTTTCGCAGTTTATGAACCTTTCACCCAAAAGCCAACAGAAATTGTGACAGAAAGAAGACATAATAAGTCTCTGAAAAAGAGATGATTAAATAACAAAATATAACATAATAAAGTCGGCTATCTCTTTGATTTTCAGTAACTTTATAGATTGAAATAACAATAAGGTTTATGCTGATAACCAACTTGATTAGCCGATATATGAGGCTCTGCAAAGCAGCATTTAGTGCTGAAGATGGAGCAAAGTTAAACAAAAGTATTCAAACAAACGTCATGGAAATGCTTTTTCTTTTGATGGTCATCCCAAGGAAATGTAATTTCACGCAGATGGGACGCTATGGAAAGCGTGGCGAACAATGCTATCGGCAGACGGCAGAGCGCAGCGTGAACTGGCTCGAAATGAATATGTGGCTGAGTGCTTTCGCCTTCAAGCAGGGTAAGGGTCGCAATGCCATCGTTATTGATCCAAGCTTCATCAAGAAGGCTGGGAAGCATACCCCATACGTGGGTACGTTTTGGTCGGGCTGTGCAGGTGCGGTAAAGCACGGTCTTGAGATTCTCGGTATCGGGGTGATAGACGTGGACCTGCATGAGTGTATGATGCTCAAGGCTGTGCAGACCACATTGGAAAAAGGCGAGGAGAAAAAAGAGATGAGCCTATACGACTGGTATGCCAAAGTATTGGAGGACGACAAGGTAACCTTACAGCGTATCGGCAAGGTTCTTGTCGCCGACTCAGCCTTCTCCAAAAGACCTTTTATCGACAAGGTAATGAACATGGGATTTCATGTTGTGAGCCGCTTGCGTCACGACGCAGCCTTGTTCTACACATGGGACGGGGAACCCACGGGAAAGCCCGGCCGTCCCCGCATCAAAGGTGACAAGATTGACGTGAGGAACATCGATATGTCTAAAGTCGAAATGCTTGAGCTGGAGGAGACCTCCGGCAAGGCCTATGCGCTCAAGGCATGGTGCAAGTCCTTGCACAGGGTCGTGTCGCTTGTCATCCACGAGTTGCCCAACGGTGTCCGCCGTCTGTACTTCGCTACGGATGAGAACATGAGTGGACGCGATGTGGTGGAATATTACACCACACGTTTCCAAGAGGAGTTCTGCTTTCGCGACGCAAAGCAGTTCCTCGGCCTTACAGATTGTCAGGCACGCGACAAGAGAAAACTTGACTTTGCCTTCAACTCTTCATTCACGGCACTCAATGTGGCCAAAATCATGTGCAAGGAACTTGGCACGTCCATCGGTCGACTTAAAGCGCAGATGATCAATGCCTACTATGCGCAACGAATTATTGACGTGTTCGAGAAGAACCCGAACACGCCATTAAATAAAGAAAGGATAAATGATATATTTAGTTTCGATGCTGACGCAGCATAATATTTAACGGACTATTGCTAAAGTTTCTATGGAGAAAAAAGAAAAGGCTTCCCAAACCCTTCCCTTCGGAACTGCAATCCGACGCGGTATTTGAGAAACCTTTCCTATTTCTATTGCAAAGATCCAACTTACCCAGCTAAAAACAAAAAGGAGCTAGGAAAAATTACCCAACTCCTTTTCTATTTTTATCAATTGATTTTAGGTGATTTATAAGCTGATGTCTGATACCAATTCGTATCATGCTTATATCTTGATACCGCTATAGACGGACTGATGCCATGCCGTTTAGCCTCTTTTGCTATAATACTGACAATCTTATGCGGAGACAAAATTTTACAGCCTGCCCCGATAATTTTATTCCATACATCATCAGGAATGAGTTGCTGCCTTGCAAAGGCATTAGCTTCTTTTTCACGTGGATCTTTAGAATAGAGAGTTTCTTCTGTAGATATAAACGCCTGATTATCTTCCGAAAGGTGCCTTTCAATATGACACAACTCGTGAAGAACATCAAAAGCTAACTTATCCATATCATTATAACGATAAGTAACCGTGATTACTGGACACCCATCTACCAATGTAGAATAAGCATCAACAGGCGCTTTATCTAATTTCTCAACATAAAGATAGGCGATTCCATACTCATTAAGACAGTCCTTTATACCTTGTATAGAAAGTGTACCGTTATTCGCCATACGTGCTATCTCACTTGCTGCCTTCAATCCGTTTCCCTTTTGATACTTCTTATCTATTGTTGCACGTGATATTTCCAACCAATTAAGAATAAGCCAAGTTTGCATATTCTTCTCATCAATGTGTACTTTCTCACTATGCTTGTAACGACCAACTACCTGCAGACTCAACTCGTTAGATGACCGTAAATCAAAATCGAATAATGCTTTTAATTTCGTTACTCTCTCAAGACATGGAAGATATGACAAGTTTAATTTCTTATAAAGAAGTTTCAAGTTGAATATACTCGCACATGATTCTTCGTATTCACGAGCTTCTTGTTCTTCGCTTTGCTTCGCATCCATAGCTTTACGATCATACATATAACCACTATGCAGGTTCATCCAAGTCTTATAGGGTATTCCTAAATGACGCTCTAATTTCATTGCTAAATCGTCATTCAGATTTCGTTTACCACGTATAAATGCATTCAGATGAGTTGCCTGAACACCAATCTGCTTTGCAAAATCCTTTTGCTTGATGCCACGTTCCTGCAACTCTTCACGCAAGATTTCTCCTGGGTGGATTGCCCTTACAGGAACTAATCTGTTATTTCTTGTTGCCATAATGTGTACTATCAATTTCTATTAATTCTACTTCAATGCCGTCATCCGTCTCCGAAAACAGCAGCCGCTCAACCAATCCGTTTACAAGACGTACAGAGCTGATAGGCTTGTCCTTCTGGTGTCTGAGTTTCTCATAGTGTAAAAAGCTAAATACTTTTAGTTCTTCTGTTGACTCTACGTTATACAGCGTATTAACAACACGAACATAGCCATCTATCAAGCGTTTGTTCTTACAAAGTTTCTTGTATTTCTTATCATTGGTCTTACCGGTTTCATATAATTCGGACAAGGCTTCTTCCTTGAAAATTATATTCATGCGGTGAAATGTATCAAATATAGTGCAAAGATAGAGGAAAATTACCAAAAATGGTAATTAAAGAACATCATTAACACTTTTTTCAAGTAAATTTATCCCATATCGTCCAGGAAACAATTCATGCCATCGTAAAAATGCACATATTGTGGTCTAATGACCGATTTGGATTTAACACAAGAATACAAAAAGAGCCGTAAGGATACGGCTCTATATTAAGTAGGAC
>ERZ773066.1690-NODE-1690-length-11184-cov-11.933148_pt1 | contig 11184 bp, 9 predicted proteins | sample MGYA00580573_ERZ773066 | MGnify/ENA primary metagenome ERZ773066 (study PRJEB29015, sample SAMEA2738128) | human oral metagenome | biome: human oral; feature: human-associated habitat; material: saliva | place: China | collected 2203 ... | reverse complement strand
CGATTGGTGTCTTTGCTTTCGACAATGCTGAGCAGCCACTTCTCGTGAAGGTAGGTATCTCTGCTGTGAGTGTTGAGAACGCTCGATTGAATATGCAGAAGGAACTTCCAGGCTGGGATTTCCGCAATGCTGTTGCTCAGGCAAAGGATGAGTGGAATCGTGAGTTGAGTAAGATTGCAATTAAGACTCAGGACGAGCGTGCAAGAAAGATATTCTATACAGCACTGTATCATTCGATGATTGCACCTTCTGTCTTCAATGATGTAAACGGCGAATACCGTGGTGCAGACGGTAAGACACATAAGGGTGACTTCACTGATTACACTACCTTCTCACTTTGGGATACCTATCGTGCAGCACATCCATTGATGACAATTATTCATCCAGAGAAACAGCGCGACATCGCACAGACCATGCTTCATATCTTTAAAGAGCAGGGCAAGTTGCCTGTATGGCATCTTGTGGGCAATGAGACAGACTGTATGATTGGTAATCCGGGCGTTCCTGCCCTCGTTGATATCGCACTGAAAGGCTTTGATGTAGATAAGAATGCAGTCTTTGAGGCTGCTAAGGCTTCTGCTATGCTTGATGAGCGTGGTATGGGATTGTTGAAGAAGTATGGTTATATTCCTTGTGATCTCGACCCAGAGCATGAGACAGTAGCAAAGGGATTGGAGTATGCTTTGGCTGATGCATGTATTGCAAAACTCGCCAAGGAATTGGGTAAGACCGCTGATTATAAGTACTTCTCAAAGCGCAGTCAGTCGTATCGTGACTTCTACTTCGATAAGAAAACGAAGTTTATGCGTGGTGTAACATCTGATCGTAAGTTCCGTGAACCATTCGATCCATTCAGTACTGTTCATCGTCAGGACGACTATGCAGAGGGTAATGCATGGCAGTATGTATGGCTTGTTCCACACGATGTGCATGGTCTTGTTTCTGCCTTCGGTGGTGAGAAGCCATTTGTATCAAAGCTCGACTCCCTTTTCATCGTTAGTGGTGATATGGGAGCAGAGGCTTCACCAGACATCACTGGTCTGATTGGTCAGTACGCTCACGGTAATGAGCCAAGCCATCATATCCTCTATATGTACAACTATGTGGGTCAGCCTTGGAAGGCAGCGGATAAGATTCGCTATGTACTCAAGAACTTATACCACGACGACTTCGATGGTTTGAGCGGTAACGAGGATGTGGGTCAGATGTCTGCATGGTACATTCTTTCCTCTCTTGGTATGTATCAGGTAGAGCCAGCAGGAGGCAAATATATCTTCGGTACACCGCTCTTCGATGAGGCTACGGTGAACGTTGGAGGTGGTAAGACCTTCCGCATTGTGGCACATAACAACAGCGATAAGAATATCTATATTCAGAGTGCTAAGTTGAATGGCAAGCCTTATACCCGTTCTTACATTGACTTCAAGGACATCAAACGTGGTGGAACACTTGAGTTTGTAATGGGTAGCAAGCCTTCTCAGTTCGGTGTTAAGCCTGCTGATAGACCATAAAAGTTTTTGGAGTAAAGGAATTAAGGAGTTGAAGGGAGTTAAGACAAATGTATTGTTGGACTATATTAATAAAAAAACATTACGTTGATATTGAAGTCATCAGATTTTGACTCATATAACATTTGTCTTAACTCCCTTCAACTCCTTAACTCCTTCACTCCTAATAGTGCATCAATCTTTAATACTAAATAAACAGCTATGACGAATTTTAATGATGTTGTATCACAGTTCCGTATTGAGGGAACTGTTGAGAGTGTAAGTCCAATTGGTAATGGACTGATCAATGAAACACTGCGTGTAAAAACTGTAGATGCTAATACGCCTGATTATATCTTACAGCGTATTAACAACGCCATATTCACCGATGTAGACCTGTTGCAGCATAATATCGAGCTTGTAACAGACCATATCCGCCACAAGTTGATGGAGAAGGGCGAGACAGATATCGAACGTAAGTGTCTGCGTTTCGTACAGGCTAAGGATGGTAAGACCTACTACAAGGATGCAGACAACCTCTACTGGCGTGTGAGTGTCTTCATTCCTAACGCTGTTACAAAAGAGGAAGTAAACCCAGAGAGCGCTTTCTGCTGTGGTGAAACCTTCGGTAACTTCCAGAATATGTTGGTTGATTTGAAGGAGCCATTGGGAGAAACCATCCCAGACTTCCACAACATGGAACTTCGTCTGCGCCAGTTGCGTGAGGCTGTAAGTGCTGATAAGGCTGGTAGAGTGGCTTCTGTGAAGGATATGATTGCTGAGTTAGAGAGCTATGCAGACGAGATGTGCCTTGCTGAACGCCTCTATCGTGAGGGTGCATTGCCTAAGCGTATCTGTCACTGTGATACAAAGGTGAACAATATGATGTTTGATAAGGATGGTAAGGTGCTCTGTGTTATCGACCTCGATACCGTAATGCCAAGCTTTATCTTCTCTGATTATGGTGACTTCTTGCGTACTGGTGCTAACCATGTGGCTGAGGATAGCGACAATTACGATGCTGTCGGACTGAAAGAAGATGTCTTCTGCTCATTCACAGAAGGCTATCTCAGTACTGCAGGCAACTTCCTTACTCCTGTAGAGACCAGCCACTTGCCATACGCTGTGGCACTGTTCCCATACATGCAGTGCGTTCGTTTCTTGACAGATTACATCAACGGAGACGTTTATTTCAAGGTGAAATACCCAGAGCATAACCTCGTTCGCTCACGCAATCAGCTCTTGCTCTATCGTGACGTGCGTCGTCATGATCAGATGATGGCTGACTTTGTGAAGAAAACATTGAAACAATGAAACAATTAAAGGTAAAACGTTTGGAGTGTCAGCAGGTGAAAGCTGTTGACATTCCAGCCCTTTTCAAGGATAATGGTGTGTCTTATAATAAGATAGATACAGTAGACTGGGCAGCAGAATTCCCTTATTGTCCACAGGTTGAGTTTGCTATTGCTCATAAAGGTGATGCCATTCTGTTGCATTATCGAGTAGAAGAAGACAGCGTGCGTGCTGAGGCTGGCACCGACTTAGGTCCAGTTTGGCAAGACTCATGCTGTGAGTTCTTCTGCAGTCCTGATGAAGAAGGAGGTTATTATAACCTTGAAAGCAACTGTATCGGTACGATATTGCTATGCAATGGACAGGGACGAGAGAATCGTACTCATGCTCCAGCAGCCGCCTTAGAGCAGATTGATCGTTGGGCATCTTTGGGTCGTGACCCCTTCGAGATGAGAGAGGGACGACAGGCATGGGAACTCACACTCGTTGTTCCTGTTAGTTCTTACTTCCGTCATACGCTGGATAATCTCTCTGGAAAGACGATAAGAGCCAATTTCTATAAGTGTGGTGACAAGACATCGCAGCCTCATTTCCTCTCTTGGAATCCCATTGCCTTGCCTTCTCCCGACTTCCATTGCCCTGCCTTCTTTGGTGAGTTAACGTTCGAATAAGCAATAAATAATAAGAAAGTGTAGTAAGTTTTAGGGTATGCAAATGTGCCTCCCTATTACTTACTACACTTTTTCTGTTTTCTTGAATAGGTCCTCCTCAATCCAAGGACGTTCGGCTTCTCTATTCGTAAGGTGGCTTGACTGCATGGGTCTCTTCGTCGAGAAGGGTGTTTGAGCATAGTGAGTAACGTCCTTCGACATTCGTGACAGAGATAAGGTCTTCAAGCAATGGGGTGCTTGAGCATAGTGAGTAACGCTCTTCGACAGCCTAAATTTATTTGTCGTAATGGCTCTTATCGTATCAAGCTAACGCTGTAATAAAGTACAGAGGGATAGCTGTGTGGGAGGAGATAGCACAGAGCCAAAAAAAGCAAGTTGATAAGTTTATAGCTAACTCATCAACTTGCTTTTTTTTATTCGTAAACTTGTAGACGACTGAACTCGTCAATCTTCCTTACTTGGTATTCTTTGTCTTTACTCCTTCATTAGTACAACTTGCATAGACAGGGCGGATGTTATACATGTTATACTTAGGGTTATGTGCACTTCCACACGCATTGACAGTACCCGGATAGAACCAACCATTGTTCATGTAGTAAGCCGAGAAGGCGGTTGCTTGGGCGTAGTTGCAAGGGTTAGCATCTGAGGTCCAATAGTAGGCTTGGCCACCTGGACGTTGAAGACGTGGTGCACCATCGTTATACTCGGTGTAAGCTCCTGCGAATGGAAGGAACACGCCCTTGTCAATATCGTCCTTAGAGAAATTCTTCAGACGAGTGTTACGGTTGTTATACTTACCTACATAGATACCTGTAGAACGGTTAGTTATACCGATGATACGGCCGTTCTTGTCGAGCACCTTACCCTTCTTACATGTAGGAACAGTTGGGTCGAAGAGTACGCCCACGATGATGTTACAGCCATCTTGATAGTAGCCTATATACTCGCCAGTCTTTGCCATGAGCTTATCGAAGTCGGCCTTTGTAGGCAACATCCACTTACCTTGTGAGGCATAGAAGGCGAGGTCGCCATAACATCTGTTCTGTATCACTGCTTGAAGATTACCCGTAAAATAAGAGTAATAGCGTGAGTAGCAGTAACTATAGTTGTGGGCAGCAGCGATGTTACCCCAACGGAAATGGTCGAAAGCAGACGTGTTGAATGCACGAGGGAGGAAGTCGGGATAGAGATTGAATGGGTCAGGGTTGGTATAGAAGTAGTCCCAAGCCTGCTTAGCCAATCTGTAGCCAGGTTCCCAGCCTTTTAAGTTGGTGCATGGTTCGTATTGTAGGTTGTACTTACCCCATTTCTTGCCGTCAATGTCAACCCATGGGCATGTCGTCAGTTCGAGTGTTTCAGAATAGTATCTTGCTCGCTGACAGTTATAAGGCGCTTTCACGGCAGAGTAATACTTCTCGCCATTGACCGTCTCAATCTCAAACTGTGGTGCAAAATGCTCGTCTGGGAAGAGTGCAACATAGAAGGTATCAACAGGCGAGTCGGCTGTAATGGTCAGTCTACCCTTTGGACTATAGTTCATCTTACCTGTTGCAAGGTCGAACTTAGCTTCAGTGTAGACATTACTTAGCGTCACACGCTTAATCTTCTTTACTGGTTCTCCCTTGTAGCGCACGCTAAAGCCGACGAGAGAATACTGTTTCTCAAAGATAACATTAGCTAAGGCATTGACGCCAGTAGACTGGATGTTCTTCACCTTATTCCATGAGTAATCAAAGAATCTTATATTCTCAAGCGTACCGTTCTGGTGCCCCTTCTTAGCTTCGCCTCGGTCCATAACGGTGTTCTCTTCTAAGCCTAAGGTGATAACTCCCATGCGGCTGTCCCTCTTCTCATATATATAAGGATAGAACATCGCCAACTCGTCGCCTTCACTCCAATGTACATCGCCTACAAACTTAGAATAGACTCCATCGCTCGCCATAGACAGATAGTCGTAATCAGGGCGTGGTGACGTAATGTTATAAGCAAAAAGACGGTCGCCAGCATTCCACGTTATAGGCTTTGAAATTGCTATATTCGTACGTGTCATGGGCTTTTGCACCTCTGTAATGACAAAGGGTCGAGTTTCAGAACCAGTCGTAGCCGAACGTTCATCGGCTGTCTCTGTTGAACAAGAAGCAAGGATTACAGTGGTTGCACTTAGTAATAGTGTGTAAAAACTTTTAATGGTCATACTCTTTAAGTCTTTAGTTTTGTAATTTGGTTACCATGGTCTTTATTCTTCGCTCTCAAAGAAGACCCCCTTAGAAAGTGTAGTTTTATTTTTGCCTGGCATAGGTGGGATATTACTTTTGTTATTTTCAACAGAGCCAGAACCGCCCCCCGGGTTGCCTTCTCTAATCTGACCATTACGTCCACCACCTGTTCCTGCTAACAAGTAGCCTTCACTCTCTACTCTTGTACACTTTGTGTACGGTTTCAAATAATTTTTCATTTTAGTTCACTTTTTGGTTATTTCAATATAATTTTATGAATAGTTTTCTTGAGGTCTAAACACTTTTTTGAGCAAGAAGAATCTGATAAGTAGGCTGAGTTTATAAGTTAACTCGCAGTAATCACCTTATTATATTAAGATAATCACACTCGATTCAGATTGACTACCTGTCTTTTTATTGACTTTTATTTAACTTCGTTGTGACAAAGGTATATAAAAAGCGTATAGACAATTATACTTTTATTGATAAAAATAGCTAATAAAGATTTACGAATCTGACATTCTTAATATTGGTAAAATTCTAAGTTAAAGAGCCTTTCAAACGTAAAAAGTTATACTAAATATAATCACTAAATAGGAAAGTAAGTTAAACGAAAAGGGGAGGGGAGAACAAGAAAGATGAGAAATAGAACTTTTTTTTAGACTTTATTCGCCTATTTGGGCAATGTGACTAACCTTTCTTATAATGATAGCATCAGCTTTTTTCTTTGCCTTTGGGTTTCTTTAGGGTGGTTGAAAGGCCATGGACCCATGCAAAAATCGGTCTTGCTCTGTGAGAGTAAGAATGTCGAGCTACCTTAGCTGAGGATGCGAAGGAGAAGAATTAACCCCCTTTTCTCTTATTTCGGGGGGAGTAGATAAAAGCATAAAAAGTATCGCATGAAGTCGTGCTAAAGACCGTCTGAATAGGACTGTAATATCTTCTATAATCGAATTTGTAATATTCAATAAATCAGTCTGTTATGAATAGTGTTGGAGAAGAGGCCTTTCTTGCTTCAAGAAGGGCGTCTTCTTGCCCCTTGAAGGGCATGTTCTTCATCGTTAAAGGGCATGTTCTTGAAAGGAGGTGGGTGTGGTCCCCTCCTCCAAACCCTCTCCGGAAGGGAGTGGGGCACCTAACTGGACAACGCTTACTGTGGTTTTATGGGTGTGAGCAGAGGGATAACAAGAGTGGATCGGAGGGTCAACAAGAATGGTTCGGAGGGGTAATACAAATGGTTTTGAGGTTTAATAAGAATGGTTCAATGGACGGTTACAAATGGTTTGGAGGGCTAACTGGAAAGGTTTTGAGGGTTAACAAAAATGGTTCGAAGGGTTAATACGGATGGGAAAAAGCCTTATTGCAAATGGCAGAGGGACTTAGCATGATTGGTGTAGCGGGTTGGTGACATACGTAATATTCCTGTTCGGATATTCCGTTTGGCTTAGAATACTCTTTTCAGTTTAATCTTCACCACCCTGTTTGTGCCCCTCATCTTCACGGAGAGAGACGGTTCGCTTAGGTTGATGGACGATTTAAGGAGCGTTGCCTCCATGGAACTGGTTCGTGTCAGATACCCTTTATCGGTTGAGACATCGTATATAACGTAGAGATAACTGTCGGCTGACGCATTATAAATCTCATAGATTCGTAATGACTTACTGCTACGCTTGTAGCTACCTAAGTCGGTTATGTCACTTCCATCGTCACAATAAATCTTATAAACCAACCGCTTTGTACGCTTATCTACGTGGTAGAGGTAGCTTATACATTGGTCTGCCTTCTCGATAGTGGCTATTTCTATGTGCTTACTCACGTGCTGTGGGGAGGAAGCCACGGTCTTGTGGGGTAGTGCCCTACTATAAGATAGGTTCACGCAGCACAATGAAGCGATCGTTAGGAGTAATGAATAATAAAGTTTCATCATCTTTTCTTGGTTAATGCGTGGGAGGAGTTGGCGTGGAATCGACCACTGCTATCTGTCTGTAAGACGCTCCTTTACGTTATGTGAGGATACTAAATATAACACTTAAAACCATGATCCAAGCTAATATAGACGAGTCTATCTTCTCGGTAAATAGGCACATTAGGACTATAAAGAGACTGAAGAAAATCCACAAAAAGCCATACTCGTATTTGACATAAGATACTAAGTTTAGGTAGTAAACCGACGTCTTCTCTCGTTGCCCAGCATAAACAAAGGGAGTGTACACCTGCTGCTTCTCCTTGAAATCGGGCTCTAAGTAGCAGCCCACGGATGTTGGGTGGGAAGCTATTATACTATCAAATGAACGCTGTGGATAAGGAAGAGACCCATAGTAGTTGGCCTCAAAGCGTTTGTTAGGGTAACTATCTGATTTTAAGTGGACTGTGTGTTTCCCCCTACTTCCCGTGATGGTTATTCCATACTCCTTCCCTGTAATAGCATCACGAGTATATTTCACAGAAATATCTACGTATATCAGCCTTTTATCAGCGCTATAAGTTAGATAGACAAAGCAACCTATATAGCTGAAGAAAGCAAGCACTTGTATAAGTACTATCAGTATCTTATATCTTGTTTTCATACACCTTCGTTTTAATATCGTCCCAGTCTCTTTCCTCCCAAACCGTCTGTGGCATAACAAATCATCTATAAGAAAAAAAGAGCCTTACAGCATCGTGTAAAGCTCTTCTTACCCTTTGTGGACCAGCCTGAACTAATCCACAATATGTCCTTATCGCTGTTAGCTAAATATTTACCTTTTTGTACTGACAGTCTCTGTAGCAGAAATGTAGCAGCAAACTGACTGGTTTATGACCGCTATTTTGACTATCTGTTGAAAGCACGCTCACTCCCATTCTCGGAGTACAAAGTTAGATCTTTTTGTTTATATCTCCAAATCTTTGTGCCATAAATATTTAGAGATTTTACTGCTACATTTTCCAGTGCAAGGTGCAAGCCCTTATATATAAAGGGACTTGCACCTTGCACTGGAGTTTTACAAAACAATAATAATTATACAAAGATATAAGAGTAATAAAATGTTTTAGATTTAGTTCGTTATATTTATTGGTACACTGTGTATTCCGCTACTAACAAACAAACTTGCACCGTCTGCAAGACGGATTGCATAGTGTGCAAACATTTGCATGTGGCGGGTTGCTCTTGTAACGGTGCTTTAGTAACTTTATAAGTATGAAAAAGTTATTGGAAATGCTGAAGTCAGCAAGAGTGAAAAATGGTTATTCGCAGGAGTATCTGTCTGTTATTCTGAAAGTTAGTTCGAGTCGGATTTCGCGCTGGGAAAGAGGAAAGACAGCAATGACTCTTGAACAAATTCTGATGTACGCTTCAAAGGTGGGCATCCAGTCTACCAAAATATTTGAGTTTCTTGCACGTAATGGGCAGCCCGGTCCTTTACCTATAGCAGAAATTCATCTGGAGGTTTTTACTGAGGAAGCATTCAGAAGACTTTCACAGTTAGTCAGTGAACTTGGAATAGAACATGTAACAATTAAAACCAAACGATTACGCTGATGGAAATAATCGCAGTAGAAAGCCAAGCCTATCAAGAACTGATAGACAAGCTCAATCGTATTGAGCAGTATGTTGAGCGCACCTCCCGTCTTATTCAAGACATTGACGACGAGCTGGAGATGACCACGAAAGACCTTATCGGGACTCTGAATGTTTCAGAGTCCACCCTTTACCGCTGGCGCAAGAAGCAGCTAGTGCGTTACCGCTACACGGAGGGTGGCGATGTGCGCTACTTCTTCAAGTCTATCGTGATAGCCACGAAATGTAACCAGCTCCGTGTATCAGGTATGAGAAACGATGAGGTTCTTGGTCGGCTCAACCGTTTCAAGGACAATCTCATCATGAGTTCATGTCTTAACCCTAAAAACCGACAATTATGATAGAAAAGGAACAGATTCTTTTACTTACACAAGGAGGTTTGAATGTGTTTTCACATTTCCTTGGCTTTGAGGTAAACCTTCATCGCAACTTCCGAAGTCCTTTCTATGACGACAGGCGGGCTTCCTGCCATATCTACTACGACAGGAAAACTTCCTCTTACAAATTCTATGACCATGGGGATACCACCTATTCAGGGGATTGCTTCTGGTTTGTGGCAACCCTCCGTAATTTGAACCTGAAAACAAGTTTTCCCGAAGTATTGGAAACGATTGTACAAGAACTTGGATTGTACTCTTTATGTGATGGTGAAAAGCATAGCAGCCATATCACGTCAGCATATAAAAAAACTATTGTTCCCACTCCTAAGGCTGATATAACCAAGTGTACGGAAGAACGTCCATATAGTTTTGAGATACAGCCATTTGACGATGGTCTGCTGAACTATTGGGCACATTATGGCATCCATGAGGATACACTCCGTCGCTTTCGTGTACGGAGTCTTAAACGCTATGAAAGTGTATCTGCTGAAGGCAAGAAGTTTGAACTTTATGGATCACCTACGGAACCTATGTTTGCCTATATAGGAAATGGCTATGTAAAGATATACCGACCCCATAGTCCAAAAATCCGCTTTCTTTATGGTGGACGGATGCCTGCCACGTATTGCTTCGGAATGGAGCAGATTCCTGCCAAAGGAGATATGCTTTTCATTACAGGTGGAGAAAAGGATGTACTCTCATTGTATGCACACGGCTTCAATGCGATTTGCTTCAACAGTGAAACGGCACAGATACCGACAAGTATCATTGAGAGCCTTCAGCTTCGTTTTAGGCATATAATACTCTTGTATGATGCGGATGAAACAGGTGTACGGGAGGCACATAAACAGTCTGAACATCTGGCGGAATACAAGGTCTTGAACCTTTCACTTCCGCTAAGTGGTACGAAGTCTGAAAAAGACATTTCTGATTTCTTTGCCTTAGGCAACGGGGCAAAGGAACTGAAAGAGCTGCTTGCCAAGATGTTCTCAGATCTATATAGCCAAACCATGATGATGTTACGTTCCTGTGAGATTGATTATGAGAATCCACCTGACATTTCCAAATCAGTAGTAGCAGTAAACGGTGTGCCACTCGGCACACAGGATAACCTGTTCTGCATTACTGGAGGTGAGGGGACAGGCAAGAGCAACTATGTGGGTGCCATCCTTGCCGGAGCGTTGGGAGAAAAACGATTGCCGATAGAGAAGACCTTGGGATTAGAGATTACCGCCAATCCCAAAGGCTTGGCGGTCCTACACTATGACACGGAACAGTCCGAGGCACAGTTGCACAAGAACTTGGGTAAGACACTGCGTAGGGCTTCTTTGACGGCAGTACCGGAGTTTTGCCATTCTCTGTACCTTGCCTCTCTGTCTCGTAAGGACAGACTGAACCTTATCCGTGAGAGTATGGACTTGTTCCATCACAGGCATGGAGGCATCCACCTTGTGGTGATTGACGGAATAGCCGACTTAATACGTTCTGCCAACGATGAAACGGAAAGTATTGCCATTGTGGACGAGCTTTATCGCTTGGCGGGGATTTATAATACCTGTATCATCTGCGTGCTACACT
>ERZ773066.1686-NODE-1686-length-11192-cov-9.399300_pt1 | contig 11192 bp, 5 predicted proteins | sample MGYA00580573_ERZ773066 | MGnify/ENA primary metagenome ERZ773066 (study PRJEB29015, sample SAMEA2738128) | human oral metagenome | biome: human oral; feature: human-associated habitat; material: saliva | place: China | collected 2203 ... | reverse complement strand
ATTATAATAACAAAAAATTATTATAGAACTTATAGTTATAATAAATTATTGAGTTAGAATAAATAAGTAGTTATAACTATATTATAAATCTATGTAGGGTAATAGGAGATAAGTATAATAGTAATAATATTATAGAATCTATTATTATTTCTGTTTTCAAAAGGGGAGATTTATATGGGAAAAAATCAGCATGTTGTTCCCGATAAGAATGGCGGTTGGAATGTTAAAGGTGCTGGAAATTCAAAGGCAACTAAGCATTTTGACACTAAACAACCAGCTACGGATTATGCACGAAAAATTAGTCAAAATCAAGGTAGTGAATTAATTATTCATAATAAAGATGGTAGAATAGCACAAAAAGATAGCCATGGGAAAGATCCACATCCACCAAAAGGATAATTAGTTATCTAACCTTATAATTTATTTTAAGAAATCTCTTATCACTTGAATTAGTAAAGTGATAAGAGATTTTTTAGAATATTATGTAACGCTAAAAGTTCTATATTTTGATATACTATAAGAAACAAATGTTCTTTTATTATTAGAAATATCAAAGTGAATGGAGGGTTGAATTTGAACTATTCTCTTGAATATCTTTGTTTTACACCAGAAAGTCAATATTTAGAAAGAAAGAGTGCAAGAAAAAAGCCACGAGAGTTATTAAAAACTTTAATTGGTTTTGCTAATGCTGATGGTGGTGTTTTAGTTATTGGTGTAGAGGATGATGGTCGAATTACAGGATTTAACCACTCTAAAGCTCATAGTATAGAGTCTTTTCAACAAATAGATCGTGAGTTAGTTAGTACTCCTATTATGAAAAGGTTTGATATTATTCCTGTAACAAATGAAGGTGGTGAATCGGATAATATTTTAATCATTTGCGTTGACCCATCGGTTAATCGAGTAATTGTTGCACCAAATGATGTAGTATATTTACGTCAAGGTGATGAAACTATTGAATTATCATATGAACGTAGAAGAATGTTGGAGTATGATAGAGGTCAACGATATGTAGAAGATGAGTTAGTATTAGATGCTACACTTGAAGATATAGATGAAGATTTAATTACTGAGTTTCAACATCATTTGGGGACAGAAGTTTTATTAACCACAGTAGAAGTATTAAAAGCTAGAAATTTATATCGTGATGGATATATAACAAAAGCAGGGATTTTATTATTTGGTAAAGATCCTAGTCGATTTTTACCACAAGCACGTTTGAAATTTGTTCGTTTTGGTGGAACCGAAATGGGCCTAGGTCAAGATTTTAATGTTATAAAAAGTATTGAGTTTAATAAAGCTTTACCTCGTGTTATTACCGAGTCAAGAGAATTTATAAAAACACAGTTGAGAGATTTTCAAACATTACAAGATGATGGAATTTTTACTACGGTTCCAGAATATCCAGAATTTGCTTGGTTTGAAGGTATTGTTAATGCAGTAACTCATAGAGATTATTCTGTACATGGAGATCATATTCGTGTTTTGATGTATGATGATCGTCTTTCTATTGAAAGCCCAGGAAAATTGCCTAATATAGTTACTATAGAAAATATTAGAGAAGAGAGATTTTCTAGAAATCCTAGAATTGCACGTATACTAAGTGAATTTGGTTGGGTACGTGAGATGAACGAAGGTGTAAAACGTATTTATTCTGAAATGGCTAAATATTATTTACATGACCCTGTGTATACTGAACCTGGCAATAAGGTTGTATTGACCTTAGAAAATAGTATATTAACACGGCAAACTCGTTAGGAAAATTTATTAGGTACGATATTTCCTAATTATGATGAGTTAAGCCTTGTAGAGAAACGATTAGTGCAATATATGTATAATACAGGAGAACATTTAACGACTTCGAAAGCAATTAATATTGTTAATAGAAGTAGATCTAATGTATCTAAAATTTTAGGGAATCTTAGAGCATTAGGTATTGTAGAATGGTTTGGATCAAGTCCAAGAGATAAACGACAGTATTATAAATTAAATTTATGATAGAAATATGCTAGAATACTAAAAAGTAGATAGAAGAAGACAGAAGGAAGACAGAAGAAGACAGAAAAAGACAGAAGGAAGACAGAAAAAGACAGAACATTTCATTCTATATTATTTGGATACTATATTTAGTATTTAGATATCATATTTAATCTATATATAGTGTTTATTATGAAGACAGAAGAAGACAGTAGAAAGACAGAAAAAGACAGAAGCAATAAAAAGGTGAGTGTAATGCGTATTTTATTAGCAAATTTAACAAAGATGGTAGGCGATACGGGTGGCCTTGCTAAGGTGACGGCTGCGTTTGCCAATGAGATGCAGCGCCGTGGGCACGAGGTGAGCCTTGTGTATAGCGATGTGCAAACTGGGGATTTCTACTATCTACTTGATGCGGGAATTGAGGCATATGATTTGTGTCATTATGAAGGTAAAAGTCATTCTATTCCTCTTTGGTATAAGGCAAAACGGGAGATTTTGCGCGCCTTTGATAAGCGTAAAGCTCGTGGTGTGAATAATGAGTTTACTAAAAAATATCTATTAGGTCATCTTCAGTCCGTGTTAGATAGAACCAAGCCAGACGTAATCGTGTCATATCAACCAGCAGCCTCAAAGGCGTTATTGCTAGATTTGAAAACAGATATTCCTGTTATCACCATGAGCCATGGCGACCCTGAGGATTATTTTAATACCTATCCTGTAGAGGAGGTTGAAGCGGTCGCAAAGAGTACGGTGAATCAAGTATTATTGCCATCCTTTGAATCTCATATTAAAAATCACTTGCCAGAGGCTAAGACTGTTGTTATCGGTAATGCCATTCCACAATATGCAGAGCAGGCGGAGCTTTCACAGGTGAAAGACCGTTATAAAATCGTATTTGTAGCGCGACTCGATAAGAACCATAAACGGCCACATTTATTGATTGAGGCATTTGCACCATTGGCCGAGAAGTATCCAAACTGGGATATCGAATTATGGGGCCAAGAAGACCGCAAGATTTACAAGAAAGAATTGGATATGATCGTATCCAAGACGGGACTTGGAGACCGTGTTCATTTTATGGGGACGACAACCGATGTACCAAGTGTACTCGTTACGGCAGATATATTTGCTTTTCCAAGCGCCTATGAAGGATTTGGGCTTTCACTAGGAGAAGCGATGAGCATGGGCTTGCCAGCAATTGGCTATAAATCTTGCTCTGCTGTGAATGAACTCATCATTGATGGGGAAACAGGTATCTTATGTGATGATGGGGTGGCACCATTGACGGCGGCTTTAGAACGCTTGATGAAAGACCAAAACCTCCGCGTTACTATGGGTCAAGCTGGCCGTGACCGCATGAAACAATTCAGCCCAGAATCTATTTGGGGACAGTGGGAAGACTTATTGAAACGGGTGAGTAACTCCTGATAAACTAATAAAGCAACAGGTACTAACGATAAATTATCCAACTACTACTGTGTTGATCTTAACTACCAATTCTAATCTCAGAGATTAGTATAGTTTAATTAAACATACAAAGGGGCTGTAACAGCATGCGGTTTTACCGCATGCTAGTTGCAGTCCCTTTAACATATTAGAAACACCAAGAAAATTAGGTTTGTAAAATATTATGTTTTCTTGGTGTTTTTTGCTTTATTATTTTGGATATATTCATCCATTCTATGATGAAAATGGCCGTACTGAGTTGTATATGTGGCAAATTTCTCTCATATTTACAAATACACAAATTTTAAATATAATTAAATTGTTTAATGATAATTTATAGTATGTAGAGAGAGGGTTCTTATGAAACGTGCATGTAAAGCGAACTTATCTTTAGCAATTGCCCTGACAATTGCTAGCTCTGTAGGACAGTATGCAATGGCAGAGAGTACATATGTTACTACACCTAAAGGTGCATATCTTACTGCTACAAATGGCGGAAAACTTAGCCTCGGTAAAGTGCCTAGTTGGACTGCTGGTATTGATGCGGATACTGGAGGTACGATTACTGTAGATGAGGTGTCTTCTAACATACCTGCAGAACGTCGTTCTTTTATTATCAGTAAAAATGGTGGTACTGTTAATGTTAAAGCTGGTAATATTCAAATGGGAAGACTTAGCAAACCTGTAGTTATTGCTAATGGCGGAACCGTAAATCTTGGCGTAGATGGTAATACAGGTAATTTTACGAGCCATGATATGTCTATTGAAGGTGATGTGCGAATTGATGGCAGTGCTACTCATCCATCTGAAATCAATATTGGTTTAGATAGTGATGAGGTATTTTGGACTGGTTTTGCTCTTAATTTAGCAGATAAAAATGCAAAACAACCAAACCATATCAATGTATTCCTTGGTAAACGTGGCTATTGGGATCATTTCTATCAAGGTGGTTTAGATGGTACTAGCTTTAGTACAATGACAACACCAAGCCATGTACATCGCTTGGTAGGTTCTGAAAATCGTAGCTTTGAAAATGCTGTAATGCAAAATGAGCACAATGAAATTCATATCGATAAGTTAGAAGGTCATGTAAACTTCTTTTACGATATAAATGGTGAGTACGCTGATACGGAAGATCCAGAATACACACCACCAACACAAACCTATAATGGTTTGACGCCAGACTCTTTCTGGGGTGGAGATATTCATATTACAAGTGCAGCACCTAATGCACATGCCCATGTATTCTCTAGTCAAAAAGGGCTTGATGTATCTTCTGAGGATAATGTAAATAAAATTTTAGATAACTTGGCTCACAAGATTTACTATCATAACTATGTAAATGGTGAAAGAAACCTTCAAGGTACTGTAGGCATTGCTTCTAATGGTGCTGAGTCTGCACGCTTTAAGGTATTGACGGAAGGTTATGCTAAGGAAGGCGCTATTACTTGGCAAGCAGATAAAGATGGTCAAGGTAAATACGTGTATGGTGAAAATAAACCAGCTCCGGCTCCGAAACCAGAGGTAAAACCGACTCCAAAACCTGAGCCTAAGCCACAACCTAAGCCAATTCCAAAACCAGAAGTAAAACCAGAGCCAGCTCCGGTACCAAAACCAGAAGTAAAACCAGAGCCAGCTCCGGCTCCAAAACCAGAGGTGAAACCGACACCAGCTCCGGCACCAAAACCAGAGGTGAAACCAGCACCAACTCCGGCTCCAAAGCCAGAAGTAAAACCAGAGCCAGCTCCAGCTCCTAAACCTGAAAACAACGGTCATATTCATGTTGTGGTAGGTGATTTTGATACACCTCATATGCGTGGTGCTCGTTCTGCTATCATGAGTAATATCAACGGTTGGAGAACATTGACAGATAATATGTATCGTCCACGCGTATTGCAACAAGGCGAACCAACAGGTATTTGGGCTCGTATTGGAGGCGGTAAATACAGCTTCAATGCAACAGGTATCGACACAGATACTACATATACACGCATTCAAGGTGGTTACGATGCTAAAACTAGCAGAGGTTGGACCGTAGGTGGCCAAGTTTCTTACCTTCGTGGTAATGATGATTACGTATTTAACGGTACTGGCAAAGAAAAAGCCTTTGCTGTTGGTGCGTACGGTTTGAAAGATCTTGGTAAGAACCAATATATCCACATTGAGTCTCAAGTAGGTCGTGCTTCTAACGACTTCACTGTTCGTAATGAAATTGGTGAAAGCCTGTCTGGCGAGACTAAAGCTAATGTATACTCTATCGGTGCACGCTACGGTAAAACTGTGAAGCTTTCAAATGGTACATACATTGAACCACAAGCACAATTGAGCTACACTCACTTCGGTGGCGACAGCTTCAATGCAGGCAGCATGCATGTAGATCAATCTGGTGTAAGCAGCACCGCAGGTGGTCTTGGCCTTGAAATCGGTAAAAACTTCGGTGCAGGTAACATCTATACTCGCGTAGGCGTGAACCATGCCTTCTCTGGTACAGTGAAAATTGCGTACACAAGTGGTGCTACTACTAAATACACTTCCGAAGATATTAAAGGTACTTGGACAGATCTAGCATTCGGTGGCCGCTATGGCTTCAATGCAAATAACAGCATCTTTGGTGATATTAGCACAGGTCTATCTGGCGATTATAAAGCTGGTTGGTCTGTGAATGCAGGATTTACACATAAATTCTAAGGAAGATTTAATAAATACTACTTTGTAAAATAGCCCAAATATATCAAGCCTCCTAATAGTAGAGTCATAACTGTATTATTAGGAGGCTTTTATAGTATTTGTCATAGAGTTAAGCACATAGCGCCTCTTCATTTTTCTTCTACATTTAAGGCAAAATTATATAGACGAAATACGATGTATCGTGTATACTAATGAAACGGTAAGCTACGGAATCATTATTGATAGATGCTTACTGACTGTATTAATAAATTTACCATGCTTAGTATGGGGATCTCTATGGGGATAACAGTTCCTAAAGAGATAATATCTAGTACATGATAAATGAAGTAGCTCTGGGGAGGGCACTTCGAGAGAGGAGAACTATGAAATTAACAAAATTATTACCAATTATGGCAATTGCCGGTGTATGTTTCGCTGGTCAAGCTAATGCAGCTCAAGATCAATTGATGATGCCTGAACAAGCATCTGCTCCTATGACTGTGAACGAACAAGAGGTTTCTCTTGCAGTTCCTAGCGAAGAAGTAAAAGCAGTTGTTGCTGAATTCGCAGCATTCCAACTTAATCAACCAAATACTGGCCGTGTATCTGGTCAAGAACGTCTTGCTAACAATGCGTTGTACTACATGAACGTTCGTCGTAGCTGGTACATCACAAGCCATCGCTATAAAAAAGATAGCTATGCTCGCGTAGCATTAGATCGTATGTATTTGGATTACAAAGACTTCTTTAAGAATCCTGCAGTATCCCAATTGAGCCAAGCTGAATATGAAAGCCAAATTTTAGCTATTCTTGAAAAGAATACTGAAAACATGAACAACAACGAATTACGTTTCTACATGAATGAAATGGTAATCTACAGCTTGAAACAAGCTATGCGTGCTAAACATGCTAAACATGTTCGTTAAGCAGTAGATATAACTAAATATACATATAAAAGAGGTAACGATAATGGTCGTTACCTCTTTTTGTTTGAGCTTAATACGTTTCGTATTGTAATAATCAATATAATCTCTTAATTTGTTGATAAAATCCTCATAGGAAGTAAATTTCTCCAAATATAACAACTCTGATTTTAGTAAGCCAAAGAAGTTTTCCATCACGCTATTATCCAAACAGTTTCCTTTTCGAGACATACTTTGGATGATAGCGTGATTTTTTAATGTTTTTTAATAACTGCTATGCTGATACTGCCATCCTTGATCTGAATGCAAGATGCAGCCTATGCAGCATGGCAATGAGAATCTAACGAAAACAGTAATACTTATTGCAATTCAAGTAGTAAACTGGAAATAGTAAATTTAAACTCTAGATTTTTTTATCCAAAATTATATACAAATCTTTAGTTAATTGTAAATTATTTATAAAAACAACATGTAAAATCATATAAATTATAGAAAAAATGGGAATTATGACGGAGTAACCAGCTATTATGAGGTAGAAACGGCTCATATTTGGCTGTATTTTATAAAATTTCCAAAACATGAATATAAAGTGAATTTTCATTTACTGCATAGAAAAAATTTGATATGATTAGGACATTCAATGATTATGAAAAAATAGTGAAGTTTTAGTAAAGTCATTGAGAGTAAGAACTTATTTATGTGTATTGTAAGCTAGAGGTTAAATTATGAATCGGATTTACAATGTTATTTGGAGTAAAACCAAAAAGTGTTATGTAGTTGTTTCTGAAATCGTGAAAAGCGGCGGTGGTAAGGTTAAATCCTTGCACATGGGCAAAACATGTGCTCGCATGAGTGCTATTATGGCTGCAACAGCGTTGTTAGTTGGAGTGAATGTAATCTCTGCACATGCAGCGGAGGATACTACAAAGGCCATGATTATTAATGGTTTCTATGGTACATATGTGACAGGTACAGCACAACCTTCTATTGGTAGTACGTTATATAATTATGAAAATCCAGGAAATGATACATCGTGGGATAATACAAATACTACTCAGGGTGGTTATCCTTTATATACTAGTCATAGACTCAATGGTATTCAGATTGGACGTAATTCTAACATCAAGGATGATACTAATATTTATTCTGGTATGGCCATTGGGGATTACACACAAGCTACAGGTGGTTTATCTATAGCGATGGGTAACTATGCAACCGCTACGAATGCATCTTCTATGGCTATTGGTACAGCTTCTTTGTCCAAGGGTTTTAACTCCTTGGCTATGATGCGTCAATCTGCTGCAACTGCAGATTTTTCTACGGCTATCGGTACTGCATCCTGGGCAAATGGTAAAGGATCCTTTGCGATGGGTTATTCTGCTACAGCAAAAGGTAATCAATCTATTGCCATCGGTGCGGCTGAAACTATTACTGTTCCGGGTAGTGCAAGTATCAGTACTACACCTAGTGCTAAATACAATGGAGATGGTAATACGGTAACAGAAGGTGACCGATCTCTTGCATTTGGTACAAAAGCGCGTACTACAGCAGCGGCTGCAGATTCCATGGCATTTGGTTCTAATGCTAAAACTAAAGCAGCTAATGCAGTAGCAATGGGTAATTCCTCTCGCGCTACAGGTACAGACTCCTTTGCATTTGGTAATACTGCTTCTGCGGCCGGCGCTAATGCTATTGCTATGGGTAGAACAGCACAGGCTAAACAGTTAAATGCTATCGCTTTAGGTGGTCAAGCAAAGGCATTAGAAGCGAATGCTCTTGCCATCGGTGGTACAGCGGAAGCAAGTAAAGCTGGCACTATGGCTATCGGTACTGCTTCTAAAGCATCTAGTAACAACTCTACAGCTATCGGTAATGGTGCTGAAGTTACTGGTGAAAACTCCATGGCATTAGGTTCTGGTGCTAAAATTAGTTCTAATAACTCTATTGCACTTGGGGCAGGAACAGAATTTAACGATCCTCTAGTAAATACATATGCTGCTTTCACCAACGAAATGAATCCTGCAGAGGCGGGCGTAGTAGCAGTAGGTAATAGTGGCACACCACGTCGTATCGTTAACGTTGCAGGTGGTCAAAATGATAATGACGCAGCAACGATTAAACAATTGCGTTATGTAAATAATAACTTGGCCCGAACCATTGCGGGCCCTACATATACTGGTTATGAAGCAAATGGTTCTACCTACAAAGCACCAGATTTCAGTATTAAAAATAGCACATATCATACAGTAAAAGAAGCGGTAGAAGCAGCGCAAACTAACTTCTTCAGCGCTAAAGGCACATCTGCTGATGCAAACTATGATAATAAAGGTGCTACAGGCACAAATGCGACAGCAGCAGGCGTACGTGCCTCTGCAGCAGGTAACTTTGGTACGGCACTTGGTGCGGATGCAACTGCAACAAGTGAAAAAGGTACTGCATTAGGTTACACAGCAAAGGTAACTGAAGATGATGGTGTAGCATTAGGTTCTAATTCCGTAGCGAATACGGCGGCTGGCATAGCTGGTTATGATGTAAGCGCAGCGGATAACCGTGCCAATAAATACACTGCTTTAACAGGCAATGTAGCAACATCCACATTGGGTGCTGTATCTGTAGGTCAAAGCACTAGTGTTGGTAATGAAACACGTCAAATTACAAACCTTGCAGCTGGTACAAAGGACACAGATGCAGTTAACGTAGCTCAATTGCGCAATGTAAACCTTAAAATTGCAGGCAATACGAATGACAATAACGGCAAAAATGATGTTTTGTTAGATAAACAAACATTGACTGTAAAAGGCGATGGCACTTATGTAACGACTAAAGCTAATAACCAAACTATCGATGTAACGTTAACAAATGATACAAAGAATAAAATTGACAATGCAGCTAATAAAGATCTTTCCAACATCACAAATGTAGGTAAAAAGAATATCACTGCATTAGGTACAATCGTTGAGGCTGGTAATAATGTAACAATTCCAGCAGCTACTGTAGATACTACAACAGGTCAAAAAACATATACTGTAAATGCTATGGATACAAAGGTTTCCTTAGGCACTAGCGGTTTGATGACCCTTACAGGTGGTACGCCTGACGCAAGTGGGGTTCGCAACTATACAGTTGACGTTGATCCTACTAAGGTTGCCAAAACAGATTTGTCCAACATTAATAACGATGGTAAAACTGTTATCCGTGAAGAGGCTCAAAAGGCCGTAAAAGTAATTGCTGGTCAAAATACAACGGTTACAGAAGGTACAGATGGCACATATAAAACATATGCAGTCAATGTAGCATCAGCGGGAGATTACCGATTAGTAGAAAACAGTGCAGCTGCTGATAAAGCATATACTGTAACGGGCAATAAAGTTGACTTAACAGTGCAAGATGGTAGTACTCCAGCGAATACGAAGACTGTAACTATTAAAGACATCGCTTCTAAAACGGAATTGGATTCTACAAAATCTGAGTTAACTACAAAAATTAACGATACAAAAACTGAGCTCATCAACAAAGGTTTGAAGTTTAACGCAGACAACAATGATGTTAAGACAAATAAACTTGGCTCTACCGTAACTGTATCTGGCGATGCGAATATCACTACAAAAATCACTCAAACTGGTGATGACTCCACAATTGCAGTGGCTTTGAATAAAGACCTCAATGTTAAAACAGTGACTGCTACGGATACTGTGAAAGCTGGTACTACAACAGCGGGTAGCCAAACTGCGACAGATAACAAAGGTGGCACTCAAACTGGTAACTTTGTAACAGGTCTCGACAATAAAGATTGGAATATGGCTGATCCTGTATTCGTATCTGGTCGTGCTGCCACAGAAGATCAACTTAAAAAAGTGAGCGATGCTGTAAGAGCTGCAAATGCTGGCTCTAGTGACTATCGTTTGATTGGTGACCCAGCTAATACAACTGATGGCTCTTACAAGGTTACAAACAACCAAGTAGACTTGAAGGTAAAAGACGATAAATCTGGTACTACAAATACTGTAACTATCAAAGATATTGCGTCTAAAACTGAGTTCGATAAATTAAACGATCGCGCTGTTAAATACGATGTAGATGGTTCTGGGAATGTAGATAAATCCAAGGTGACATACGAAGGCCCTACATATAATAGTACTAATAAATCTGGTGGTACTCACGTAACTAACGTGGCGT
>ERZ773066.1681-NODE-1681-length-11200-cov-3.278690_pt1 | contig 11200 bp, 10 predicted proteins | sample MGYA00580573_ERZ773066 | MGnify/ENA primary metagenome ERZ773066 (study PRJEB29015, sample SAMEA2738128) | human oral metagenome | biome: human oral; feature: human-associated habitat; material: saliva | place: China | collected 2203 ... | reverse complement strand
CTCCGTGCGGGTGGTCGTTCGGGTTCATAACGGAACCGCGGACTGTCGGACGAATACCCATGTGGCGCTTTCTTCCTGCCTTACCAAGATTGATGAGGTTGTGATCACCGTTTCCAACTACGCCGAGTGTTGCGCGGCACTGAATGGGAACCATTCTCATCTCTCCGGAAGGAAGACGAAGGGTTGCATACTTTCCTTCTCTCGCCATAAGCTGTGCGGCATTTCCCGCAGAACGAACGAGCTGTGCGCCCTTACCCGGCTTAAGCTCAATCGCATGAATCTCGGAACCGACCGGAATAACGGCGAGCGGTAAGCAGTTTCCTACTCTTGCCTCGGCATTCTCACCGGACATCACCTTCATCCCGTCTGTGAGACCGTTCGGTGCCAGGATGTACGACTTGCTTCCATCCTCATAAGAAAGAAGGGCAATATTTGCGGAACGGTTCGGATCATACTCGATACCGATAACTGTAGCAACGATGCCGTCCTTCGTGTTTCTCTTGAAATCGATGATTCTGTACTTCTGTCTGTTTCCACCGCCGTGATGACGAACGGTAATCTTACCCTGATTGTTTCTTCCGGCGGTTTTGCTCTTCTTTGCCAGGAGAGACTTCTCCGGAGACTTCTTTGTTACTTCAGAGAAATCGGAACCGGTCATGTTTCTTCTGGACGGTGTATAAGCTTTATATGTCTTAATACCCATGAATACTTTTCTCCTTTTTCTTCCTGCGTATAATTGAGAAATTTTTTCACGCAGGTCTTTACTTAATTACAGAGCGCTGAAAATCTCGATTTCCTTGGACTCGGCAGCCAATGTAACGATTGCTTTCTTTCTCTTTGCTGTCTTTCCGAATACCATTCCTCTTCTCTTCTTCTTTCCGTCGAGATTCATGGTGTTTACAGCCTTTACCTTTGTTCCTTCGAACATCTTTTCTACAGCTTCTTTAATCTGAACCTTGTTTGCTTCAGGATGAACCAAGAAGGTATACTTCTTCTCAGCCATGTCTGCCATAGACTTCTCTGTTACTACAGGACGAAGGATTACATCAAAATATTGTAAGTTAGCCATTATGCGTATACCTCCTCAACCTTTAAAAGAGCCGCCTTCGTAGCTAATACTGTGCCATATCTCAGAACGTCATAAACATTTAATTCGTTTACCTGAGCCGTCTTTACATCCTGAATGTTTCTTGCGGAAAGCACGGTATTCTTATCATTTTCATCTAAAAGAACGAAAGCCTTCTGTACATTGAGGGCATTAAGCATGTTTTGGAAATTCTTGGTCTTGATTTCATCAAAATGAATCTCATCCACAACAATCAGCTTATTCTCTGCCACTGCATTGGATAATGCAGACTTTAATGCAGCTCTCTTCTCTTTCTTGTTCATGGTAGTAGTGTAATCTCTCGGTGTCGGAGCAAATACTACTCCGCCGCCCTTCCACTGCGGAGCGCGAATGGAACCCTGTCTTGCATGACCTGTTCCCTTTTGTCTCCAGGGCTTTCTTCCTCCTCCGGAAACTTCCGAACGAGTTAAGGCTTTCTGTGTGCCTTGGCGTTTATTGGCAAGCTGTGCCACAACTGCAAGGTGTAATAAGTGCTCGTGAACCGGAGCGGCGAAAATCGCATCATTCAGATCCATCTTGCCAACTTCCTTACCCTGCATATTAAATACAGATACGTTAGCCATTACTATGTTCCTCCTTCCTTTCGTCTTAGGACTTTACAGCTTCTTTGATAGTAACAAGAGCTTTCTTCGGTCCGGGAACTGCACCTTTCACAAGGATAATCCCCTTCTCCGCATCAACACGCGCTACAGTAAGATTCTGTGTTGTCACCTTTACTGCACCCATGTGGGAAGGCATTGCCTTACCGGGAAGCACTCTGGATGGTGTTGCGGATGTACCGTTAGATCCCTGATGACGATGAAACTTGGAACCGTGAGCCATCGGCCCTCTGTGCTGTCCATATTTCTTAATAGCAGATGCAAATCCCTTACCCTTGGAAGTAGCACTTACGTCTACCTTATCTCCCTCAGCAAAGATATCTGCCTTAATCTCATCTTTAACCTTATACTCTTCTGCATTCTCAAAACGGAATTCTCTTAAGAATCTCTTGTAAGAAACGCCGGCCTTGTCGAACTGTCCCTTAAGAGGCTTGTTCAAAAGCTTCTCTCTCTTCTCTAAAAATCCCACCTGAACTGCCTTGTAACCGTCGTTCTCAAGGGTCTTTACCTGAGTAACCACACAGGGACCTGCCTGAAGTACAGTTACTGGAATCAACACGCCGTTTTCATCCCAAATCTGTGTCATTCCTACTTTTGTTGCTAAAATAGCTTTCTTCATCTGTTCTCCTTTCTACAGCGGAACCTTTCGGTTCATACTAGAATTATTTGTTTTTCATCTTGATGTCTACGAATACACCTGCCGGCATCTCGAGTCTCTGAAGACTGTCCATGGTCTTCTGATTCGGATTGATGACATCAATCAGTCTCTTGTGAGTTCTCTGCTCGAACTGTTCACGAGAGTCCTTGTACTTGTGTACCGCACGAAGAATGGTCACAACTTCCCTCTTCGTCGGAAGTGGTACAGGGCCGGAAACCTGAGAACCTGTCTTTTTGCAGTTCTCTACGATTTTTGCGGCTGATTCGTCCACAAGGCTATGCTCATAAGCCTTTAAGGTGATTCTCATTACTTGACTTGCCATAAAAAAAGTCGCCTCCTATCGGGTTATTGACGATAAGTTGGTGACTGTACACGTTTCCGCGCGTATCTTATACAAATACACACGCCGCACCCGCTGCTTGGTGCTTAAATTGTAGTACAGTGACCTGCCGTCAGTTTCTAAACTTGACATTCGCTCCGGAAAGTTCTCTGTAGAAACTTATGCCTTTCGGTTTTCATTTCTATAGTAATCTTTTCCTTCATCGCTATCATGCCACAGCTGTACTAAGATAGCATAAAGACTGGACTGAAGCAAGACTTTTTTGAGAAGTTTTGTACTTAATGAAAAACATTTGATTCTTTTTACACGCTTCCGTGCGTGTCGTGGCTATTATAACAAAAAAAGAAGCCTTGTAAAGACTTCTTCTCCGTTTCTTGTTCTGCCTGTCTCACTCTATCGTATTCCTTGTGTCGCGGCATCTCGACTAGCTTTTCCTCGGATAGCAATAGAGCCTTCCGTCCCGATATTCTCCCAGGTAGACCGCATGAATAGAGCTATACCTCTGTCTCTCCACTTCTTTTTTTACCCAGTCGATATCCTTTCCTATTACGTGCAGAATATTTTTCTGCAACTGTCCGTCCGTAATCAGGGGAAACCTGGGATTCTCTTCCCCGTATTTCACAATAATCAATTGACCATTCTGTTCATAAACCGCACGCTTCACTTCCGATACCGAGTAAATGTGATTCGTCCGCAGTTTGAAGGCAAGCTCGTGCCCGGAAAGCCCCTGCTTCCTGCAATTCTCATAAAGAATATTGCCATCCTCCACAACGGTAAGAGCAATGCCGCCTAAAATTTGCTTCACGCGCACATTATGTACTTTCACATAACGAAGAAGGAGGACCAAACCGCACCAGATAAACAGTATGGCAAGATACTCCAGAATGTGAATATCGTTGTTATAAATAAAACCGCCGATGATTCCGCCCAGAACATAGTTCTGTACCGCATCCGATGCCGTACTCGGCGCAAGATTTCCTTTTCCGGAAATGTTAATCACGAAAATCAGCGCCAGGAAACCGATAAACAGCTTTCCTCCAACCAGTAAAAATACGTGCATTGCTTTTTCTCCCACATTCTATACAAAAACACGATACAAGCCAAAACACTATTCCGAATCCTCTGCACGAACCGCCTGCAAAAAATGCGCCGTGTACTCTTTCTCCCGATTCGGCTCGACCCACATTGCCTCAATATCGACCGCCTTCTCCTTTTTTATCTTCTTTAAAAGCGCCTTTCCGTCCTCTACGGAAAGAATGAAGAGCGCCGTGGATAGTCCGTCCGCAAGGCCGGAATCTTTCGTGAGAATCGTGACGGAACGATGCCGATTCGCAGGATAGCGCGTTTCCGGGTCAACGATATGCGCATAACGAACACCGTCTACCGTATAATACCGCTCGTAGTCGCCACTTGTCACAAGAGAAGTATTCTCTATTTCCCCAGTTACGGCATACGGTTCATCGTCTTCCCCGTCGACATAAAACGGATTTTGCACCGGACAAATCCAGCGCTTTCCATCCGCCTTCTTTCCAATCGCGCGAAGATTCCCGCCAATATTCAGTAAATACTGCTTTGCACCGTCCTTCTCCAGAATTTCCGCCGCCCTCTCCACGGACCAGCCTTTTGCAATTCCCCCGACATCCAGGCGAAGCTTTGGATCTTTAAAATAAACCGTGCACTGCTTCTCATCCAAAATCAAATCTTCGATATGACAATGCTTCGCCGCATCCACGAGGGCATCGTCATCCGGAAGGGAAGCCTGCTCCGGGTTCGCAATTCCCTCCTCTCTTTTTTCATGCCACAAAGAAAGAACCGCCCCGTAAGCAATATTGACTCTTCCATCCGTATCCTGATAGATTTCCTTGCCGAACTGAAGTAATGCCATAATCTCTTTATCGACTTTCACCGGCGCTTTTCCCGCCTCTTCGTTGACTTTCTTTAAATTTTCCACACCCGGATACGCTGTATAGACATCAAAAAGTTCATGATAATGCAACAGGGTATCGTGTAGAAGTTGAGATCTCCTCTGAAAATCCGCTTCCTTCCCCTCATACCCGATCACCATCGACGCTGTATCAAAGACATCGGTGAACTGATCCTGATATCGTTTCTTTCCGCCGCAGGAAGTGCACAGAAAAACAGCAATCACGAAGAGGAAAAAAAACAAAGAACGTCTTCGAAAAACGGGACGCTCCACGATATCCTTTTCTTCCCCTTTAGCATCTTCCCCTAAACGCATCTTCCGTATACGCATATATCCCTCTCTTTTTGCTTCTCTCTTGCTTCTCTCTTGCTTTTCTCTTGCTTCTCTGTTTCCTTCTCAAAATATCCTCATCATACAAGACGAAGCCGGAATAGTATAGCATGATTTTTCTTTATCTTTTCACCTTCTTTTTCCGATATTCCATTGAAACGATAAAACAGGTCGGCACTTCCTACTAAAAGCAGATGTCGACCGTCTTTACACAAATAAGGGATATACATACAGAAATGAAACAAAACAAAAAGCAGAAACTGCAATGGAAAATAAAGAGCCTGTTTCTTCTTTTCTTCCCGCTTTTCTTCCTTACGGGGATAAAAAGTTTCGCGGAAGAAGGATTGTGGTTACAGGTGGACAAAGAATGGACTTATGTGGATCGCTTTGATCACGTTCTCCCCGGCTGGGTCTCTTACAAGGGAAACTGGTATTATATCGATGCCGGACGCGGACGCATGGCAACTGGCTGGGTCTTCGATAACGGAAAGTGGTACTTCCTCAGCACCCATCAGGGTGATCTTGGAAAAATGCTTCGCTTCTGGGTAACCATAGACGGTTACGCCTACTATTTTGATGAAAGCGGCGCGATGGCGGAGAAAACGGTCGTGCAGGGAAAATTTCCCGTGAACGACAAAGGACAGTACCTTGCACAAGACGGAAAGCCGAAGTACTATGCGAAAAGCGGCTATCGCACCAAACCGAGTACCGTCATGGATGAGCTGATGGCAAAGGCGGAGAAGGAAATGAAAAACGTCACAAAGCCACAGATTTCCGGTCTCGGAAATCCCACCTTCACTGCACGCTACGGACTGAATCCCAACGGGGTCTTCGATCCGGGTCCAAACGACCCCTGGGCGGAAAAAGAAAATGCCAATATGCAACAGTACGATATGAAAGAAGAAGACCCCGGAGAAACAGCGGACAGTGACGACGGAGCGGATGAAGAGGAGATTCCGGATTCCGACGAGCAGGAAGAGGCGGACGAATAGTCCATCCCTTTAATTCTTTTTGCACGCTTCCATTCCTTCATGAATCTGATCCGCCATATACTGAAGCATTTCTTTCGTCATGCCCGGATAGACGCCGATCCAGAAGCTATGTTCCATAATATAATCGGTATTCTTTAGCTCTCCCACCACGCGATACGCATCCGTTCCGCGAATTTGATCAAAGCAGGGGTGCTTAATCAGATTTCCGGAGAAAAGCAGTCTGGTCTGGATATTTGCCTTTTCGAGGAAAGCCGTCAAATCATTTCGTTTTACACCGGACTCCTCCTTCACGGAAAGCAAAAAACCGAACCAAGAAGGATCCGCATTTTTAGCCGGTTCCGGAAGAATTAAGCCTTCTATATCGGAGAGCGCCTCCTTCAAAAAGGCCCAGTTCGCCTTCCTCCTCTCGATAAAGCGCGGGAATTTCTTTAACTGCTCCACACCGACAGCCGCCTGCATATCGGTTACCTTTAAGTTATAACCAAAGTGGCTGTAGGTGTACTTATGGTCGTATCCCTTCGGAAGTTGACCATATTGTCCCGAAAAACGGTGCTTACAAAAATTGTCCTGTCCGGAGGGGCAGATACAATCTCGTCCCCAGTCTCTATAAGAAAGAATTAATCGGCCCAACTTACTGTCATTGGTATAAACGCAGCCTCCCTCGCCCATCGTCATGTGATGCGGCGGATAGAAGGAGCTGGTGCCGATATCGCCCCAGGTTCCCGTAAAGCGGGTTTCTCCGTCTATCGTATAGCGGGATCCCAAAGCATCGCAGTTGTCTTCGATAAGCCAGAGATGATGCTTATCACAGAATTTCTTGATGACTTCCAAGTTAAAGGGATTTCCCAGGGTATGCGCAATCATCACCGCCTTCGTTTTCTCGGAGAGCGCATCTTCTAGACGGCTTACATCAATATTGTACTCCGGCACCGTAACATCAAGGAAAACGGGAACCGCCCCGTACTGCAACATGGGGGTCACTGTAGTCGGGAAACCGCAAGCCACCGTGATAACCTCATCTCCTCTTTTAATCTGTCTTTCTCCGAGCTCAGCTGCCGTAAGCGTCATAAACGCAAGGAGATTCGCAGAAGATCCGGAATTCACCAGATAGGCGTGCTTTACGCCAATCCACTCCGCAAACTTCTTCTCAAACTCGTCGGCAAAGCGTCCCGTAGTGAGCCAAAAATCCAAAGTGGCATCGGTCAAGGACAGCATTTCCTTCTCGTCAAATACGCGGGAAGCGTAGCTTACTCTGTCTCCCGGCTCGAAAGCTTTCTTCTTCTCTTTAAAGCTGTGGTAATATTCCGCTACCAAATTCTTGATTTCTTCGCGTGCCTCCGCTTCGCTCTTCCATTTTCCCATAAAACCTCTTCTCCTTTACTGCCCCATTCTCTCGCACCAGTTGGCATCCACATCATAGCCATAGGCATAAATTCTTCTGTAAGCCGACTCCTGCCAGGGCTCCCGGAAAGTTCCGTCTTCACTGATAAAGAAGTCCGCATTCATATATCGGATAATAATATAGCCGGAATCTTTCTGGTCAAAACCGTTTCCGCGGGAAAAATCGATTCCGTTTCCCGTATTCCTGCGCATGACCGCCTCGAGTACCGGAAGAGTGACTTCATTAATAGGGAGTTTCATGTCCGGAATATCGAGGAAAAACCCGCCCTTTTCCTTTAAAGAAATACAAAGATAGCCGAGGGTTCCGTTGCTGACACACTTACAACGCTTAATGGCATGAAGGGGAATCTGATGCTTTGCTCCGATAATCACGCCGTCCTTCAGGGTAATATCCTTCTCTCCCAAGGTAAAACCGAGGTCGGTTTCCAGGCTATCCAGATTGTTCGGAAAAGCGCTCCCTAATTTACTCGCGGAAAGCGCCACAAGAAGTGCTTTTGTTTCTCTAATATTGTGTCCGTTATTCCAAGCCCGGGTATCCAGTTCAAACTCGGGAATCTCCTTACTGTCTTTCAAGTAGCAACGCACGTCGTAATTCTGATTGGAATTGCAATAGTTGGTAAGGAAGGTTCTTTTTATCGCTGAAAAAGGAAAGGAAAACGACTTCTTTCCATTTTCACTCTGATAAGAAAAACCGTCCTTGGAAACCGTTAAGCTATGTCCGCCTCCCAGCATCCCTTTTGTTTCAAAATGAAATGTTTCCGTGTCGAAAATTGTACGCATCTCTATCTCCTCTTCCTTATATAACAATCACTTTAGACAAGATTTTGCAGGCTTCACCTGCTCCACATGTTAAGAACTAAAAAAGAATGCGCTGTGCTGCGCATTCTTTTCCCGAAAGCAAAACGCAAGGATATTGTAGTATTGCAAAACAAAAATAGCAATGCCCTTCTCCAATTCCTACCGTTTCCTATTGTTTCGCCTGTTCCAAAGCCTTTTCCACCGCATGGGCAATTCCCTCGCTACTGGTGGTGGCTCCTGCCACCGCATCCACATCGGTGCTTTGCTTTTCCAGAATTTCCGGAATCACCTTTTTCTGTGCATCAAAGAAATAATCCTCATCGTCCTTCGTTTTCACAATGTCAATAGCTGTCATCTTTCCGCCGGAAATGGTGACCTTCACCTCCACATTTCCATTGTAAGCGGAAGCCTTTCCAAGGTATTCTCCGTCTTGATACGCGCCTGATGCACTGTTTGCAACAGCTTGAGAATCGGAAGAACCATCCGAAGAATTCGCAGAGGCTTTCTCTCCGGTCGACTCTGATGTTTTTTCGGAGGAATCGCTTTTTTCCTCCCCGTTTCCGGTGCTTTCTACACTTCCTATATTTTCCGCACTTTCTTTACCTTCCGCTACGGTTTCCTGCATCCGGCTCTTATCTACCTTCGCTTCCAGTGCTGCGCGGTATTTCCCGGCACTGTAAAAGACGCTTAGAAAAAGACAGACAATGGGTAACATCCCCGCAATGCGAAGCAGGGGAAATGCCTTTTTCTCCCTAGTCTCCTTCTGCACTCTATACTGCCGAATCCGTAAGAATCCGTAGAATCCGAAAAGGAAGCTGTAAAACATCAGGGTGAAGAAATACTCTCCCTTTCCCCGAAGGAGCGCCCCCTGATAGATAAAGAAAATGTGCAGATACAAAAGCAGGTAAAAAAGATAGGACCAGTTTTGTACCTTCTTCCAGGTCTTTGCCTGCATTTTCCGCCGAACGGTCTGAAAGGAGGTAATGGTGAGCGGAATCAACAAAAGAATCATGAGGCAAGACACGATAGCCGCATGAAGCTCCATCAGGCTGATGTGCCCCTGCCCGAAAAATACAGCACCGAAGTATTTTCCGCCAAAAGCCAAGTTGTGCGCCAAGGTAATCAGCGAGGCGGAAATCGCCATTTCCCCACGAAGAAGATAAATGGTCTTTCTTCCGGAAAAGCGCTTCGGAAGCACCGGCGCCAGCATAACTAAGATATAAAGAGAGCCAGCGAGAACCCCCCTTTGCATAATTTTCTTAAAAAAGAAGTCCAAAAAGGGAAGTCCTCCCTCCCTTGGATAAAAGATGCTTACCAAGGAAAGGAGGATACAAATCCCATACAAGGCTGCCGGCTTCTTCTTTACTGCTTTTCCACAGAAATGGAAAAACGCTAAACTGCATAGTAAAGTAAGAATCACAATCATTGTACGACTACCTCGAATTTCACATCCGGATACCCGTCTGCCTTGATGCTTACCGGATAGGTTCCGGGACCGTCAAAGTACTTTACTTCCTGATCGTCCTTCTTGTAGGTCGCCTCGGTGTTTACACTGCCGTCTTCATTGAAAATGTTCTTTCCGAATCTTCTTCCGGCACCGCCCTTAAACTCCTGCTCTCCGATCGTTGCGGAAGTTGTGGAATCAATGTAGTTTGCAATAGTCAGCTGATCTGCATTGTCCTGAAGGCTTAACTTATTATTTTCAAAATGGAAGTCCTCCGCCTTTAAGCCGGATTCTACCAAAACAGTAAAGGACACATCGGAAAGCTTGTCGTTAGAGAATACCAGCTGATACTTTCCGGGCGTCATCTCCTTCGGCAGTACCAAAACGCCGGCGGTGTCCGTATTCACCTCTCCCTTAACCTCACTCTTCTTGCTGAGAACCTTGCTGAGAGCGTAGCTGTCTTCCCCGGTGGAAAGCTGATAGTTGACCTTAGTGCCTTCCGGGCTGTAGCTTACCTTCTCGTCTCCGCTAACCTTGTACTCTGTCGGCGCAATCTTCTTTACATGCAAATTTACGGGAATCTCTACGTCATCCTCATCCATTAAGAAGTAGGTAATTTTTACAATGTCCTTGTCCTGCATATCTTCAAAACGCTTAAATTCCTTCTGGGCTTTATGGTTGGTATCCTCGAAAGCCACTGCGGAAAATGCCAGTTCCTCCGGCTTTAACCAGATATTGTCCTCCTGCTTTAAGCCATACTTTGCACCGTCCTTGGTTTCCAGAATCGCTCCCTGCACGGTTTCGGAGTCGATATCCAAACCATCCACATCAATTTCATAATTTCCATAGGAAGAGGTCGTCGTGATATCCGCTTTTACATCCTTCGCCTCATTTGTGGTACCCTGTGTCTTGGAAAGGGTTCCGTCGGAGTTCAATACTTTATATTCCTTCGGCTCCGTACTAACTTCACTTTCAATCGCTCCCATCAGGGTAAGAAGCGCATTCTTGCTTTCCTTCTTCTCCTCTAAAGCCTTCTTGGCATCCTCATAGAGTGACTTCGGAATCGCAACGTTCACGTGCTTAATTCCCTTATAGACAGAGCCTTCTCCCTCCACTGCACCGTCCGCCATCACAAACTTCTCCACCTTCTCCTTCGTGGGAGAACTTACACTGTCATACATTCCGGTTTCACGAAAGCCGTCCTTCGCTACCTTGTCTTCCGCATCGAGCTGTGCCTTTACGTCCTTTCCCTCTTCCGGGGCAATATCCTTTAATTCTCCATAGTAAAAGTCCGCATAGGGAACGGTCATCTTTACAAAGACATAATCCGCCTTTTCCGTTTTCGCGCTCGTCTCCGAGGCTTTCTCCGAACCCGCAGCAGTGGTAGCGGTCTCCTGTTTCTTTCCGCAAGCCATTACGGAGGATGCTAAAATGATGGCGGAAGCGCCAAGAATCCAATGTTTTCTCATAATTCCCCTTTCCTTCCAATAAAGAATTCTCACTATCCGTCAAGGCTCTTACGGAAAACAAGATTTCACTTGTTTCCCTTCTTAAAGCAAAATACCGCACACTTTGCGAGCGATACTCG
>ERZ773066.1676-NODE-1676-length-11213-cov-5.058344_pt1 | contig 11213 bp, 7 predicted proteins | sample MGYA00580573_ERZ773066 | MGnify/ENA primary metagenome ERZ773066 (study PRJEB29015, sample SAMEA2738128) | human oral metagenome | biome: human oral; feature: human-associated habitat; material: saliva | place: China | collected 2203 ... | reverse complement strand
AGACCTTCGAGAGCTTCAAAGCCGACCTCGACGCCTACATCACGCACTGGAACACAACACGACGCCAAGTAAAGTCAAGGGCCTGACCCCGGCAGAATACCGGGATCAGGCCCTGCAGGAAGCCGCGTAACGGCTACCATTTAAAGCGTCCAAGTTTCGGGGCGCAGTTCATCCATACTGGCCGGGACCTTCTTCTATCTGATCATTCGCGGGAACCCTTCCCGCGTGTGCGCTGGAGGTCCGCGACTTGGGCGCGCAGATCCTCAATCGTCGTATCCTTGCCGTTAATAGCGTCGGTCAGTGACTCGACCTGCTTCCGGTCTGCCTTGGCTCGGCGCTCCCACTGGCGAGCGTGCGCATTCCAGTCTTCGGGAGACTCGGCCTCCTGTGCAGGTGTGTCTGACGAGGCCTCGGCCTCCGGCTTCGAGGTTTCCGTGGAGTCGACTGCCTGCGTGGATTCAGTAGCATTGGCGGCTGCCTGCGCAGTCCCCTCAGCCTTTTCATCTGCAGGCCCCCGTGCGGTGGTTTCTACGAACATTTTTGGTTTCCTTCCATGCGGATGGGATAAGAAAACCCGCTCCTATGCAGGTGCGGGTGGCATGAGAAAACCCCACTCGCAAGTCGCGGTGGGTTTAGGGTTGGTTCAGTTAGCTATGCAGTAGTAGCGGCATTTTGCGCTGCGAAGCCCGTGCGGAGTTCTTCGAGTTCACAATCAAAAGCTCCGGCAGACTTGTCATTAAAAGCAGTGAGCCGCTCAATCCAATCTTGGTTAACTTGCTTGTGCTCGACAAGCGCAGCGACTGCGCCCTCTACGTCCGGGCCGTCGTATTCGAGCATTTCTAAGAAGACAGGAATATACTCGCGGTCGTCTAACGCTTCCAAAAGCGCGACCACATCAAGGACAAACTTTGTTGGGGTGTCACGCGATTCCATAGACGAAGTATTCCCTATCTAGTCGCTCTGTTGGGATAGATACTCTTAATTTTGCCACGCTTTACTCCGTCGTAGGAGTAGATAACTGCAATCTTGATTCCGTCGCGCTCTCCTCCCTCCTAGTGATGGGGATCGGCGTAGTCATCGCGTATCTGAAAGTCGGACAAAGTAAGATCAACGCGCAGCTCCGGGACCTGCATCGCGGGGTCAGTGAGGTCGGGACGGTCGTCGAATTCGTCAAGGACCAGACCCATAATGACCACTCGACGAATCTTCGCGACGATATCGACGCTCTCGGCGGGAAGGTCGATGACGTCAGCGAGCTACTCTCTGACGCCGCGCACACCCAGCAGCTCCAGGGTCAAGAAATCAGCGCCCACGGCAAGGTCTTGGCTCAGCTGACGTAGCCCCCGCTGGCATTCTGATACCTTATTGGTAAGGCGGCCCCCGTCGTCGTATATGATTGACCGGTCTGAAAGTAGGAGAAGATGTCCACTCTCGTGTCTTGTCGCACTCGCGCAGCTACCGCTTCCCTACTTCTGGCTTCCGTCGCCTTGTCCGGTTGCAGCATCTTGAGTAGCGCGCTAACTCCCACCGATATTTCGGAGCTGCCCAACATTCCCGTGGGGCAAAAGCAACAGCTGGTCACTCAGATGCAGTCTGCGTCTGACTCGGAAAAACAGGAGATCGCCGCGAAGGCGAAGGCCCTGAGCACGATGGTGGGAACAGAGCTGGTCGCGGTGGATCCTAAGCAGATCATCGACCAGACCTTCAAGTTGGATCCCAAGGGCAACACCGTGGTGAACAAGGACGAGCACATCTACCAGATGATGTCGGCCACCGATTACTGGCGCCTGGGCCAGGACACCTATGACCTGTGTGTGGAGCAGGACTGCGAGTACTACTCGTCGTGGACGGTAGACGTAGAGGGGGCGGGCGCTGACCTGACGTACGTGTGGACCATGAAGATCGATGGTGATGATCAGCCCGATAAGCCGCTGGTCCGCCGCTTCAAGGTCGCTAAGTAAGCAACCGAGCATATCGACGTACTCTCTTCTTTCCTCATCAAGCTTTTTGGAGTCAACAATGGCCGGGAAAGCGGACGTCAGTTACGACAGCCAGTTGCAAGTAGCTGCCCGAAGGTGACCGAAACCTGGGATACGGTGACGGGTTCACGCAAGCACACTGTGGCCCTAGGATCCACGCCAATGGTGAGCCTGTCTTCCAACGCTGCGCCCCGTTCTCCGCTCGTTTTCGTGGGGGACGGGGCGCGCCGCGTGACCCCCTACTTCTTCTTACGCGTCGTCTTCTTGTGGTAGCTCGGGCTTGTCCCCAAGTGCGTCGGGTACGTGTGGCCGCGGCTGATCACGAGGCGCAAACAGCAACTCTCAAGCGAGTCGAGAAGCTGACCTCGCAGCAGCACGAGCAGCAGGTGATCTCGCATGAGAACGAGTCCGACACGTGCTCCCTAGGTTCCACTTGCGCCTCGGGATTCCTATGGAATCCCGAGGTTTTCCTTTGCTATCAAGGGTTTTGTGGGAATACCGATTGAGCGCAAGAAGGGCTTGAAACGGTGCATGTGCGTCATTTTCGCCCCCCAATACGCCCCCGGTGGCGCCCCCACGGCCTCGGGAAAAGAAATCCATTGCGCCTTCTTTCAGAAAATTCTCGATCAATGCGCAATAGTGGTAATAAAATCCAACAGAACATATAGCAAGAGCGTGTGAAGCTCTCATTTTATAAGGCTTACGAACCTTGGAATCCTGCGCTTTGATGCGCATGTGTGTGCGAAATAAAACCGCTTGCGATGCGCATCAAAATGTATAAGAAAGCTACAAGAATAGTCGCAGAAATCTTGTAGCTGATGAATAGCTTCGTTAAAGAATCTTTTATTTATGTTCACACCTTGAGTTTTTAGTGTTGAGGATCAATAGGCCACTCCCTTCCGATCAGCGAAAACATTGTGGGTCTGGCCTATCTCACGTACTGACAAGGAAGATCCTCCGCTATGAAACGCAGATACCTCGTGGGAAGCGTCGGCGCCGCTGCGGCAATCGCGCTCCTTCCCTCCCTGAGCACAACCCATACCGCCGTCGCTGCCGATGGCGACACGACCTATGGTGCCTCTTTTCCCTACACGCGTTACGAGGCCGAGCGGGGCCGACTTGACCGCGCACACGTCGTCTCGCTTAACGAGAGCCTGCCCATCAACAAAATGCTCGACTCGACGGCGATTGAAGCTGGCGAACAGTCCTACGTTGAACTCGAAGGCAAGGGATCTTCCGTGAGCTTCACTGCTGAAGTTCCCGGGAATGCAATTGATCTTCGATTCACTCTTCCTGACCACAGAGCTGGAAGCGTTGATATTCGCGTTAACGGAGAGAAAGCCGCCACTTTTAATCTCTCGTCAGAAACTGCGTATCAGTATGTTCAAAAGAGCAAGGTCTTTGACGAAGAGAAAGACAAATTAGCAGGCCAAGGGCCAATACATGCGCGCTTCCAATTTGATGAGGTCCACGCTTTGCTCAATCGCCAAGTAAACCCGGGCGACACGGTCAGTGTCGTTCGAACGGGGAGTGAAGAGTATGCCTATGGCATTGACTTTATTGAACTTGAACAGGCCCTTCCTGAGATTCCACGACCTGATAATTCAGTGAGCATTACCGATGATGATCTGACGGTTACTGAAGAAGTGAAACCAGGAGAATTCCAGACCCGTCCGGTCCATGCATGGGCCAACGATGGAAAGGACGACTCCGAAGCGTTCCTAGCAGCCCTTAAGCGCGCATCGGATGAGAAGAAGACCCTGTACATTCCGCGTGGAACCTTCGAGTTTGATAGCCAGCTTGTGGTTCGGCATTCTCCGGATGATAACCACCAGCTGATGATCCAAGGTGCAGGTATCTGGTACTCGAATCTCTTCTTCCGTAACCCGAACAAGGCCAGTGGTGGAATTGTTCTTGAACATACCAGCCATGACCTGCAGTTCCGTGACTTCTACATGTCGACTAATCTCAAGTCCCGTTACGACGAAGGGGCAAACTATAAGGGATTCCAAGGCGTCACCAAGAATTCACAGTTTGTGAACCTGTGGATCGAACACTTCGAGTGTGGCTTCTGGATGGGTGACTATGTCAATCAAATAGACATGCAGTACACCGAAAATATGCTGGTCGATCACTCCCGTATTCGCAATAACTTTGCTGACGGTCTGAACTATTCGCAGGGCAGCCGGGATTCGGCCGTTCGCAATTCCAATGTTCGTGGAAACGGCGATGATGGTCTTGCCTCGTGGTCAAGCCACGCAGAGTCAAAGCCGGGTGATCCCGTTCAATACGTATCGAATGCTCGTCACACCGACAATATCGAGTTCACGCACAACACGATTGAGCTCGGGTGGCGCGCAGGCGGGATCGGTTTCTTTGGCGGATCTGGACAAAAGGCAGAGAACAACCTCATCACGGGGAATTTTGAAGGCGCAGGTATTCGTCTCAATACGGTGTTTGGCGGCCACAATTTCGACTGGAACTTGCAGCTAAACAAGAGGGCCAGCATTCAGCGCAACAAGATCGTTCGTAGCGGAACTCAAGATGACTACTATGGCACTTCCCGTGGCGCGATTGACTTCCAGGAGAAGTTCGGCCGCATTGCTGGCGTTGATCTTTACGACAACATCATCGTGCGACCTTTTGCAGAGGACATTCGTTCGGACTTCAGCTTCACTGCCAAAGAGAAGAAGCTTCGCGGCATGAGCATTGGTGACAACCCGCGCAGAGACTGGGATGGTTACGAGCCTCAGCATCTGGTAGTGAACTACGCTCGCGTCAATGGGAAGGTTGACCGCGGTATCCCTGAAGACGCGAACTACAGCCTCTACTGGTGGGACGGAGATCGAGTGAATCCGGTTGACGGCAAGACCCATCGTTACTGGATCCCCAAGGCTGATGGTGTCGATGTCAATGATGGTATGGAATTCTCGTGGGAAGGCAACACGAAGGTCTACAACTTCGCCCTTGCCGATAATCCTCAGTACCTGCCCATATCTTCCACTCGTTTCTTCGATGACTACAGCTACCAAGGCGAGATGGCTCGTTCCTTCCAGGATCCCAACCAGCCTCAGACAGTCATTCGTTTCTGGTTGCATCGCTAAAGACAGCGGCTGCCGCCGCAAATGGTGAAACTCAGGTGCCCGCGCTGCCCCCAGCGCGGGCACCTTCCCGTTCTTCCTGCCCTCTTTCGAGGGCCTCCCCGTTCCCAGCACTGACTGTTGTCTGAGCACAAAAGTTATCCACAGCGTCGAGGGAATCGCGAGTTATCCACAGAATAGGCGCCCTCAAACCCTTCTTCTCGTTCCAGCTCTTACTCTCGCTTCAGGCGGAGAAGAATTCTCCGGAAACTGTGAAAGGAAGAACCATGATCGGGAGGCAAGGATATACGCCTGCTGCAAGAAGGTTGGGGCTTGGAAAAATGACGCGGCTCCTCGTCTATATGGTGGGGGTCGCAACGGTGAGTGCACTCGCAATGAGCCCGCAACCAGCACATGCGCTATTCGAGGGCAACGGTCTCTACGTCAAAGGCGTCGGAGCGCAATCAGTCGGCGGATTTTGGCTGGGGGCGTACACGGCGCCTCACAACGTTGAAACTCGCTACCCCGTCTGGTGCACGCACATGTGGCGAGCAAATCCGAAACCTCAAGACACCGCCTCAATCAGCGACCTCGGAGAATCAAAACGCTGGGGGCCAGATGAAATTGACCTCTCCACTGCGCAAATGGCGTGGCTCCTCGATCGCTATCAAGGAGACCGCCACCCAGACAACCGTGCAGCACTCTCCTTCCTCATCCACGCAAATTTTGAGGGGGATCAAGCGGGGAAGAACACTCAGGATTCAGTCAACACACTGGTCGATCGCGTTCGTGAGCAACTCCCTCAGGTCTATGAGAAGGCAAAAGACTACGTGCGTCAGGCACAAAAGGCAGCTGTGACGACCTATGAGAACGGAAGCGTCGAGTCACGCACGCCTCGCAATGGTTTGCTCAAAGACCTGGGTGTGAAGAATGAGAAAGGGGAGTGGATCCCGGGCCTCAAATTGAAACTTATGCTCATTGGGCCTGCGCGCTTCACATCGACGGGAACATCGCAATGGGAAGGAACAACAAAAGAGACCGGAGTGAGCCTGGAGTGGGAAGCAACAGGAAACGGAAGCGTGAAATGGGAAGGGACATACGTCAACCCCGTTCGAACGACGCTCACGCGCTACGGTGTTCGCGCCGCAACGCAAGACACGGCCTCGTACGGGAATAGGCCCGAGGGTGACAAGGAAGAAAAGCGTCTTAAAGGGGGAGAGTGGAAAGTCCTCATGGATTTTCAACCCATGCTTCGCTCGAAGGTCGAAGAATCGACTATTACCGGTCACCATCTTGCTGACACGATCACTGCTTTTGCAGACCCGAACTATGGGGACGGAAGTTGGCTTCATGACGACCACGGGCCAATTCCCGTAACTTTTGATGGAATCGCCTATGACTTAGGAGAAGAGCCTCCGCCGTCGCCAGTTGATGGACGTTCGATCCCGCAAGACGCTCCGGTTATCGGGTACGCTTCAGCGGTTTTCGCTGGGGAAGGAACACAAACTGTAACAATCGATGTTCCTAAATCGGTGCATAAGCCCGGTTTCGTTTCTTGGGTGTGGAAAGTACGAAAGGATCATCAGGGGCAGTATGCTCCGTTGATCCATTCAGATTGGTCGGACCAGCTTGCCTTATCAACGGAAACCAGCGTCACTCCATGGAAAGTTCAGATCTACTCTGCAGCTCAGGTCAAAGAAACCCGTGGTGGAACGTATCTCATCGATGACCTGTGGGTGGGCGGTTTTCCGCAGTCTCATCCAGGTTGGGCAGGGCGAGAGCCTTTCGGAGCAGATGCGCCACGAATGCGCCACCGTCTTCTCTTCTTCCCTCAAGGACTTGAGGTCGCAGAAGAAAATCGCGATAGAGCAGAGGAAATCGGAAGCGTTGAGATTCCAGCGCGAAACGGCTACTTCCCTTCGCTAGGCGACCGCACCTTCCGTGTGCAGCCAGAGCGAGTGGGGACCTACGTGTTTACTACCGAGTTTGATGGGGACAGTAGGGTAGCGGCGTATCGTTCTCCCGTTGATGACCCGAATGAACAGTACACGCGCAAGGAAGGCCAGCTGATTGCGATCTCGACGCATGCGCGCGATGGCGCGGATTCAGACCAGATCGTTGCGGGCAGCGGTCCAGTGAGCATCGTCGATAGCGTGTGCTACGAAGGCGTCGAGGCCGGGCGTGAATACACCCTCAACGCAACCCTTGTTGACCGCGAAAGCGGAGTGCCCTTGTCGGACGAACACGGACTGGTCAGCGCGCGCACGGAGTATCGTGCTGACTCCTCAAAGGGGTGCGCTGAGGTTGTCTTCCATACGCAAGGAGAACAGCTTCGAGGAAAACAGCTTGTTGTTTTTGAGGATCTCTATCAAGGAAATGAAAGAGTCGCTTTTCATCGAGATATCAATTCGCGTGAACAAAGCGTGAAGGGGGAAGAGCCGAAGAAACCTCGTATGGCGCGAACCGGGGCAGTCAGTAACTCGCTTGCGGCGATGGGGCTCCTCTTAGCGGGAATTGGGCTGGCCGTGCACCGGGTATCGCGACGCTGCGACTCGTAGGGGCAGGGAATTCTTCTTCAATAAGCGCCCGCAAGGCAATACAAATGGGTGGTGGCGAAAACTTGAGTTTTCGCCACCACCCATTGATGTAGGCAAAGATCAGGACATGCGACGTGCGCGAGCCGCGCGGCGCTTGAGGGAGCGACGTTCTTCTTCGCTCATTCCGCCCCACACTCCGGAATCCTGATTGTTCTCTAGGGCCCACTGCAGGCAGATCGCTTGAACTTCACACTCGCGACACACTGCCTTGGCTTCGGCCGCCTGTGCGATGGCTGGTCCCGTATTCCCAATAGGGAAGAAGAGCTCTGGGTCAACGCTGAGGCACGCGGCTTTACTCCGCCAATCCATTATGGGTACTCCTTTAAGAGCGTAAGCGCGGGCATTGAATGCCCGCGCCGAACAAAAACAACAGTCTTTAGTTTCGGGGATTCAAAGTTGTATATCAAGAGTTACGAGAGGATTAAATCGCAGAATTGATGTGCAAGGGATCACTCTATTTAAAACTCAGGACGAAACGCCTAGTGGCGCCACGATGAATAATTACCCCCGAATAAGAATTCCAAGAATGTGCATATAAAGAACTGGGAAAATCCTGGCAGGTTTGGGCGATGAAGCGCAGTGCGTCGCCGGAAGGATTTGGGAAGAACAATAAATCGTGAGGCGTGCTCAGTGCCTTTAACCAGTATGTTTGCTCAAAGTAATCAATAGAGCAACTCGGATTTATTTCCCTCAGAACGCTTGCGAGAATAGAATTCTCCTCCCCGATTAATATGCATTCCTGCTCTGAAAATAGAAATCGTTTTAAGTGTGATCCATAACGAATTTCAATACCCGAAATATGCATGTCAACGTCGATTCTCCTGTGAGATGCATCCGTCGTTTTCTTACTGAGCGGCGTCCTGGGGAAACTCTGAATATATGGAGAGGAGAGCCCTCTCCTCGTCGTCATGCTTGAGTCTGGCCTTAGAGGTCTGCCTATCGTAGTCGCTCCGGAAATTTCGAGGCTGCGATGCAGCATCGTTTCCCATGAACGTAGATCCATCACTAATTTGGGGCGAGGGTGATCCACAGGCAGAGCCATCATTGTCTCTTGGGCAGAGTTCCACAAATGCCCCGGTTGATTCGTTAGTTGAGCCTGCCCGATAAGCCCAGAATTGGAAGCAATGTCGCGAGAAGGAATGTCGTACCAATTGTGTTCGAAAGAACCGTAGCGCGAGCGATGGGCAAAAGTCCCTGAACCCTCGCTTGCTATCAGAATGACCTGAGTTCCATCGCAAGCGCGTGTGAATTGCCCCCACATCTGATGAGCACGTAAAACTCCGAAACACTCTTCCATCGAGTGAAGAACGTTGTCGATGTTCTCAATCCATAGAACGCAAGGGGAGTAGTCCGTGATTGCTTCGCAGAAAACGCCGCAATCAAGGACATTTCGGATGAGGGATGGATAAGATTTGCTTCCCGCTCCGCTTGGTTGCGTTCCAGAACTTTCCGCTTCCAAGGACATTCCGTATACGGGCAATCCAAGCGCATCACTGAGTGCAAAGGCGCATGAACGTGCAATGCGTCCAAGCTTGAGGCGAGAACTTCCCACGCCACTGAGCAAAATATTTCCGTGTTTCCACGCAAGTGGACTATGCGTGCCCGTATCGATTCCATCTCGCAGCCCAAGAACGACACCTTCACACCCAGCTATATTCATGTCCTTCAACTGAGTAGGGGGAATATGTGAGGGAAGCGGAGGGCACCACAGGGGAGTGCGCTGCCTCGTCAAATTCCCGCACCCATCCGCGAAGCTGCGATCCCTGATTTCCCCAATGACGTCCTCAACATCGTGGCAGTACGCAAATTGCACTTCGCGGCCAGATCCGATGAATGCGCGTCCGGGAATTCGTGGAATACGTGCTGCAGCGCCGCTACCGATGATGTCGAGCGATTCGGCCTCGGTAATGGTTCTTAAAGAGATTCGCAGCTCGGTGTTGGCACGCATTGTCGTATTGACTGCGCCACTGGGGTGCTGGGTTGCATAAAGGAGATGGAGTCCCAAGGAACGACCTTGGGATGCAAGGCGAGAGAATATCTCCAGAGTCGTGGGATGAAGGTCTGCAAGTACACGAAACTCATCGACAACGATCAGGATCCGGGGAGGGGGAAGTGGCGCTTTGCCCTGTCGATAGTGCTCGTACCACTGCTGGAGATCTTTGACCTGCACTTGGGCGAAATCAGCCTCCCGCTGAGCCAAACAAGAAGCTAAACCACGTAGCGCGCGAGCGGAGTGCCCGGGATCAAGATCAGTGAGGACCGCCTCGGTGTGAGGGAGGCGAGCTAAGGGTGCAAGAGCTGAACCTCCTTTATAGTCAACCAAAACAAGACGGAGGCGAGCCGGTGAGTAGCGAGCGCATAAACCAAGAAGCCACGTGCGAAGTGCTTCTGATTTTCCGCTTCCCGTCGTCCCTGCAATAAGCGCGTGTGGCCCTTCGCTTACCAGATCGATGCTGACTTCTCCGGCGGAGTCCTGACCAATGGGAGTCCTTAGTGAGTCATTCGTATCGATTCCATCCCAGGAAAGCTCTGTGAAATCGCAGTCGTGTGGAATGCTCGCGCACGAGCGGGCATGCGTGATCATCTGCCACCATGCCAGTGAAACCGGTGTTTGGTCTGCTGGTATTACGGCTTCGCACCAAGTGGGGAGCTGATCGTAGCTGTATGCCCACGCGAGGTGAATTTCTTCCTTGAGGCGCTTAGTTTCCGCGTCGTGCGCTTGCCACTGTGGTTTCCAATCATCTCCGAGGCCGTGGAGAAAAATATGCACCGAGTCGGCTCCCGCTGTGCCAAGAATGAGGGGTGGAGAGCCGGCGAAGTGAAGATGAGCACCTCCTGCTTGCGTTGCGATTTGCGACGCAAACCAAAAGGCCATGAGCTGGGATTGCGAGCCGAGTGCTGCGTAATAGTGGTGCGATAAGCTCTCTTCTGCAAACGGATGTAGCCTGCCTGTTGACGATTGAGAAGGAGTGGTCTCGGGAGCATCTGAAGGCTCAAGAAGCCAGGGTTTTCCGCGTCCAACTAAAGAGGGATAAAGAGTGAATGGCCGAGAAGATCTGGTCGCGGATACGTGAAGGACTAAAGCCACGGCTGCGGCGTCGAGGCGTTTCACGTGAGAGCCTTGGTGAAAAAGTCGAAGCCCAAAGGAGAAGAGAATAACGGCCAGGGGAAGCACAGCAAGAACGAGATAACTCCTGTTTCCCACTCCCATCGCGCTTATCCGCAGTCCCATGAACACGGCGATCGGAAGAAACCCGATGAAAGACACCGCCGGAAGAACGAAGCCTCTTCGCTGCGCAGCACGAGGGAAAGAGAGAATGCTCGGGCGAGCGCGATACGCGTAGTAGTCTCTCGAGCGTGAAAATTTGACTCTAACTTTCAGCGCTGGACCGACGCGATAGGTGCGAGTGGGGCAGACACGTCTCCAGATCCCTAGTCGCCATGCTTTCACTGAAATCTGGCTCGATTCATCGCGAGGTATGAGCCGTATCCGTTGGCCGCGTGAGGAATCGCTGAGAGTTTCGCACTCGGCTGGGAACTGAGGAGGTGTATTTCCT
>ERZ773066.1671-NODE-1671-length-11223-cov-10.553188_pt1 | contig 11223 bp, 10 predicted proteins | sample MGYA00580573_ERZ773066 | MGnify/ENA primary metagenome ERZ773066 (study PRJEB29015, sample SAMEA2738128) | human oral metagenome | biome: human oral; feature: human-associated habitat; material: saliva | place: China | collected 2203 ... | reverse complement strand
ACGAGTTTCGTCCGACATAGTAAAACCTCCTAACATAAAAAAGTACAAACGTATAACTATTCACCTTTATACTAACATGGTACTATACATGGTTCAATGGTTTTCTATGCGTTATGCGAATAAAATATCGCTTCATCTATAAATAATTATTTTGCAATTTTAGCCCCCCTGTTCTACAATGAAAGTAAATTAAGAATCGCTATATGTATCAGTATTGAATACTGCCATGTATAACAGGTATGTTTACTTACGAGGAGGCTTTATTATGGAATCAATGGTTGAACGTTTTGTCCGCTACACAAGTATAAACACCCGATCTAATGAGGAAAGCACTACTATTCCTAGTACGCAATCACAAGTAGATTTTGCAACGAACGTACTCGTTCCCGATTTAAAAGCAATCGGCTTAGACGAAGTTATTTACAATCGTGAAAACGGCTTTGTTATCGGTACACTCAATGCTAATACAGACGAAAAAGCCCCTGCTATCGGCTTCATTGCTCATATGGACACAGCTGATTACAATGCAGAAAATATCAAACCTCGCATCGTAGATAACTACGATGGCGGCGATATTTGCCTTAACGAAGAACATCAAATCTTTACGCGTCGTGCAGACTTCCCTAATCTAAAAAATTATATTGGTAAATCCTTAGTCGTAACAGATGGCCTCACTTTACTCGGTGGTGATGATAAAGCTGGTATCTGTGAAATTATGGAAGCCCTCGCCTACCTCGTAGCTCATCCTGAAATCAAACACGGCAAAATCATGTGTGCCTTCGGTCCAGACGAAGAAATTGGTACCGGCGCCGACCACTTTGATGTTAAACAATTCCCTGTAGATTATGCTTACACGATCGATGGTGAAAGCCTCGGTCAGCTTGAATACGAAACATTTAATGCTGCTGGTGGCACCGTTATCCTCAAAGGCGTATCTGTTCACACAGGTACGGCAAAAGGCATCATGATTAACTGTGCTAAACTAGCTATGCAATTTGATGCTTTACTACCAGGTGCTGCTGTTCCGGAACACACTTGTGGACGCCAAGGTTTCTTTATGCTAATGAGCATGGAAACTCAAGTAGACACTGGTAAAATGAACTATATCATCCGCGACCACGATAAAGAATTATTTGAAGCGAAAAAAGCCTTCTTCTTGCAAGCAGGTCAAACATTAAACGACATTTATGGCCGCGAAGTATGTGAAGTATCTGTAAAAGACCAATATTACAACATGTACGATGTCATCAAAGATAATATGGAGTGCGTAGATGTAGCTAAAGCAGCGATGGAAAAAGCAGGTATCACTCCTCTTTGCGATCCTATTCGCGGCGGTACAGATGGATCTAAAATCTCCTTCATGGGCATTCCTACACCAAATATCTTTACAGGCGTAGAAAACCTACACGGCCGTCATGAATTTGCATGTATCGATGATATGAAAAAAGCTGTTGAAGTTATCATTAACATTGTAAACATCGAAAAATAAAAGAATACTAAAACAATATGTGGGTACGCCCATAGCAAAAAGGACTATACGAGTTATCTCGTATAGTCCTTTAAATTTGGATTACTGATTTTATTTAATCTACTTAATTATTTAAAATATAAGATTATTATATGTATCAGGTTAATCGCTATGCAAGTTGTCCGTTATTTTTACGATTTCTAATTCGTTCTTCTTCAGCGCGTGCTTTCAAGGAAAGATCTTTTTCAGTGCCTACATAACGACCGTAGAACAAGTAGTAAGCAACAAGTGCTAGAAGTGCTACAACAACAGTTACATGGAACATACTTGTATAGCCTACAACCTCTTTAATAGCCCCTAAGATATAGGGACCAAAGCCTAGCCCCATGTCTAAGGCGATGAAGTACGTAGATGTAGCAACACCAATGCGGTGAACAGGAACAATTTTAACAGTTACTGCTTGTCCGTTAGACATAAATGTACCATAGCCAAGGCCAACAAATACAGCAGACAAAAGCACGAGCCATGTAGAATGAGCGATGGATAACAAGAAGATACCAAGTGCTAAGGATACGAAACAAGGATAGAGAACAAAGTTTTCCCCTTTCATATCAAAGAGAATACCAAGTAACGGTCTTGTTATTGTAATAACTACGGCATACACAACGAAGAAGAATGTTCCTGCCATAATAAGATCCAAATCTTTTGTGTACGCTGCCATAAAGCCGATAACACCAGAGTATGCAAAGCCTACAAGCATAGATACAAGGCTAATGGAATTCATCCGTGGTTCAATATAATCAGAAATCCTAATTCCCTTATGCGCTTCTGAATCAATATCGAGCTTAGGTTCGTCAAACTTCATAATAACAGAACCGATACCACAAAGAACGATAAGACCTACACAAAAGGCAATGATAAAGTCATACCCAAGACTATGAAGCATTAATATGCCTAAAAATGGGCCTACAGCAGCGGCTAGAGATGTAGATAAGCCATAGTAGTTAATCCCTTCACCACGACGAGACTGAGGAATAATAGCTGCTACAATTGTACTGGTAGCAGTCGATGTAATACCATAAGCAAAACCGTTTAAGAAACGAACGCTATCAAGGATTAATAAGCTAGGTGTGTAGAAATACATAGCTGTGGAAATCAAATAAATCAACAGTCCTAAATACAGCATTTTACGACAGCCTAAAACACTTATAAACCGCCCTGCCAACAAGCGGGCTACAACGGTACCAATAATATAGATACCTACCGCTAAACCAGCTTGACTCGCCGTAGCATGGAGATTATCCTTCGCTACAACGGCTATAATAACGATCAATAAATAATAAATCAAAAATACTAAGAAATTAATTAAAGTATCGAGGACAAAGGATTTCGTCCATAAGGCATCTTTAGCCTTATCCATAATATCAACTCCATTTTCCAAAATGATTGTCAACCAATTCATGACAACGATTAATTATAGACCTCTCATTTCAAAAAACAAGAATTAAAATGTTATATACCTCATAAATATTATTTATGATACACAAAGCAAAGCTATATTGATTCTGTTTATTTCCATTTTTAAAACTCATATAAATTTACGATAATAAAACACCTTTAACAGTTAGCAGTGAGTTCAAAAGTCTCAACTTCAACCATTAAAGGTGTTATTCTTAGAATTTCTTAGTTTTAATCTATTTAGTTGTTAAACCACAAGCTTTAAAGAAATTCTTATAGGCTTCTGCCTTTTTAGCAAGGCTTAATGGATATGCACGAGATGTAGATGGCAATCGTGTCAATGTTAGTTCACGACCATTATACACGTATGGTATAGTTTCGCCCGTTTTAGGTAGTTTTACCTTTTCCGGTAAAAGGCTTAATAATACTTCTGTAGCCTTACCGCCAGTGGTTCCAATATGTTTACACTGTGGTACTTGTTCCAGTACTTCAGCGAGCGGTACAGGTTCAACCACCTTTAGGAACGCATCCGATGCATTCCCCTTTTCTCGAATCGCTTTTAATACCGTAGGGCAAGAGGCAATGCCAATCTCAGATAAGAATGCTTTTATCTTATCCGCATCAAAAGCCTTTTCCTCACCTTTTCTAAAGTAATCCTTATCATCAAAGAATACTATGCCGTAAACGCGCCACATATCGTTTTGGAAGTTAGGATAGTGGAATTCCATAGATCGTTTTTCAGAAGCTGGCGGGAATGTCCCCATCGTCATGACCGTTGCATTCTTTGGCAAGAATGGCGGAAATGGTCTCGTTTCAATTACGTCTGTCACTGAGTATCAACTCCTTTCACAATCTATTATGAACTCAACTTTCACCATAACAAATGAACTATGTCACATGTGATAATAAATGAATAGAATCACTGCTGGCGAATATAATCGATTCTATAATCGACTAGCACTCAAATACCACCTATTATTGACCTATTGGCCGAGATACCAAGGTATTGATATGGTCGTCAAAGCCAACTGGCGTTGGAGATACTAGGTACAAGCACACTACGGCAGCTACGGCAAAGCCAATCGCTAAGTAAGAGAAGCTGCCATTGCGAGGGAATTCATATAGGCCAAAGAGGCGAATACCTACAGCAGCACCGATAGCAGTAATCAAAGAAGGAATAGAGAAAATATTGTAGAAACCAAATACTACCATGAGACCTGCATAACCACCTACTACAGTAATCATAGGCAACATGCGATCCATAGGATTTGGAATGGAACGGGTAAGAGCAGCTGGATAGTAAGAAGCCTCTACACCAAACATCCCTAAGAATAGATTAAAATCCGCCCAAATAGTTTCCCAAGGACCTCTAAAGGCATCTCGATGATTGCCTGCGTACCAAGCAAAGCCTGTAATGATTAAAATTGCCAAGCCCGCACAGATGAAGTAGTAGTCACTAGGAATTTTAGGACCTGCATAAGCGCCTACAGCTGTGACTACTGCACTCAAGATAGATGTTACTACGACACGGTGTAAACGAGGTCGTTTGTTTTCAGGAATGCGTTTATATACAGTAGCTAGCAATTCTAATACAAAGCAAGCCATAAAAATGGCAATGCCTGCAGCAGGCACAAAGAACGCTGCAACCAAGCTCAAAATAAAGGGAATACACAAGCGCCATTTCGGGAATAACACAAGGTCTTTATAATCCAAGCGAACATCTTGTGTTTCCATAGTAAAGTTGTTGTACACTACAAAGAGCAACATAAAGGCGATTACGTCTACAGCAGTAGCCCCCCAAATTAATAGAGTAGGCACTATAACCATAGACAAAGCGACACCAGAGACGCGAGATAAACCAGCGGCCGCTAAGCCCAGTAATAAAAAGGGTATTAAAGCAGAGATAATTTCGAACATAATAATCCTCCCATCATTGTATAAATTTAAGTATATAGTATCTACTACACTACATCAAGGAGAGATATATTTTTTCATAGCAAGTCGCTTTCGTACCGCGGTGGCAGAACAGCCCATCATCTGTGCAATCTTGGCTACCCCATACCCTTGGGCGCGGAGATTTTTAATCTTATTTTCGTCTAAATCTAGAGTATTAGTCCGTATTTCTATACCTCGGTCGCGCAAATACATTGCCACCGTAGAGCCCCGAATGCCATAGGCTAGACCAATATCATCGGTGCTCATGTGATGCTGCATATATAAATAAGCCATCTCCTCTACGCGTTGAGGTTTACGAGCCTTAGGTGTCATACAAATCCCCATATGTCGCAACACATGGTGCACCTTCCAACGAGATACGCCATACATACGAGCAATAGCGTCTGTACTATTCCCACTTTTATAAGCCCTACAAATGCGTACTACGTCTACAGATACATTCTTACTCGATCGCTGACAAGCCAACCCATATTCTCTCATTCGGCTTGCCATGGTCGTTATGGACACATCATACCGCTTTGCCAAGGAATGTAGGGACCACTTCCCCGTCTCATACAAGGCCTGTACGTGAACCATATTAATTTCCTTTTTAAGGGGCCGCCGCTCAATATCGTACGCTTTCATACGGCGCATAATCGTATCCACACTACACTGAAAATAATCTGCCACATCGCGAACACTCCACTGCTTTTCTACATATAATTGCTCTAATAACTGTTTTGGTATAACGCGCACATTACGATACATAACATCACCTTTCCTTATGGACGAACTCCCTTCCCTATTATTGTGAAAGCTTCAGCAAGAAAAGACAATACAAAAGAGGTTCCTAATAGTCACATAGGTGACCAATAGGAACCTCTTTCAATATGTAATTATATGCACCGCATACGATAGGTGTAATTCTAGTTGCTATCACAATATCTGTGCACAAACCATCAATATATCTATGTGCTAACCAATTATCAGTACGATTATGATACTGAAAATTTGACTAGCGATATCTTCGCTCAAGAGCTTTAGGCTTACCTAAAATAATAGACCACTTCATCCCCTCTTTTAGAGCATGATTAGATTTGCGACTGCGAGTCGATGTTACAGCTGGTGCAGTTGTAACACCGGCCTTTTCAACAAGGACACGCCCCTCTTTAGAGGCTTTATCTCGCTTAAACTCGGCCAATCGCTCATTCAAGGAAGGACCTGTAACAGATTCTCGATCCGAACGAGTCTCATGAGTACTAAAGCTAGTTGATTTACTTGATGTACTCTTTGATGAAATATCGGTACCTTGTTGAGTTGTAACTGCTTCATCGTAATGCTGATTCGCAGCTAACACTGTTTTAGATTTGTCAGCATTTTGGGGAGCTTCAACATGTTTTGCAGATGACTCTAAAACATCATGCAACAAGTCCTCAGCTGAAGGTTCTACAGGTTTGCGTTCTATGGAGATGCCGTATTCGCGTTCCATATCCTCCCAAGTCTGGCCAGAACTTGAAGTTCCATAGTTATCATACTCATCAGACTCTTCGGTATTCTTGCCTCTTATAATAGAAAAAGCAACATAGGCGATGATACCTAAAACAATGATAGGATTATGCGAAAAGATGGATAGCACTGTAGACAAAATAGAGTCCATAGCTACTCCTATTCACTATCTGCTAAGTTTTCACGCATTTTAGTGTCTGCAATAATATTGTTCATATTGTAGTAATCCATAACGCCAAGATTACCGTTTCTGAAAGCTTCTGCCAATGCTTTAGGAACTTCAGCTTGTGCTTCCACAACCTTAGCTTGCATGTCTTGTGTTTTCGCACGCATTTCTTGTTCTGTAGCAACAGCCATGGCACGGCGTTCTTCGGCACGAGCTTGAGCGATTTTCTTATCTGCTTCGGCTTGGTCAGTTTGCAATTGAGCACCGATGTTACGTCCTACGTCTACGTCAGCGATATCGATGGACAAGATTTCGAATGCAGTACCCGCATCAAGACCTTTACCCAATACAGTACGAGAGATGTGATCTGGATTTTCTAGTACATCTGTATGCTCTTCAGAGGAACCTACAGTCGTTACGATACCTTCGCCTACACGAGCGATGATAGTAGCTTCACCAGCACCACCAACGAGGCGGTCAATATTAGCACGTACAGTAACGCGAGCACGAACCTTGAGTTCGATACCATTTTTTGCTACTGCAGAGATAATCGGTGTTTCAATAACTTTAGGGTTAACAGACATTTGAACCGCTTCCAATACATCACGACCTGCAAGGTCGATAGCTGCGGAGCGTTCGAAAGTTAAAGGAATAGATGCGCGTTCAGCGGCAATCAAAGCATCTACAACGCGGTCAACATCACCACCAGCAAGGTAATGAGCTTCCAGTTGATTTACATTTACATCAAGGCCTGCTTTATTAGCTTTAATCAAAGGCATTACAATTTGGGATGGGTTTACACGACGCAAGCGCATACCTACGAGTGTAAAAATACCAACGTTAACGCCTGCTGCAAGAGCAGATACCCAAAGGCCTAATGGCACAACATACAAGAACACCATAATCCCAATCAGTAGAATGGGAATCAAAATTAAAATACCGACATCCATAGTAACCTCCACGAGTCCTAGAATAATACTTATTGAGGGCGTACGATATTACGACCTCCTACAACACGAACTACTACAATAGGCGTACCAGCTTCGATGAAATCACCTTCTGTAACAACATCGACAAATTGATCATCAATACGTGCGACGCCTGCAGGTCGCAATGTACTTTGAGCGACACCAGTCTTGCCTTCTAAATCAGTTTGCACATCATTAGATACATAACCTTGTTGTGTAGTAGAGCGTTGACCTAGGGTAAACAATTTACCAATCCAAGTCCGAGAAAAATGATTAAAGAAGGTTAATAATAATACAACTAAGAGTATTGTGATACCAAGTACTGCGTATAAAGCTAAATCTGTTCCACCAAGGCCGATAAAGACACCCCACATGAACACACTGTATCCAATGAGCCCAGCAATACCACCTGGTATAACCAATTCAATAGCCATCAACATAATACCGATAACAAGCCAAAAAATATAATCCATATAAACCTCCTTCCACAAAGTATTTCACACAATATATTATACAATAGACATTTATATTTTACCAATGAACAGTACTTATCATCATAATCCCGTCCTATTTTTATAAACATATATTCAAAAGTCAAAACGCGTAGCCAAAAGCTACGCGTTTAATTATGTATTTAGTTATACATCAGTTTTCTTTAATTGATCATTACCAATGCCTGTTTTTTGCAAGATAAGAAGTACAACACTCATCCCCATGCCTACAACAGTAGCTAAACCCATACCTTTTAAGATAATTGGACCCACTACGAGTTGAGCACCACTAAGGCCAACAACGAGGATAACAGAAGTAAGAATCATGTTTACAGGATTCGTATAGTCTACCTTACGTTCCACCAACATACGTAAACCAGATGCTGCGATAATACCAAACAATAGGATTGATACCCCGCCCATAACGGGAACAGGAATCGCATGAATCAATGCGGCCACCTTACCTACGAAGGACACAATCATAGCCAATACAGCCGCACCACCGATAACCCATACACTAAAGCATCTTGTAATCGCTAATACACCAATATTTTCACCATATGTAGTATTCGGTGTGGCACCAAAGAAGCCAGATAAGATATTAGCAAGGCCATCGCCTAACAAAGAACGCTCTAGACCTGGTTCTTTCATAAGATCTTTAGCCACGATATTGCTAGTTACAACAAGATGGCCTACGTGTTCAGCAAATACCACAAAGAGAGCTGGCATAATCATGATAATCGCATTAATATCAAATACAGGCATGCCATAGAACTGAGGCAAAGAGAACCAAGGAGCGGCTTCAACACCAGAGAAGTCAACAACACCCATAATAGCAGATAAAATGTAACCTGCTACTACACCGATTAATACGGGAATAACTGCAAGAAAACCGCGGAACACAACAGTACCTAATAAAGTTACAATCAAGGAGAACATAGATACTATAATAGCTTGATCATGAGACATACCTAAATTTTGATCACCGATGAGACCGGCCATTCCCATAGCTACTGGTGCTAACTCGAGACCGATAATAGCAACAATAGCCCCCATAGCCGCTGGCGGGAATAATTTATCAATCCAGCCAATACCAATGTATCGAACTAAAATAGATAAAATAACAAAGGATAAACCAAACATTACAAAGGCACCTTTGGCAGCTTCGTACCCAAGACCAGCGGTAAGTACCGCCCCAACCGGAGCAATAAAGGCAAAGCTAGAACCCAAGTAAGCAGGAATTTTCCCCTTACATACAAAGAGATACAGCAAAGTCCCAATGCCATTCATAAATAATGCTGTTGCTGGATCTACTTTCAATAAATACGGTACGAGTACCGTAGAACCAAACATAGCAAATAAATGTTGTAGACTAAGCGGCAATAATTTTCCCATCGATGGGCGTTCTTGAATATCAATAAAATCTTTCATTGTTTTCCCTCATACATATATAACTCATATAGATTATCTTTTATCTGGCGGTACAAATCGGCCTGGCAATTTAGGCTCTACTTGTTTGCTAGGTTTAAAACGACTGCGCGTTTCCTCACGAAGAGACGGCAATGTTTCCTTGGTTCCTACCGGTTTAACCCCCTCTACACCACGTCTAGCAATGCTTGCCAAAATACCAATAGCCATACAGTTCATCATCAAAGAGGAACCACCATAGCTAATGAATGGCAACGGAACACCTGTGACAGGCAACATACCGCAAACCATGGCAATATTAAAGAATGCTTGTCCACCGATAAGAATGGTAATACCTAGAGCTAACCATTTGCCAAAGGAATCTCGCGCCCGATTTGCAATGCGAAAGCCAAAATAGGTGAATGTCGCCATTAATAACACGACGAAAATACTACCTAGAAAACCCATTTCCTGTGCCCAAACAGCAAAGGCAAAATCTGTATGCGCTTCAGGTAGGTAAAAATACTTAGAGGTACCATTCATAAACCCTTGACCAAAAAAACCACCTGAACCAACGGCTAACAAACCTTGTACAGTTTGGTAACCTTGATCCTGTGCATAGGACCAGGGATCAAACCACGACTCGACACGCTTCCAACGATAATCAGAACTACGAGCCATATAAGCGCCACCAATAATAGCTAATATAAAAGTAATGCCAAAAATTCCCTTTTCGAAACCAGAGAGAAAAATCAGTAAAAAAGAAAATCCTACAATGAGTACAGCAGTCCCCATATCTGGTTGTTTAAATGTAAGCAACGCAAATGCAAGGGGCCAAAACAACATATACACCATGTATCGAATGCGTTCCCACCAGAACCATAAGAAGACTTGCCATTGTTTAAGGCCCTTTACTCTCTGCAATATGGATTTAAATCTTGGATTCTTCCAAGGTTTATCTGCTAATTTAGCGGCAGTCCATAACAAGGCTGCTAACTTTGCAAATTCTGAAGGTTGTAATGAAAAGCGCCCAATCGGAATCCAGCGCCGTGCACCATTTACCTCTACACCAACAAAATATATAGCAGCTAATAATACTGCCGTAACATACATAATACGTCTTAATAGCGTAGGATTCTGTAATTTTCGATAATCATATCGATATAATAAAACACCAAAAACAGCAGAAACCAACAAAAACAATCCATGTTTAGGTGCATAGCCCCACAATCCATCATCAGTCGTAATGGACCCAACATAGGTGGCACTAAAAATATTAATGACCCCTATGAGCGCCATAAGTACGATGGGTAATAACATACCTTGGAGGTCATTTTTAAACACCTTCTCCCAAAGATGTTCAACCTGTTCCCCTTTTTTCCCCATGTTACGCCTCCTTAGTAGCAGTTGGTTTTACCGCTTCTAATCGGAAAATTGGTTGTCCTTTAGCACTAAATTTTTCCTCATATTCTGTTTTTACATTTGGCAAATCTGTACTATGTAAATCATAGGTTACATTTTTAAGTTCCCAACCACAATTTTGGAACTCTTCTAGGGAGAACATAAACAAACCTTCATTATCTGTTTTAAAATGAACCTCCCCATTATCTTTTAGTAAACGCGCATATCGATCAAGGAATGTATGATATGTCAAACGACGTTTAGCATGCTTAGCCTTAGGCCATGGATCACAGAAATTGATATAGAATCGGTCTACTTCACCAGGTGCCACGATTTCTTCAATGCCTGCAATATCAAACAAAGACACCTTTGCATTATCTCGCTCAGCTTCAAATATCTTTTGCGCCGCATAGTAAATTACAC
>ERZ773066.1668-NODE-1668-length-11235-cov-9.552594_pt1 | contig 11235 bp, 5 predicted proteins | sample MGYA00580573_ERZ773066 | MGnify/ENA primary metagenome ERZ773066 (study PRJEB29015, sample SAMEA2738128) | human oral metagenome | biome: human oral; feature: human-associated habitat; material: saliva | place: China | collected 2203 ... | reverse complement strand
TCAAGTATGTAGCAGATGTTTCTATTAAAGTAGCAGAAGCAGTCGCTAAAAAAGCGCAAGAACAAGGTCTTGCACGTGCTAAAGAAACTGATATGGCTAAAGCAGTTCGTGATTTGAAATGGTATCCAACCTATAAATAAGTAAATGGAAATGGGGTGTACGAGTGTGACTGGATGCTTCGTACACCTCCTAATATATGCTAGATCATATAGAAAGGGAGACTATGGATATCTTTTTAACTTCAATTCAGAGTATTGTACCTATTATCGTCATTATCATTTTAGGTTACTTCTTGCAAGTCCGTGGTTGGTTTCAAGAGAGTTTTGGAAATGATTTATCTAAACTCATTATGAATGTGGCCATGCCAGTGGCAATTTTTACCTCTGTTCTTAAATATTTAACGTTAGATAAATTGATTAGCTTGTCTGGCGGTTTATTGTATACGTTTATCGCCTTCATTCTCGGTTACCTAATGGCCTTTATAGCGGTGAAACTTTTTAGAGTGTGCCCAGGCCGTCGAGGAACCATGATTAATACCTTCGTGAATGCCAATACCATTTTTATTGGTTTGCCTTTAAACATAGCTCTGTTTGGAAATCAAGCTCTTCCCTACTTCTTGGTGTATTATATTACAAATACGCTATCTACTTGGACATTAGGTGTCTATCTAATGACCTCGGATAGCAAAGAAGGGGCTTCAAAGCAAGCTCAAAAATTCAATTGGAAGAAGCTCTTACCAGCACCTTTATTGGGATTTCTCGTAGCCCTCGTATTTTTAGTGCTCCGTCTTCCTGTCCCAAGTTTTGCGGAAAGTACCTTGACTTATATTGGTAGTTTAACAACGCCATTATCTCTTGTCTATATCGGTATTGTTCTTGCAAAGGCAGGCTTGAATACCATTGCTTTTGATAAAGATACAATTGTCACTTTAGTTGGACGCTTTATCCTAGTTCCTCTAATCATGCTTCTTGTCTTGAAGTTCTTTGCACCAAATATGGCAACAGTAGAATTTAAGACCTTTATGATTCAGTCTGCTACACCAGCTCTGGCTGTTCTTCCGATCCTTGCTAATCAGGGAAAAGGAGATGTGGAATTCTCTACGAATGTAGTGACTTTAAGTACGATTCTATTTATCGTTGTTATTCCAATATTACAAACTTTATTAGGATAAGAAGGAAGAGGGGAGGATTGAAAGTTATGCGTTAAGAAATTCCCCTATTTAAAAAATATTGATTCAAATTTTATGAAATAAATAAGTGGTTTTAGTTCTGAAAAGCCTTGATATTACGCTATTTTTAGTCCAAATGAAACTCATACTTTCCAAACCAGGTCTTAAGAAAGTCCGTAAAGCATCACAATTCTCAAAACGTTAATCAATACGATACTATCAACGTTTCAAAGCACTCAAAAGTTTACCTTATGGGTGCTTTTTTCGTGTTTTTTTGAAAAGTTCACCTCAAAGTTTACCTTATTTTTACCTTATTTTTACCTTATTGTTTTAGAGACTTTAAGGCAAATTCACCGACTGCCATAGGGACTACATTAGAAGTATTGACATAAATCTGTGTTGTACCTGTGTCGCTATGTGTCAGAGCTTCAGAAATAGCCTCTAGTGAAACACCGGCTTGTTTAGCTAATGTGGCGCCTGTATGTCTTAGTTTATGGGGAGATGCTGGAGAGAGTTCAGGGTGTCTCTTTCTTACTGATTTCATTCTATAGTTGAGATAGTCAGTATGGAGTGGTTTATTAATATTATTTGTTCTATCGTTATATGTAAATACAAATTGTATTTTGATATGTTTATCTTTTATTCCGAGCAATTCTGTGCTACTTTCATTATAGTTCGTATGAATTTGATTCTAAATTTATAATGTTCTACATTACCCACTACAGATAGTATAGAGTCAAAATGAACCAGAAAAGGTAGAATTTTCACCTTATTTTTGGTATAATATTTATTATTTGGACTAATATAGGTAGAAAGTAATCTGTATTATATCGATATATATATTTATAGGGATTTTAATTATTATTTAAAAATAATTTTTTATTTTCAATATTGGAATATCAAATATTCTAATATAGATTGGAGTGGATGAAATTGATGGATAATACTAAAACACTACAAAAATTAACGGCTTTTTTCTTAGTTGTTATAATACTATTAGGGATAATTGTTCCGAATACTATTGCTTTTGCAGAGGGAGCAATAGCTAAAGATACAATTACAGATGTCAAAAAAACTGATAAGGAAACGAAAGAAAAGATAGATCCTGAGGAACAAGCAGATAAACGGGACAATAAAACAGATTCTAAAAAAAATGATAAGGAAGCTGAAGAAAAGATAAATCCTGAAGAACAAAAAGATAAAAAGGACAATCAAGCTGAAGTAAAAGATGAGGAGTCAGAAGTTAAAGAAGAAACAATTAAGCCTAAATTTAATAACTCTTTAACGAAATCAGTTTCTTTGAATCCCGGAGCTCCAATGGATAATGGTAAACTTATGGTATATGATGACAATCATAAGATTAAAGATACATCAAATGGAGATGGAACATCAGTAAATCCATATAATTTGGCAACTATGACGGATACATTGTTTACCATAAACTATACTCCTTTTTTCCGTACAAAAGATGATGGGAGTAATGAGTTTGGAGATCAAAAAATTGTTGTCGATTTACCAACTTACGGATTTAAATTAGCGAATCCCGGAATTGAAGGAGTTCAGTTTGAAAAAATTACATTGCTTGATGCAAGGGGGAATGTAATACCATTAGATTCAGCAGCACAAACTAATTATGATAAAGTTACAAAAATTATCTATGATATCAATGATAATTTCCTTCGATCTTTGGGCGGAGGTTCAAGTTTGGTATTTAATATCGCCTTTAATAGACGTAGTTTAACAGATGAAGAATGTAAAAAGTGGATTGCTGAAGGAAAACTTGAAACAAAACTGAATGTTACTGCCTGTGAAGGAGAAAATAACACACCGATTAATAGTACAGGAAATTCATCAGAATATAAATGGAGAATGTCACCAACAAATTATGACGGTCCTAAAACTACAGTAACAGGAAATCGTCATCTAAATGCAAGTAGTCTGGCGAAGATTGCGAATTCTGGATTCATAAGATTTTATGATACAGATCCTGCAAGTGGTCCATTTACTGGTAACAAAGATTACTATTATTATAAGCAAGGAACAATTCATGACGCGGATACTCCTCTAATGAGTTTAAAACATATCAAGGTTTATGTTCCGAAAAATGGAAGTGTTGAAGGAAATTTCATTTTACAAAAATTACAAATCAGAAATGGTTTATATGATTTAGATCTTGCTTATTATGCGACAGTCAGTGAAATGAAAAATGATGGTGATGGAAAGGGAAATTATTATCTCATAACACCAAGGAAACCTCTCTATAATAATGGAAGTGACCACAAATGGAACGATGCATTTACAAAGGGATTTTCACCTATTTGGCAAGTTCCTGATGGAATCGACAATATTGGTTCAGATACTTTATATGAAGCTACAACACCTGAATTTGTTTTTGAAACTCCAAATGGAACAGACGGCAAAAAGGAAGTTGTTATCAGCGCTGATGGACAAGGCGTAAAGATTAAAACTATGAAAGCTAATACTGTCGATGGATATGAAATTCATAGTTTTGCTGGACCTGGATATCAACTTTATAAAAATGCTGGAGGATTTTATACTGCAAATGCAGTTTCTGCAGATGCAAAGTATTCTGATGTTGGCTATACACGTTTAAGTAATGAATATTATATTCTAAAAGATGCCAATGGAGAATGGAATGAGTATTTTCCAAAGAATAAAACTGGTGCAACAGTTGAAACTTATGAATTTCCTGAAGAAATTCAACCTACTGCATGGAAAGGAACTGCTCAAACATGGAATACAGATTCTTATAAAGTAACAAAAGTAGTTTATACTACAGCAGATGGTAATGAACACACAGCAGATGTAAATTCACCTGTTCATTTAGCAAATAAAGTCCATAATTTTCCTGAAGTTAAATTTGACACTTCTGGTGGAAGAGTAACTAAAGTTGAAGTTCATTGGGAGTACTTAAACAATGATACTTTTAATGCAAGTACACATTTTGCTGGTAACTATAAGGAAAATGTTAGAAGACAGTCATTTGCTCAAAGTAAATTTGATATTTATGTTACACCCACAGCTACAGGACATTTGCAGGTAAAATATTCTGCAAAATCAACTGATCCAACTGCGGATGCAAATGATAATTTTGATTATGAAGCTAATAAAGCTGTGAAAAGTCCTGTTAATAATGTGAGTGGAAAAGCAAAGGATGATTTCTTCTGGACAACTGTAACTCAAAAGAAATGTACACCTTTGAAAGCTGAGAGTACTGGTGATAGATTAAAGGAAAATGTATTATATCCAAACCAAGCGGAGAATGGAACTTTTTATGATACTTGGAAATTGTTCTTTGATTATGGAACGAAGAAAGAATTTTCTCCTGTAACGAAAAATCCAAGAATTGATTTGACAGTGGGAACTTTGAATCTCAAAGGACTTGATTCTAAGGCTGACAAAACTGGACTTTTGACTGGGAAATTTACAGCAAATAAATCCTTAAGTGGTTGGAAAATTATTTATAAAACTGCGGATAATGTACTTGGAATAGAGGGTACAGAAAAAGTATATAATATTGGAAATATTGAAGATGGAACAAAAATAGACCTTGGAATTAATAGGGATATTGAACATCTATCAAGTATTGTTTTAACTTATGATGGAGTATATAATATTGAGCCATTTGCCAATAAAGAAACAGGAGAAGCAGTATTATTTTCCAATATTGAATATGAACTTAGAAATACTGATTTTAAAGGCAATCCATTGACGATAGAGAAGGAAAAGGGAATTGCTTGGTATGGACCTAATTACTTTATTCAGAATTTAGAAGGTAAATATTATAACGAAAATTGTAGTGATGGTAATCATATTCATGATGCAGGAAAAGGACAAGACTTTGGTGGTAGAACATGGAATAGTATAAAACTACCGCAACGTTATGGTATTCTTACTAGAACTTATATCGTTACAAATAAGACTGCCGATAATGTGATTGAGCCTTCAGGTAATGATACAAATAATTCTATTTCACAGACCGGAACAAGTACTCAAAAGGTTAAATTTAATACAAAAGCTTACGCTTATGCTATGAACTCAGACATGCCTGAAGCGGGTAAGATGCCTTATGGAATTCCTGAATCCGCTTATGTAGAAATAAAAGATAAACAATTTGCTGCAGATGTAGATAAGTGTAAGTTTTTAGGATTTGATAATGCATCTGGAAATGTTGAAATTAAACAGGTTAGAGATGCTGACGGAAAAGTATGGATTAAAATGTCCATTACCGATGCCGGGATACAGGCTCTTAACAGACAAATCCGAGAGATTACCAAAAACAAAGCATTTTCTTACTACTATTATTATAATGATAGTGTGCTTAAGTTCATGGAAGATCCGGTTGTAATTGCACTAAAGAGTTTTAGATATACAAGTGTTACATCTCCAGGAGAAAATGAGCATCGTCCATATGGAATGGTTTACTACGATATGAGTAAACTTGAAACGAAGCTGGATGGAAGTAAAAATGAATATTATAGCCATGCAAAGCTTGAAGGAGATTTATTCCAACTTTCTGAAAATGCTGCAAAAGCTCTTGATGCTACGAAGGAAAAGAAATTATTTGGAATTGATTTGAGCAAGGTGGAAGTTGTTGTATCCAAGAATACGGCGGTAGGATCAAATATATTCCCTGGGAAATATGATAATATCGTCTATGGAACAGCGGGAAGTAAATTTCCTACACAGACTTTCTATCCAGATGAAAGAGATAATTTACGTGGAGACTTCTTCGTTCAAGCTCCAGACTCAGATGGATTTAAGGACTTTAAGGCTATCTTAGAAATTCCTAAAAAGGATAAATCTATATCCTATACACAAAATAATGAAACTGTTCAAACACCAAAAACACAAGTGGATATGTATTTGACTGGTGAAGTTGAGGTAATGGGAGATAGTCGTCCTGGTAAACAAGAATTTAGTTATAGCATAGATGGTGGAAATACATTTATTTCTGCAGCGGATGTAAAAGATTGGGGAAAAGTAACCCATGTTAAACTTGATTTGGGAGAACTTCCTAAAGGTAGTCAAGTAAATATTAAATTACCACTTAAGACTCATGAAAAAACTACTATTGATGAGCTTGAAGCATACATTGGTGGAAGTTTTGAAACGACTGATTATACAGGAGTTAAAACGAGTGGATATATAAATCCTGCAAAATATATTTATGGGAGTTATGCAGTTATTTCATCAGATGTATGGTGGGATAAAAATGAAAATGGAAAACTTGATGAGGGTGAAACAAAAGCAAAAGGTGTTAAACTTGAACTATATTCTCCAAATCATGATATAACAATTAATAACAAGTTAATTCCTGCTAATACTTTGATTCATAGTTCAACTACAGATGAAAATGGAAAATATGAATTAAAGAGTTTTATGAATGAGGCTGGTCAATGGGTAAAAGTTACGATGCCAGATGGCGAAACTAAACTAACATTGAAAGCAAATCATTCTGATATGGAAGAAACAAAAAATTCTGACTTTGATAGAACAAGCTCTATAACAGCTGAATTACCTGAATTAGTAAAAGAAAAACCTCTTGAAATTATAGGTTGCGGACTTATAAGAGTACCCAAGATAAAAACAGAGCCTGTTAAGATACATGTTGGAGAAGAGTCAGAAGAAGGAGTGGCAAAAGCTGTTGCAACAAGTGATCATCCTACTGTATCTCCTGAATTAAAATATATTGAGTTGCAAAATGATGTGGCCGATGTTGATGGTGGTGGTAAAATAAGAGGAAAGACGACAGGTAAAATTAAAGCTGAAGTTACAACAACCAACACATTGGCTAGTAGCGATCAGGCGATACCTGAAGATACCGTAAAGGCGGAGTACGATATTATTGTTTATGGAAAGGTAAATTATAATAAAAATCACGCTGATGTAACTGGAGAAGCACCAAAGGATAATAACGAATACTATCCATCCATTACAGAAAATGGAAATGATGCCGATACTGATAAGGTAACTGTCTTAGATGCAGGTACGATGAAACGATCTGGATATCTCTTCAAGGGATGGAATACACAAGCTGACGGTAAAGGCACTATGTATTCAAAGGGAGATACATTTAAGACAGGAACAATTGATAAAGATGTAGAGTTATATGCAATTTGGTCTTTAATATGGGCACCAATGGAAATTCCAACCCGAGCGATCACGGTCACAAAAGAGTGGCAAGACTCAGATGGCAACAAGATCGACGCGCCTGTAGACAGTGTCACAGTCGAACTCTATAAAGACGGCGTGGCAACTGGTCAAGTACAAGAGTTGACCAAAGCCAACAACTGGACAGCCAGCTTTGAGAAACAGCCAGTCTCTGCGACCCTTGGTGGCGAAGCTCATCAGTACACCGTCAAAGAAGTTGGCGAAATCTTAAACAACATTCAAGTGACAGGCAAATGGTATGGAGTCGGTTACGCAGGAAGCATGAAAGATGGCTTCACGATTACCAATAAGGAAAAGACTCCATGGGCTCCAATGGAAATTCCAACCAGAGATGTCAAGGTAACAAAAGAGTGGCAAGACTCAGATGGCAACAAGATCGACGCGCCTGTAGACAGTGTCACAGTCGAACTCTATAAAGACGGCGTGGCAACTGGTCAAGTACAAGAGTTGACCAAAGCCAACAACTGGACAGCCAGCTTTGAGAAACTGCCAGTCTCTGCGACCCTTGGTGGAGAAGCTCATGAGTACACCGTCAAAGAAGTTGGGGAAAGCTTAAACAACATTCAAGTGACAGGCAAATGGTATGGTGTCCACTATGAAGGAAGCATGAAAGAAGGCTTCACCATCACCAATAAGGAAAAGACTCCGTGGGCTCCAATGATCCCACCAACCAGAGATGTTAAAGTGACCAAAGAGTGGCAAGGGTCAGATGGCAACAAGATCGACGCACCTGTAGACAGTGTCACAGTCGAACTCTATAAAGACGGAGCCGCAACTGGTCAAGTACAAGAGTTGACCAAAGATAACAACTGGACAGCCAGCTTTGAGAAACTGCCAGTCTCTGCGACCCTTGGTGGAGAAGCTCATGAGTACACCGTCAAAGAAGTTGGGGAAAGCTTAAACAACATTCAAGTGACAGGCAAATGGTATGGTGTCCACTATGAAGGAAGCATGAAAGAAGGCTTCACCATCACCAATAAGGAAAAGACTCCGTGGGCTCCAATGATCCCACCAACCAGAGATGTTAAAGTGACCAAAGAGTGGCAAGGGTCAGATGGCAACAAGATTGACGCACCTGTAGACAGCGTCACAGTCGAACTCTATAAAGACGGCGTGGCAACCGGTACTGTACAAGAGTTGACCAAAGACAACAATTGGACAGCCAGCTTTGAGAAACTGCCAGTATCTGCGACCCTCGGTGGCGAAGTTCATCAGTACACCGTCAAAGAAGTTGGGGAAAGCTTAAATAGTGTTTTAGTTGATGGAGAACAATATAAAGTGGTGTATGGGGGAAGCATGCAAGATGGCTTAACTGTTACCAACAAAAAAGAAACTCCAACAAACCCTTCTACACCAACACCAAATGATTCAGAATCTAATAGACCAGAGATACCAAATACAAGTAATAACAAGACATTACCTAAAACGGGAGATGGAAGCAACGTATCCCAATATGCATGGATAATGTTAGCCTCAGGAGTATTACTGATGCTAATGGGATATAGACGTAAGAATCAAGGATAGTAGAAGTAAGGAAGAACAACACTACTGTAAAGTATAGTGCTTAGAGGTCATTAAGCTAACTTACTTGAATAAATTTTATAAGTTTATAGTCGAGTGGTGACATATAACTAAGCACGAGAGAGAATCAATCTGATTCTCTCTTTTTTGATGTTCAAAGCGATGAAAATTTTCGGTTTAAAGTTTTTGAAGATTCGAAAACCGAATACATGATGTCTCATGTCCTTGATGAGTTTGTTGTTAACCTTCTACTCGCATTGGAATAGGTGTGGATGATGTAAACTTTGTATTTCAAAAAGATTTTGAAGACTGTAAAAAGATACTGTCAATAATCAATGATGAGAAAGGGGAGATGAAAATGGAGACAGAGAAGGGCGGTCAAAAGTCTAATCAAATGATTGATTTGAAAGTAGATCAAAAAGCAAAAACTTTTGTACCAGAAAATGAGTATGGAAAAGCAGAACTTACCTACGAGATTTCTGGTGAGGTATTAACTGTTAAAGATGTTAAGAACTCTTTGGTTAACGATAAGGATATGTTTACCAACTGCATGAAGGTTGATAAGTTCAAAAAGTTAAATAAGCTATAAGGTAGGGCTAAGTCCTACCTTTTTTGGGCTCATAAATCATTTTTTATTAAAAGGTATAGGATTTTCCAATCAAATACTAGAGCGTATCATAGTCAGGTTTGGAGATTCATTGTGTCTAAAACGTATAAAGATAGTGAATGAAAACTTAGTCAATGAAAGGTTAAAATTTTTTCTAACAATTTCCTAGTAGACATTTATCTACTTTTTTTATATAATAAAACTAAACCGAATTAGTTGAGTTTTAAAATAACTCAACTAAAGATTGGTATTTCTAAGGAAAACCATTTAAGTTAATGATCCATAACAGGGGGAGAATCATGTATCAGCCAGAAAAGCTCAAGGCTCGGAGAAAAGAGCTAAAATTGACACAGAAGGAAATTGCAGAGGAATTAGGGATTAGTTTTCAGGCTTACTCCGCTTGGGAACGCGGGATTAAGGAACCATCCAAGGAGAAGGTTGCTCAGCTGGAGAAGATTTTAAAAGTGGTAAAAGGCTATTTTACTCAGATTGAGATTGTTCGTCTTTACAATAGCCTCTCCAAGCAAGGGAAGGACAAGGTTGTGCTCTATGCTCGCAACCTGGCTAAAGAAGAACAAACTCAGAAAGTGACGACCATGCCAGAGCGTCTCTACGAGTATCATGTCTATGAACGCATGTCAGCAGGGATCGGGGCATCGGTCTACGGTGACCAGAATTTTGATACGGTTTACTTTAATGAGGAACTAGCCCACGATTTTGCTTCCTGGGTGTCTGGGGACTCCATGGAACCTAAATATCAAAATGGATCCGTGGCTCTGATCCGGGAAACAGGATTTGATTATGATGGGGCGGTTTATGCAGTGGTCTGCAACAACCAGACCTATATCAAACGGGTTTATCGGGAGGAAGATGGCTTGCGTCTGGTATCGATCAATCCAAAATACAAGGACATTTTCATCTCCTATGAGGATGATCCTCGGATTGTAGGGATTATCGTTGGGAATTTTGTGCCGATGGAGGGTTAGTCTATGGGCTACTTTGATTATTCCAGAGAGCCCAAGAGTGATATTGCCTTTGTCGATATGAAATCTTTTTATGCCAGTGTCGAGTGTGTGAAAAGGGGCTTGCATCCGCTGAAGACTTCGCTTTGTGTCATGAGTCGCGCGGATAATTCGACTGGCCTTATCTTAGCTTCCTCTCCCATGTTTAAGAAGATTTTTGGCAAGTCCAATGTTGGTCGGGCCTATGATCTGCCTTTTGATATCAAAACGCGCAAATTTTCCTACTATAATGCCAGAAAGCAGGGGTTGCCTACAGATTCAGACTATGTGCGCTATATTGAAGATTGGGCCCAAGTTACCTTGATTGTCCCTCCTCGGATGGACGAGTACATCGCAGTCAATATGGAAATCCAGCGAATCTTTCAAAACTATGGTAGTCCAGATGATATTTATCCCTACTCTATCGATGAGGGCTTTATTGATCTGACTAGTTCGCTCAACTATTTCATCCCAGACAAGAATCTCTCTCGCAAAGACAAGCTGGATATGCTTTCTGCTCGTATCCAGAGGGATATTTGGAGGCAGACAGGGATCTATTCTACGGTGGGTATGTCCAATGCTAATCCCTTACTGGGCAAGTTGGCGTTGGATAATGAGGCCAAGCACACTCCGACCATGAGGGCCAACTGGTCTTATCAGGATGTGGAAGAGAAGGTCTGGGCCATTTCCAAGATGACGGATTTTTGGGGGATTGGCAGGCGGATGGAGAAACGCTTGCATGC
>ERZ773066.1661-NODE-1661-length-11278-cov-2.818498_pt1 | contig 11278 bp, 7 predicted proteins | sample MGYA00580573_ERZ773066 | MGnify/ENA primary metagenome ERZ773066 (study PRJEB29015, sample SAMEA2738128) | human oral metagenome | biome: human oral; feature: human-associated habitat; material: saliva | place: China | collected 2203 ... | reverse complement strand
AGAACAAGTGGAGCGATACGATGGCCCAACTCGAAGAGACTTTGGGCGGCATGCGTATTATTAAGGCTTTCACAGCTGAGAAAAAGATGTGCGAACGCTTTGATCGCAGCACCAACGACTTTCGGCGAGCATCCAATAAGGTCAACATTCGCCAATCGTCCGCCCATCCGGTGAGCGAGTTTTTAGGAACCGTACTCATCGTCACCGTACTTTGGTATGGCGGCACTTTGATTTTGGATGGCAATAATCCGCCGATCGATGCGCCGACGTTTATCTTTTATATGGTCATTCTCTACTCCATCATTCAGCCCCTCAAAGATTTATCGAAGGCGGCTTATAATATCCCCAAGGGAATGGCAAGTGTCGTTCGCGTCAACAAGATCCTGAATGCGGAAGACCATATTACCGAGCGCCCAAATCCTGCGTCAATTGAGCATCTCACCGACGAAATACGCTTCAACGACGTATCTTTCGGCTACAACGACCACGCCACCGTCCTCCACCATATCAATATGACCGTCAAGCGCGGGCGCACCATCGCCATCGTCGGGCAGAGCGGCTCGGGCAAATCTACTTTGGTCGATTTACTCCCACGCTTCCACGACGTGAGTGCAGGTAGCGTCACGATCGACGGAAAAGACGTTCGCGACCTCAAGATTGCCGACCTGCGCGGCTTGATTGGCAACGTCAATCAAGAGGCAATTCTCTTCAACGACTCTTTCTTCAACAACATTGCCTTTGGTGTAACCCACGCCACGCGCGAAGAAGTCATTGCCGCCGCCAAGATTGCCAACGCCCACGACTTTATTATGGAGAGCGAACAAGGCTACGACACGCCTGTAGGCGACCGCGGCTGCCGACTTTCGGGCGGTCAGCGGCAGCGCATATCCATCGCGCGGGCCATTTTGAAAAACCCTGACATCCTGATCCTCGACGAAGCGACCTCCGCCCTCGACACGGAGAGCGAGCGACTCGTACAAGAGGCCTTGGAGCACTTGATGAAGACGCGCACGACCATCGCTATTGCGCACCGACTCTCCACCATCCGCAACGCCGATGAGATTTACGTGCTCCACGAAGGGCGCGTCGTAGAGCAAGGCTCGCACGAAGAGCTCCTCGCGCTCAACGGCCAGTACAAACGGCTCAATGATATGCAACAATTATAGATCGGGCTATGAAGAAGATTATCATTACAGGCGCCAACGGCTTTGTTGGCAGTTTTGCAGTCGAACAGGCGCTTGCCGACGGCTATGAAGTCTGGGCCGCCGTTCGCCGTGGCGCTGACTTGCGCTACCTTACGGATGAGCGCATCCACCTACTCTACCTCGATTATGCGGATGAGGAAGGCATGCGCCAAATCTTTTCTGATCTGCTACGCACGGAAGGGCCGCTCGATGGCGTTATCCATTGCGCCGGGGCCACGAAATGCCGCCATTTGGCCGATTTCAAACGCATCAACACGGAATATACGGAGCGCCTCGCGCGCCTTTTAGTCGAAACGGGCTTGCTCCGCGGGCGCTTTGTCTACGTTAGTTCACTGAGCGTCTTCGGCCCAATCCACGAAGACGATAATCGCCCCTACACCGCGCAAGATACGCCGCACCCCAATACGGCTTACGGCCGCAGTAAGTTGGACGCCGAAGCCTTACTGCCCACTATTGCCGGCTTAGACTACATTATTCTGCGCCCAACGGGCGTTTACGGGCCGCGCGAACACGACTATTACAAGATGGCGAAAAGCATTGCGATGGGGATCGACTTCGCCGTGGGCTTCAAACCGCAGACCATCACCTTCATCTACGTGAAAGATCTCGCCGCGGCTGCCTTGGCCGCTTTGCAGTATGGGCAGACGGGCGCAGCCTACAACCTTTCCGATGGCTGCGACTACAATAGTCGCGACTATTCCGACCTGCTGCAAAAGGAGATCGGGGCAAAGAGCGTTCTCCACCTGAAAGCGCCGCTCTGGGTGCTGAAGGCGGCTTGCTTCGTCAGCGAAACGGTGGCGGGATTTTCGGGTAAAGCGGCCACGCTCAACGGCGATAAATATCGCATCTTGCGGCAACGCAATTGGCGCTGCGACATTCGACCCGCGCAGGACGAACTCCATTACCGCCCGCAATATTCTTTGGCGCAGGGGGTAAAGGAAACAGTCAGTTGGTACTTGCAAAACGGCTGGCTCTGATGCGCTGCCCTTTCGCCGGCGGCGAATATCCTTTGCTGCGCAAGCCATCGGCTCAACCGGTCTCCAACTTTCAGCGCGCCCTGCTTCCGCTTAGCTGTCCTTTTATGCGGCCATTTTTTGATGAGCAACCTGCTTAGCGCACTTACAAAGCCCTTGCGCGCCATTTGATCCATACAGAAAGTTCTGTCCACGCTATTGTGGGCAGAACTTTTTTATATGCGCTGCCCCAAATACTGCCCTCTCATTCGTCCGCCGCCGCAAGAAACCCCTCCGTAGCGCATCGCTCGCCCCAAGCCTTGGCAGACGCACCTCGAAATGCGAAAAAAAAGAAGGCCGCGAAAGGCGGACAAAACAAGCGTCAACTTTCATTCGCTCAAAATATTGATTTACAACATAATATATCACCAATAAAAGACCTCATATCCCTTTGGTTCAGTGTGTGATCACGATAAAAAAGGTCTACGCTCGTGAGAAAAAGAGCTTCACCTCACGATAAAAAAGGTCTACGCTCACGAGCGGAAACAAAATCGTCCAATCGTTGGGCGTCTTACATTGCGTTCGAACAACTATGAATCAAAGCACACATAACTTGCTTTTGAAGAGCCCCTGAGTTGGCCATCATACTTGGTCAGAATTATTGCGTAGCTACTGTATCTTAAACCCATTTTTCGGTCTTACTTGCTTACCCGCACTCAGCACACGTTGAAGTAGCTAAAGCAGCTATAATGCAGATGATTTCATGCATTTTACTTGGTCAAAACCGCGCTTATTATAAGCAGGTAGGATTGGCCCTATTTTCGGTAAAATGTTTGACAAAACGATGTAAAGGAGATGGTTTAATACATATCGCACGATCCGACTTGCGCTATAATGACCCAAAATATTTCCCATTCGCAACTTACAAACCTCTATTTCGTCAATAAATGCGCTCTTTCAAAGAGCTGTTGTCAATTCTTTTCTGCTTAGTTGCAAAAAAATACTTATTTTGCGCAGATTGGTCAAATTTTCCGATAGTAAATTTGGTAGTTTATTCCTCTTTCACCTATCTTTGCCGCCGTAAGCAGAAGAGGAACGCACCCCTCGTGGGAAATCACCTTTTCTGAAAGGGAGACAGACGATATAGAGAATGATATGCTGCGTATGTGGAGCATGTTGTTGTGACTCTCTTTTCGCATGGTTTCTGCCTGATCGGATTTTGGAAATGTGTGAGCTGAATCCGATTACGGCCGAAAAGGAGAAAGCAATATGAGATCGAAACCGACTCGTAGAAGCTCCCGACTTATCTTTAATGTATATAGGAACAGCACGTCAAGCCGTGTGGGTTTAAGGCTTGTGTTTTGGACACTATGATAAGGAGAACTAGTCTGAACATGGCGGAACAATGTGCGTGATTGCTGCGCACAAGAAAGCGGAGATTATCGTCGCGCTCTATTGAGGCCACAGGGCCTCATGGCGCTCTCCCACGCTTGATTTTGCTGCTCGACAATGGCCGCGCGGCCTTCTAACAAGAAGCATGACTTATTGAACATATAACCGGTGACAAACGGCCATCAGATGCAGAAAAAAGTGAATTCCCTTTTGAAGTCCTTATCCAAACGTGAGTGAGGGAAAACTTTTTTTGCGTCAGATAGCTGTCGGATTTTAATTGGAGAATCTATGAGCCGGTTAGTGCGTAGATGCGACCAAGCAACTATGTCACAAAGGAAAAGGCGTGGCCATCCGCTCCGAGTTCTTTGGCGAACTCACACAGGACTTCACGTGCACTACCCGCAAGTGCCGCCGCCAACCTCGGGCGGATTGGACACGCGCCTCTTTCCGTTAGCTTGCAGATCTATCGCTGAAATTGCCGCTGCAAGGGCAGACAACTCGACGCGAGCTGCTCCTTCTTTTAATGTGCCTATTGATTATCAGGCAATAAACATTCCAAACACAAAATCAAAAGATATAAAACGACGAATGTGCAAGTTTTAACCGGCTTGCACTTCGTTTCTTTCGCCGTAAAGCGCCGGAAATTTCCACCTATGTTTTCACCAAACAAATGGGGAATAAAATTGACGGATACAACGCGCCAACAAAACCAAACAAGGCATTTTTTACGCCTGTTTTGCACCCAAAATTTCCTTTTCCGGCAAACGCGCAAGACCAACTGAAAGTGCAGTAAATCAGTCGTATTTGAAAGATTATTCGTCGTCGTGCGGCGCAAGGTCAACAGTTTCTGTAAAGAAAAGGAACTACTTTTACCGGTTTTTACCTTAAGCGATCGCCGCCGCCTTTTTCGCGACGCGATTCGCACATCAAGGCGCGCGCCACAAGGGCGGCCCGACGGTTTTTCCATCCCACTTACGCCACTTTCGGACCGGTCGCGTGTAAACACCACGAACGGGACCTCGCAGCCAAGAGGTTGCCGCGCCCTAAAGGGCTTTGCCACACAGGGGGCGAACTTTTACCCTTGAAACCCCGCTCCGTAGCGTTCGAATGAAATTGGAAATAAAAACAACCTCAACCCGTCTCTCGACGAATTGAGGTCTCACAGAACTTATATAGAGATGAAAAAACTATTATTCCATAATTAGAGGATGACGCCTCTTTCACTTGCAAAGATAGAACGAGATTTTGAAAATCACAAATTATCTCACGAAAAAAATTGTCGAGAAAGAAAAAAATATTGCTAAACCAAGGTGATTTTTTCGTCGAAAAGTTGGATTAATCTTTGACGATAAAGGGTGCCCAAAGCCCGCTTGAAAGTCTTCTTACTCACACCAAAACGCGCGGAAATCACCTCTGCCGAACTCCGATCCGAAAAGGGCAACTCACCACCTGCGGCCTTGAGTTCGTCGAGCAAGGTTTCAGAGAAATCGCGAAAACGATTCGCACCAATACGCTGCAAGGAAACGTCGAGTTTACCGTCTTCGCGCACCGTCACAACGGTGCCGCTGCAACGATCGCCAATGTTGATCGGCTCAAAAATCTGATTGTCGTAAATCATGCCATCGACTTTGTTGTCCACAATCACTTTGTAGCCAATGGGTGTTTTGCGCCAGATGAGTAATTCTACCTCCTGACCGCGATGAAAGTCTTCCGGTGTGGCCGACTTAAGGTGACGTTCGACCTTCGCCGTGGCAATTAGGCGTTGCGTTTCCTCATCGATGCGTACATAAACTATGTAGGAACGCCCGCGCTCCATGCGCATTCGTTGCTCGCGGAAAGGCACAAAGAGGTCTTTCATCAAGCCCCAGTCTAAGAAAGCACCGTGTTCGTTAGTCCAAGCCACACGCAAAAAGGCGAAATCGCCAACGCGAGCAAGCGGCGTTTCTAAGGTGGCAACCAAACGCTCTTGCTGATCTAAACAAATAAAAGCTGTCACTTCATCGTTGGGGCGCATTTCTCGCTCCACATAGGCCTTCGGCAAAAGAATTTCACCGACTTCTCCGCCATCTAAGTACGCGCCGTGGTCGGTAAAACGTATGATGCGTAGCGTATTGTAATCTCCTAACTTAACCATCTATCTTTCCATCTTTTAAATGAATCGTTCTATCGGTCGTGGCGGCGAGTTCTACGTCGTGCGTCACAATAATAAAGGTCTGACCCAACTGATCGCGCAAATCAAAAAAGAGTTTGTGCAACTCAGCCTTGTTGCGGCTATCTAAACTTCCGGACGGCTCGTCGGCTAAAATAACATCAGGCTCATTCATCAAAGCCCGCGCCACCGCCACGCGCTGCTGCTCGCCACCGGAAAGCTCGGAGGGCTTGTGGTGTGCACGCTCCGAAAGGCCAAGAAAGTGGAGCAGTTCGGCAGCCCGCTCGCGCGCTTTCTTTTCTGACTTGCGCGCAATGAGTGCCGGAATGAACACGTTCTCCAAAGCCGTAAACTCCGGAAGCAATTGGTGAAATTGGAAGATGAAACCTATATGTTCGTTGCGAAAACGCGCAAGCGCCTTCTTGCCAAGTGCGGCCAAGTCGGTTCCATTAAAAAGAATCGAGCCCGCATCGGGACGATAAAGCGTGCCCAAGACCTGCAAAAGGGTTGTCTTTCCGGCACCACTGGGCCCCACAATGCTGATTACTTCTCGCTTATTGACGCTTAAATCAATGCCTTTCAGCACCTCCAAATCGCCAAATGATTTGCGAATTCCTTGTAATTCGATCATAAACAAAAAGATTCTGCGGCGAAGTTACTTATTTTTCCGTTAGCCGCCCCGCTTGGGGCGCCGGTAGTTGCGCATCTTACGCTACGAAAGCGCTTTTTCGGAAGATAAAATCACAATGGGTCGACATCAAAATACACATTCACACCCCGAAAAGCGGCTTGCGAAAGCAGCAGATCGCGAGCGGTGAGCAGCGAGCGGCGCACTCCGCTGACGGGATACGAAACGGGCACCTTGATCATCAAGCGCCGAATAAACTGCAACTGCACGCGGCCCACCGGCGGCCGATCGGGCCCCAACAAATGCTCGCCAAAGGCCGCACGGAGCGAAGCAGTAAACGACTCGGCCGCATGCGCCACCACCTCCTCTTGGCGATGTTTGAAGCAGACGATAATTAGCCGCACGAAGGGCGGATAATCATAGTCCTTGCGCTCGGCAAGCTGCTCGCGATACATCGCTTTGTAGTCATGCGTGACCACTTGGTGCATCAAAGAAAGCTCCGGCTGCCGCGTTTGTAGGATGACGAGCCCCCTTTCGTCGCGCCGGCCGGCCCGGCCGGCCACCTGCGACATCAGTTGGTACGCCCTTTCGTGTGCTCGGAAGTCAGGCGTACTGAGCAGCTGGTCCGCATTGATAATACCGACTACATGAACGCGGTCGAAGTCCAATCCTTTCGTCACCATCTGCGTACCTATGAGTACGTCCTTCCCACCTGCGGCGAAGTCGGCTATGATTCGCTCATAAGCCGAGCGCGTACTCGTCGTGTCCAAATCCAGACGCGCCGTGCGGGCCTGCGGCAAAATGGCCTTTACGGCCGCTTCTACCTTCTCCGTGCCCAAGCCTAAATCGAGCAACTTCTTACTGCCGCAATTGGGGCACTGCGTCGGCACTTCATAAGTCTTGCCGCAATAATGACAAACAAGCCGTTGCTGCCGCTGATGATAAGTCAGCGCGACATCACAACAAGTGCAGCGCGGCGTCCAGCCGCAAGTATCGCAGACCAGCACCGGCGCATAGCCGCGGCGGTTTTGAAAGAGGATGACCTGCTCGCGCCTTTCGATCGCTCGCGCCATCTCGTCGATGAGTCGCGGCGCAAACGGCGTCTTCATCAACTTCTTGCGGCGCAGTTCGCCCACATCTTCGACAAGAATCTGCGGCATTTGCAAATCGCCGAAGCGCTGATGCATCTCAACGAGTCCAAACTTCCCTTTCTGCACATTATAATAAGTCTCCACGGCAGGCGTTGCCGTGCCCAGCAACACCTTTGCGCCGCAGCGTTGCGCCAAGACGAGCGCCGTATCTCTTGCGTGGTAGCGCGGAGCCGGGTCTTGCTGCTTATAAGATGCCTCGTGCTCTTCGTCAACGATGATTAGGCCAAGATTTTGAAAGGGCAACAACAGCGCAGAGCGCACGCCCAGAATCAGCGGAAAGGGTTCTGAAGAAAGCTGACGCAGCCACGTTTCCACGCGTTCGTTGTCGGGAAACTTTGAATGGTAAACGCCCATTTTATCTCCAAAGACGCGCCCAAGCCGCTGCATCAATTGCGTCGTCAGGGCTATTTCCGGCAAGAGGTAGAGCACTTGTTTACCCTCGGCGAGCACATTTGTAATCAATTCGATATAGACTGCCGTCTTCCCGCTTGAAGTTACGCCGTGGAGCAAGCAAGTATCGCGTTGCGAAAAGACGGTTTTGATCTCCGTAAGGGCTTGTTGTTGAAGCGAGGACAACTGAGGTTGTAAGCGTTCGGGCAAGGCTTTGAAACTTTTCAATCGACCTACGGCCACATCATATTGCTCCAAGATGCCCTTTTTACACAAAGCGGTCAAGGCCGCACCATCATCAGCCGTTCGCTTACGGAGTTCGGCCCGACTTACCTCCATCAGTAGGGCGGCATTGCGCAAATTGAGTGCCGCCGGAGCGCCCGCCGCATCGAGATAAGCCAAGAGGGCCTGCTGCTGTTTGGGCGCTCGCTTCAGACTGTCGAGCGTTTCATTGAGGCGGCCCTCATCGAAAAAGGCGGAGGCCAAGCGGAGGCGCACTTCGGTCTTGGGCGCAAAGCGGCGGCCCAGCTGCTCTTCGACGACAACACAACCGCATTCGACCAAGCGGCGCACGTGGGTGAGCACCTCCGTGCTGCCCACGATTTGCTGCAATTGCTTGATCATCGTGGGCTTCGTTTCCGAAAGCGCCGCTAATATTTTTTGCGCTAAAGGCGTGGTTTGCGCCGAGCTATCGCCTGCATCGAGCGGCGCTACATCGATTCCCTCAGCACGGCATACAAGCGTTTCGCTCTGCAACTTCAAGCCGGCGGGTAGCGCGGCGGTCATCACCTCGCCGAGCGTACATATATAATAGCCGGCCATCCACTGCCAGAGTCCGAGGTGGCCTTGCGTCACCACCGGAGCGCTATCGGCCACGCCGACCACCTTCTTTAATTTGAATTCGGGCCGACGCTCGTGCACTTGCAACACGATACCCGTGTACAACTTTGTTTGTAGCGGCACGACTACCCTACTCCCCGACACGATGGTCGCGGAGAGGGCTTCCGGAATCTGATACGTTAGCGGATCCGTCAGCTTTCGAGGCAAAATAACATCAGCATATTTCATCCACCTGCAAAGTTAAACGTTTTTCTGCTATGGAGAAGCGCCGGCGGCCTCTCCCTTGCGCCGAGTGGCTGTCGAAAGTTGGCATATAAAGTGAGCATTCAAGACCAACTCGCCATTGCTCCTGAATGCTCACCGCTGCCCTACTGAAGATTCGGGCTTTATCGCTTCATCATATAGACTTGTCCGCCGCGGCTGCCTGCGCCTTGCAGGTTAACGCGCTGGTTCAGATTAGAACTATAGATGCTCTGGCGGCCGAAATCGGCTTGCGCCGGCGCGCCGAATTCTGATTCTGACGTGTCGATGATTGCACTAGCATCGCCCGTGAAGTCCATCTTAATGGCCTTGCCCTGCGGTGTGGTCCAGTTGCCCTTAAACGTAATCTTATTGCCGGCTACGCTAACCGTGATCGTGCCGCCACTCAGCAAACCGTACGTATCTCCATAACCGTCGCTCAAGGTTTCATAAAACGAACCTATGGGGTAGAACGTGCCGCCGGTCTTGCGCATTGTACCGCCGATAAATTTCCCTTCTTTATATTCTGCACCGGCTACGGGCATCACTACATCGTAAGTGCCCGCAATGGTGTTTATATCCATCGGCACTTGATATTTCGTCAAGAGTACAAGGCTAAGCAATTCGCCATCGCCCACAACAAATCCTTTGCTATCCACTTCGCAATTGAGGAATGCAAGCGTATAGTCGCAGTATCGGCTCGTGGCTTTGACATACTTACCATTATAATTCACGGGCACGAAGTTGACATCCTCCGTCACATATTTATAACCTGCATTCTTGTCTTTGTTCACAAACGTGAGTGCGCCGTCGTATACAAAGCGCACTTTACCGTGCGTTTGCAGCGTTCCTTCAAGCACGAGGTGGTAATTGCCATCGCCTTTCTCTTCAACCTGCAAGACGCACGTGCTCAACGAATCCAAGAAACCATCAACCTGGCCGGCATCATTCACTCTATTAGTCTCGATGTATATACTCTGCGCTTTCCAGACGCCGCTTTGATTCGCCGACTCTACCAAAGTATACGTACCGGCCGGTAATTTAGCGTGGTCGGCATCCTGCGAAGGCCTGGCGATCACCGTCAATCTGACGTCGTGCTTATTGTTTTCCTTGGGCAAGCCGCCGGTAGTGAGTTCGCCGTCGCAAAGATGAAGCGTATAGAGTCCCGCTTCCGTCGTCACAGCACCATAATATAAGTTGTAAGTATGCGTCACGTTGACATCGGCATAGTAAGAAGCGCTCTCGCCGTTGGCGAAAGTGACATCTTGAATATCATTACAGGGAATCTCTTTCGTTTCGCCTGACGTCATGCGTACTCTCATCGTCCATTTGCTTTGGGCCATTGCCGCGCTGACGCTGCATAGAACGATGGCAGTTGCGAGTAAAAACCTTTTCATGCTTTGCTTGTTTTTGTGAGTTTATAATCTTTTGTCTAGCTTTTTGGAAATTCAGCGAAGCGCCTGTGCAACACAATATCGCACTGCAGCGCGCGATGCCGGAGGGCCTATTAATAATGTATGAAGCGCGAAATTAGGCTCGAGACACAGCCTAACTGAGCTTATGAGGCTTGCGCCACGGCCCGCAAGGAGAAGCACCAGATCAAGAGGGGCGAGGATTTCAGCGATCACGCCAAAGCGGCTACTTTCGGACTTGCGCTACTTCTGGGCAAAGCTACAAACAAATGACGATACTGTCAAGATTATCGGGTTTAAAAACGCTAAATGAAAAGGCGTTATTTTTTCATTTGCTATGAATCCGCCGGCATTTCGCAGACAAATAACACTCCGGGAAAAATTACCGGCCAACTTTTTGTCAACACGAAGCAAAGATGGCATTCGTTTGCTGCCACCAAACGATAGTTTGCTACCAGCAAACCATGGTTTGGTCTGAGCATACGATCGTTTGGCGGCAGCAAACGAAAGGAGGTATGGGCGTTGATATTATAGCGACGAATTTTGGGTAAAGAAAAACACCCCTGCCTTCGGCTGCACAGAAGGCAGACAATGACAAGGGAGGATAAGGCTTTAGATAGCTAAATGGTGATAGATGAAAGATCTCTGTCAGTTGAGTCAGTTGTGCGTCTATATCGTGGCCCGATCAGTCGGGCTAAGCAATCTTAGAGAGCGGCTGCAGCACCGGAGCTTACGTCGCATTTGGCGTCAAAATAAAGTGCCGCGAAACCTGAGCTTCGCGGCACCTATACTTTATTTTGTTTTATAACGATCCAAACCTTCTTTGAGGAATTTCACGTAGCCGTCAATGTCTTCTTTATAACTGAAGGTGTGATTTAAAGGGTTGCCTTCGTTATCTACAGGGACGTAGAGCGGCTG
>ERZ773066.1656-NODE-1656-length-11293-cov-14.465830_pt1 | contig 11293 bp, 9 predicted proteins | sample MGYA00580573_ERZ773066 | MGnify/ENA primary metagenome ERZ773066 (study PRJEB29015, sample SAMEA2738128) | human oral metagenome | biome: human oral; feature: human-associated habitat; material: saliva | place: China | collected 2203 ... | reverse complement strand
GTATTTCATCTTACACAGAATGGACTCCTTTCACCGGAACATCGTTTACACTCAACGCTTCCATGCGTTATGCCCGAATCACCTTGCCCACACCTGCTATCAAAAACAGCGGATGTGGTGGCGGTATCTACTTTAATTGGGAGCAGAAAATACCTTGGGAATTAACGTTGACAACCAGTATTGGAGGTGAATATGGTAATAGGATTTACAATCCGTATGCCATTGAGGGACATTGGTTCTACTATGATTTCACCTTGACACGTCACTTTTTTAAAGATAAGCTAACAGTATCTTTATCAGCAGAATCACCTTTCATCAAAGAAAGATCAAGTACTTATCGTATCGTTCGAGGCGATTATACTGGTTATGAACGTGTTGTTATGAAACCTCAACGCTTTGGAATCGGTCTTTCATGGAGCTTTGGTAAGTTAAAAGCAAGCGTCAAGAAGGCTGAACGAAGCATTCAGAATGATGACTTAGTGGGCGGAGGAAAGAAGTAGAAACAGAGAGTCAGGACTGCATAATATGCGTTATTTGGCTTGATGAATGTCGTAAATTTAAGTCCAAAGAATGGTTTTTAATCACCCATTTTAGCATAGAAAATCATTAGATAGACCCTCTTTTAAGGGTCAAAATACTCATCAAAAGCGAATTATTTTCATGAAGAAAAACATTTATTTACGTGAAAAGAAATATTTTTTTACGTGAAGAAAAATATTTTTCTTCATGAAAATAATTTGGAAACAAGTAACTATCGGTAGGTTAACAAGGGGAAATTAGGAAATAAAACGGCAACTTAACACACCTGTTTTATGCCCAATTAAAAACGTATTCATACCTATAAACAAATAGGCTTAGGATAACTTATTTGCCACAAACAACTTGTCAACTCGTTTACCCATTAACCCATTAACTTTCTGTCACTTTCTTTTGCCATTATAATAAAAAAGGAGTATCTTTGCGAAAGACAAATATAGATACCCTTTAGACAAGTATTTCTCCTCTTCTCCACTAAAAGACGAGGAGCAAGAGTGGATATTTTACGCTTATGGCAACACATCCTTTATGGTCTGACGACTACTGGCTACTACTCCTACAGCTTTATCTAAAAAAGCCAGAGGGAATGAAACCGATGTATTCACGTGCGTTGGTAGACCTCAGTTTGGAACTACACATACCACCAAAGAACCTCTATGAACAGCTTTTTAAGTTGCGACATCGTGATATGCCCATCATTAATCTGATTTGGGAGACGTATGGAGAGAACACAAGAAAGCTCAACAAAGACGTAAAGAAACTGCGTTCGATGAAGGGATTTGGGCAACCTAAGAAGTTCTATGATGGTGTGAAGGTGCGCGAAACCTTTGAACATGACTTCCTTCCAGTGGAAGGGGCTGCGGAGCTGAAGCCTTTTATGCTCATTATGATTCTCGATCTCTATTTCCGTCTTACTCCTATTACAATGGCAGCGGAGACACCTGAGGTGATAGACCTTGCTAAGCTGATGAAGATAAAGCCGCAAATGGTTGTGGAGGTGATGGATGTGTTTCAACTCTGTGACCCCTATCTGAACCGTGACGACCTTCTGATATCGCCCTTATTAATGCCCTGTCAGGAGGTATGGAACCGCTATGGAAATGATAACCCAGAGAAACTTTCTGCCTTAGCAGCACAATTAAAGGAATATTTCACTTGATTATACTTGTTTTTTAGTACTTTTGTAGCACAATTCAGGTAAACAATGGCACAGGAACAAGTACAAATTCAGACCCAGAAACAACAACAGGTGCAGCGTCTCTCACAACAGCAGATGCTGCAAGTAAAGTTGTTGGAGATGCCACTGACAGAATTAGAGGAAAGTGTCAATGCCGAACTCGACGATAATCCTGCCTTAGAAGCAGGCGGAGAAGAGAGCGATAGCATTGACAACAACGATACTGTAGAGCATTCAGAAGACGATGATTTCGACACACTTCAGGAACGAGAAGAGCGACAAGATGCGCTCGACTCGGCATTAGAGCGTATGCGTTCGGATGATGATCTTCCTACATACGATTCAAGACAGCAACGAAATAATGCTGAATATGAGGAGATTGTGTATGGAGACACGACTTCTTTCATCGATAAACTCAATGAGCAGGTGGGCGAAAGAGAGCTTACCGAGCGGCAGAAGAGTATCTTGGAGTATCTTATCGGTAGTCTTGATGATGACGGACTATTACGAAAAGACCTCGATAGTATCAGCGATGAGTTGGCTATCTACTATGGGATAGACGCGTCTACAAAGGAATTAGAAGAGGTACTGAAGATTCTGCAGGACTTTGACCCAGCTGGTATCGGTGCAAGAGACTTGCAAGAATGTCTCTTGTTACAGATAGACCGTAAGGTTGAGAACGGTGAGTGGGAGAAAGATAGTCATCTGTATAAATACATCTACACTATCCTTTCGCATCATTTCGACGCTTTCAAAAAGAAGCATTGGGATAAGATTCAAAGCGCACTGTCGCTGTCTGACCTCCAAGTAGAGGCACTTCAGCGTGAGATTCGTAAGTTAAATCCGAAGCCGGGGTCGTCAATGGGTGAGACACAAGGACGTAACCTGCAACAGATAACACCTGACTTTATCATCGACACAGAGGATGATGGTACGGTTACTTTCAGCTTAAACCACGGTAATCTACCAGAGTTGCACGTTTCGCAGGCCTTCAACGATATGATGGAGACCTACCGCAACAACAAAGCTAATATGAACCGACAGGAGAAGGAGGCGTTGCTTTATGCCAAAGAAAAGGTGGAAAAGGCACAAGGATTTATTGAAGCGGTAAAGCAAAGACGTCATACATTACAAGTGACGATGAAGGCTATCATCGATATTCAGCGGAAATTCTTCCAAGATGGAGATGAGGCTGACCTCAAACCAATGATTCTTAAAGACATTGCCGACCGTACAGGCTTAGATATCTCTACCATATCACGTGTGAGCAACATCAAGTATGCACAGACACGTTGGGGTACATTCCCTCTGCGTTTCTTCTTCACTGATAGCTATACAACGGAAGATGGCGAGGAAATGTCTACTCGTAAAATCAAGTTGGCACTCAAAGAAGTAATCGACAAAGAGGACAAACGTAAGCCACTCAGTGATGATGCGCTTGCAAAAGTGATGAAAGAAAAGGGCTTCCCAATAGCCCGTCGCACCGTTGCCAAGTACCGCGAACAACTCGGATTACCTGTGGCAAGACTGAGGAAGGAGTGATGTTAATGGGTGATGGGTGATGAATGTTAGGTGATAAAGTATGAACGAAAAGAACATTATATTAACAGCAAGGGTTGTGAGTATGGTTCTCACACCATTCTATTTACCCGTTGTGGGCATATTGGCTATCTTTACTTTTAGCTATCTTAGTATGTTCCCATGGCAGGCAAAGCTGTCGTATGTCTTTTTGGTTTACGCTTTTACAGTGCTTATCCCTACCTTACTCATCCACCTTTATCGCCAATACCACGGCTGGACATTGATTCAGTTAGGGCAACGAGAGCGAAGAATGGTTCCTTACGTGATTTCTATTCTTTGCTACTTCACGTGCTTCTACATCATGAATATCCTACACCTGCCTCACATGCTGACGTCAATACTTATGGTAGCATTGATCATTCAGATTCTATGTGCTATCATCAACGTATGGTGGAAGATATCAACACATACGGCAGCTATCGGTGGTGTGACAGGTTCTTTGATAGCTTTTTCACTGCTTTTCAACTTCAATCCGATGTGGTGGCTTTGTCTTACGCTCATCGTTTCAGGCTTTGTAGGTAGCAGTAGAATGATTCTCAGGCAACATTCATTGGAGCAGGTGGCATCGGGTTTCTTCTTAGGTATCATCTGTTCATTCATTACAATCATCGTTGTATAGAATCAATAGCAGTAGAAAAGTCCACTGATTGCCAAAGAATAAAGAATAAACTGACAGGAAATTACATCTGTCTTAAGAATAAATACACATAAAACAAACAAAGAAAATAAACTTAATACATAAAGAATATGAAGCCATTAGTTAGTATTATCATGGGTTCAACAAGCGATTTACCCGTAATGGAAAAAGCTTGTAAGTGGTTGGAAGAGCAAGAGATTCCTTTTGAAGTGAATGCACTCTCAGCTCATCGTACACCTGACGCAGTAGAGACTTTTGCCAAGGAAGCAAAAGGTCGTGGCGTAAAAGTTATCATTGCTGCGGCTGGTATGGCTGCTGCTTTGCCTGGAGTTATCGCTGCTTCAACACCACTTCCAGTCATTGGCGTGCCAATTAAGGGTATGCTCGATGGTCTTGATGCCTTACTTTCTATCGTTCAGATGCCTCCTGGCATTCCAGTTGCTACTGTTGGCGTCAATGGAGCACAGAATGCTGCCATCCTTGCAGCTGAGATGATAGCACTCGGTGATGAGGCTATTGCAAAGAAGATTGACAACTGGAAGGCTTCATTAGGTCAGAAGATAGAGAAGGCTAACAAGGAGTTAGCTGAGCTAAAGGATTATAAGTTTAAGTGCTAAGACCATCCCTTACTCCTTTAAAGGAAGGAGTAACAAAGGGAAAATATTAGGATAAAGGTCGTTACCACTTATTACCTCTACTATAACCCCTCCCTCGGAGGGGCTTGGGGGAGGTTTTTCATCATCCCAAAAGGGCTTGGGGAGGTACCCCATTATCCAAATAGAACATGATAGATTTATTCAACTTTGAAAGAAGGAAAACCTCTGTCACGCATGTTGGTGCACTCAACATTGGTGGAGAGAACCCTGTACGCGTACAGTCAATGACAACGACTTCTACGGATGATACCGAAGGAAGCGTTGCACAAGCTAAGCGTATCATTGATGCAGGAGGAGAACTTGTACGCCTCACAACGCAGGGAAAGCGTGAGGCAGAGAACTTAAAGAATATCAATGCACAACTACGTGCAGACAATTATATGGCTCCGCTCTGTGCGGATGTTCACTTCAATGCGAATGTAGCAGACGTTGCTGCACTCTATGCAGAGAAGGTTCGTATCAATCCGGGTAACTATGTCGACCCTGCTCGTACGTTCAAAAAGTTAGAGTACACCGATGAGGAATATGCGCAAGAGCTACAGAAGATTGAGGACAGACTGATTCCTTTCATCAATATATGTAAGGAGAACCACACCGCTGTACGTATTGGTGTCAACCATGGTAGCCTCTCTGACCGTATTCGTAACCGTTATGGCGATACACCAGAAGGTATTGTAGAGAGCTGCATGGAGTTCCTCCGCATCTTCCGTAAGTATGACTTCCATGACATTGTCATCTCTATCAAATCCTCAAACACGGTTGTTATGGTTCGTTCCGTACGCCTTCTTGTGGCTGAGATGGACAAGGAAGGTATGCACTATCCGCTCCACCTTGGTGTTACCGAGGCTGGTGAAGGTGAAGACGGACGCATTAAGAGTGCCGTAGGTATTGGTGCCTTACTCGCTGATGGTATCGGTGACACGATCCGTGTATCACTGAGTGAAGAGCCAGAGTGCGAGATTCCAGTGGCTAAACACCTTACATGGTATATCCGTCGACACGAGAAACATCTTCTCATCCCTGCTGAACAGTATGATGGCTTTGATTATCTCCATCCTAACCGACGTGAGACAGTGGCTGCAGGCAATATCGGTGGCGAGAATGTTCCTGTTGTTATTGCCACTCGAAAGGCTGATCAAGCAACTGCCGAGGTGTCATCACCAGAGCTACCAAAGCCCGACTATATCTATGTACAGGGTGAATTGCCTGAGAAAAGGGCAAAGAAACAGAAGTATATCCTTGATTATGATGCCTATATGGACCTTGCCAACAGTGGTAAGCAGTCCTTAGAGAACGTCTACCCAATCTTCCCTGTGACGGGAATGCCTTTCATCAGTGCGATAAACAGTGATGTTAAGTTCCTCGTCTTGAAGTTCGGTACACCTTCAGAGGAGTTCCTTGCTTGTCTGAAAACACATCCAGAGGTGGTTGTGGTATGTATGACAAGCCATCAGAACCGCCTTGGCGACCAGCGTGCATTGGCGCATCAACTGATGATAGCAGGGGTAAAGAACCCTATCATCTTCGCCCAGATGTATCAGCATTCAACTACCGAAGAGAAGGAAGAAAGCAGTAATAGCCAACAGGCTGAGACAACTACGGCTAAAGAGAAGTTCCAATTGGAGGCTGCAGCAGATATGGGTGCACTCATGATGGACGGACTTACCGATGGTATCTGGCTGATGAACAATGGCAACCTCTCACAAGAGGATGTTGAACAAACGGCTTTCGGTATTCTTCAAGCAGGTCGCTTGCGTATGGTGAAGACCGAATACATCTCTTGTCCGGGCTGTGGCCGTACACTCTACGACCTCCGCACGACGATTGCTCGCATCAAAGAAGCTACCAAGGGAATGACAGGACTGAAGGTAGGTATCATGGGCTGTATCGTGAATGGTCCCGGTGAGATGGCTGATGCAGACTATGGATATGTGGGTGCAGGTCCAAAGAAGGTGAGCCTCTACCGCAAACAGGTATGCGTTGAGCACAATATCCCAGAGGAGGAAGCAGTCGAGCGATTGCTTGCCTTAATCAAGGCTGATCAGAATAAGGCTTAAAGCCGTGATTAACACTCAATAGATGTAATTCAACATTGGTGCTTTTCCTTATCATCCTAACGGCAGGAACACCTCTTCTTTGTCGTTTCCTACTGTACTCTTAATACTCCGCACGCGTGGTGTTCATGCTTAGCACCATACGTGCGGACCGTAAGCACCAATGGTGCGGAGGGCTAACTCCTCTACAATAAATCATACTTTTGATAAGAGGAGAGGATAGATTTGGGGCTTAATGATTAGGGGTAATTAGCAAATAGAGTTTAGATAATTAGGCATAAAAAGGCGATTAATCACCTTGAAAGAATGTACCAATTAGACTTATTTGCCTAACAAGCGAGACAATCTACCCTTATAAAGCACTGATTTACCGATAATTACATTTCTGTGTTAAAACAAGAAAAAGTAAAAATGTAGTATAGATTCTGCTTGCTTCTTTCCTTATAAAAGACTATCTTTGCAACATGAAGGTATTGGAGGAAATAAAGAAGTATTGCCTGAGTCGCTATAACCTGTCCGTTCTTGGCGCACAGGTAGGCATTTATGCACTCCTTGTATCTATCTGGTCGTTGGTCATTATGCTGCTTGAGCATGACGTCAATGCCGCCAAGGAGTCCATGTGTGTCAATGCCTTCGTACTTTTCTTGCTACTGATTGTCTTCATGGCGAACTTCTATGTGCTGGTTCCTTATCTCTTTGAAGCAAAGAATAAGATAAAGCACTGGGCATTCTGGGTAATCAATCTGCTGTTTATAGTCCTTTGGAATCATCATATTTTCAGCATTTATAATGCCGATTTACCGAACGCACCTATACGAATAGGCTTCTATCAGTTTGGTGTGATGTGGATGATTCTCAACTATGCAATGGTCGTTGCGGCAATCTTCGTGCGTTATTATATCCGCCATAGTACGCTCAGAAGGCAGTTAAGAGAAGAGAAACAGAAGATGACGGAAGCCGAATTAGCATGGCTTAAGAACCAGCTAAACCCACACTTCCTCTTCAATACGCTCAATAACATCGCCTCACTCACCCAGACAAGTCCGAATAATGCCCAAAAGGCAATCGGTCAACTGTCTGAACTCCTACGCTACGCGCTCTATGAGACACAGCCTAAGGAGGTGAGTCTGAATGGTGAGATAGCCTTTATCAAGAACTATATCAATCTGATGACACTACGGTCGGGTAGTAATGTAGAGATAAAGAGCCAATTCATCATCCATAACACACAACTACTCATTGCGCCATTGGTATTCCTAACACCTGTTGAGAATGCCTTTAAGCATGGCATAAGTGCCAATAAACCATCGTTTATCCACATATCTATCACAGAAGATAATGGTAAGATAGTCTTTCTCTGTGAGAACAGTAACTATCCAAAAAACGACACAGACAAGAGTGGAAAGGGTATCGGATTAGAGAATATGTACCGCCGTTTAGAGCTGATTTACCCTGATAGGTATCACATCGAACAGCGTATAACACCAGAGGTTTACCACCTCAAGATTATTATTAAGCCATAATAATAATGTATGTTTCACCTCCAACACCCCATCCCCACAAATCATCAACACCCAACATTAAACACCCAACACCCAATCCCCTCAATGAAAGCAATAATATTAGGAGCTACTGGTGCAATAGGTAAAGACCTTGTCCAAGAGCTTATCAATGATGATACTATCGAACAAATAGCTATCTTCGTCAGAAGAGACCCAGGCATAAACAACAAAAAAGTAACAACACATATCGTAGACTTCGACCAGTCGGATGAGTGGAGACTCTCCGTACAAGGCGATGTCGCATTCTCTTGCATGGGAACAACACGTAAGGCAGCTGGCTCAAAGGATAATCAATACAAGATAGACTATACCTATCAATACAACTTCGCTAAGATAGCAGCAGAGCAAGGCGTACCATCTTTCGTTCTGGTATCGGCTGCTATGGCTAATCCAAACGCACATTTCTTCTATACAAAGATGAAAGGTGAATTAGAAGAAGCTATCAAACAGCTTCCTTTCCAACATATCTCCATCCTTCGTCCACCTGCTTTAATTCGTAAGAATACTACAAGAAGTTCTGAGAAACTGTCTGTTTCTATACTGCAATTCTTCAATAAAATAGGACTCTTACAGAGCCAACGACCTATGAAGACAGAAGTCGTTGCGCATTGTATGGTTGAACTTGCAAAAACAGAGAAGTCAGGAGTATTTGAGCCAAAGGATATTTTCAAGATTGGAGAAAGATAAACAAAGAGACAAAACATCTCATCTGCTTGCAACAAAAGAATATGATACTATACGACCGTGAACGTGCCATTCAGCGGATGAACACGTTAGCTAAGGAAGGTAAAGACTTTATCTTTATCATCAATTATAAAGCCGATGGTGCTTACGTAGAGGAGTATGCGGACATCAATCCACATGAATTGCTTTTTGCTTTCCCAAGCCTTTCTAATATCCCTGAGGGCGAAAGCTACAGCAAAGAGGCTGTGGAATGGCATACCGAACCACTCACAAGAGATGACTATGAGCACCGCATCAACCTTGTCAAGCAAAGAGAGCGTGAAGGAGATAGCTATTTAGCCAACTTGACATGCAAAATTCCTGTCCGTACAAATCTTTCCTTGCACGATATCTTCATGCGTTCAAAAGCCTTATACCGCTGTTGGATGAAAGAGAAGTTCGTTTGTTTCTCTCCAGAAATATTCGTTCGTATCAACGAAGAAGGGCTAATTAGTTCCTTTCCAATGAAGGGAACGATTGATGCAACTCGTCCTGAAGCCGAGAAGGAACTGATGGAAAATAAGAAAGAAGCGGCTGAACACGCCACCATCGTCGACCTTATCCGTAACGACTTGAGTATGATTGCCGAGCAAGTGCAGGTGAAACGCTATCGTTATGTTGACCATCTGACAACAAACAAGGGTGAAATCCTGCAGACAAGTTCGGAGATTACAGGACAACTTCCTACAGACTATCGCGAGAACATCGGTACACTGCTTTTCCGTTTGCTCCCTGCTGGCTCTATTACAGGTGCCCCTAAGCCTCGTACAATGGAGATAATTGATGAGGCTGAGGGCTATGAAAGAGACTTTTATACGGGTGTGATGGGTTGTTATAGCAAAGGACAATTAGACAGTGCAGTGATGATTCGCTTTATTGATCAGGATAAAAACGGACAGTTCCACTATAAGGCTGGGGGCGGCATTACGGCTCAAAGCAATAACGATGACGAATATAAAGAGGTGATAGAGAAGGTTTATGTGCCAATATATTGAGACAATAAGGGTGGTAGACGGCTGCGTCTGCAATCTTGCCTACCACGAACAGCGGATGAACCGCACACGAAAAGAGATGTTAGGACTAACAGAACCGCTGCATATAGCTGACCTTCTAAAGGCTGTTAGCTTACCGATGGAATGTTCAAAGCTACGCTTTGTCTATGATAAAGAGGGCATCCACGATATCACCTGTACTCCTTATATATGTAAGGAAATCAACTCTTTACACCTTGTCTACGACAACAATATCAGCTATCCCTACAAGAGTACTGACCGCTCGGCACTTAACGAACTAAAAAAACAGCAAGGTGACTGCGACGAAATACTTATTGTTCGTGACAATCACCTTACAGATACATCCTATACTAACATTGCTCTCTATGATGGCGAACAATGGTTTACACCCTCTACGCCACTCCTTTGCGGTACGATGCGCCAACGACTGCTCGACTGTGGACTGCTTCAAGAGCGTGAAATCATGGTCTCTGACATTCCCGATTATCAGTATATAAGCCTCTTCAATGCCATGATTTCATTGGGAGAAGTTATACTACTAATCGATAAGATTAAGTAAACAGCGAATTATTTTCATGAAAATAAGTATTTTTTTTCACGTAAATAAATATTTTTCTTCATGAAAATAAATATTCCTTTTCATGAAAATAATTCGCAAAAGGCAGTCATCTACATGACGAAAGATGAGAATTACGCTACTTATTAACTTACTTTTTACTGCTTACAGACGTGATTTTAAAAACAATTTGATGAGTATAATAGCAACCAATATAATCACCATCACTATAAAGTTAAGGATACGTTTGCTCTTTTTTCTTGGGTCATAAGGATTGCTGCTTGTAGCTCCGAGCTGACGTGATGAAGTGTTGTCATTTGGCAAAACGTTAGCATTTGTCATCCTATCTTTTGTCGAATTAGAAAGATACTTACCCATATAAGCCTTATATGCCACCTCTTTTATATCTCCCTTACTTCGTTGTTGCAAAGAAGTATAACGACTAACAAAACGCTGATAGAGTGGGTCATCGGCTCCACGCACCATCTTCATGTAGTTCAGTTTACCCCTCAGAACAGCATTAAGAGGTACGCAATGCTGATGTCCCTTTGTCTTTCCATGCTGCTGCCTGTAACTCTTCCACGCTGCCTGACAGGTATCTTCATAACCGTAACGCTCCCAGATATACAGCAAGGAACGAATTTCACGCACATAACGGCGGCTTACATTCACTTTCTCCGTTACCATCAAGCCCGTTACCTCCTGCCGTCTTCCACGACGTTGCAAGTGGGTTTTCTCTTCATTCAGTCGGAAACCATAACGCTCAACAATAGCCTTTACCTGCTGTACAAGCTCTC
>ERZ773066.1653-NODE-1653-length-11302-cov-32.644439_pt1 | contig 11302 bp, 6 predicted proteins | sample MGYA00580573_ERZ773066 | MGnify/ENA primary metagenome ERZ773066 (study PRJEB29015, sample SAMEA2738128) | human oral metagenome | biome: human oral; feature: human-associated habitat; material: saliva | place: China | collected 2203 ... | reverse complement strand
AGGCCTCGAGCATGTTGAGCAGAACCGGCACGGCCACGTTGTACGGCAGGTTCGCCACAAGCTTCGTGGGGGCGGGCCAGTCCACGCCAAAGTCGTCGACACCCTTGATTTCGGTGGCGTCCATGGTGACGACGTGGAAGCGGTCGGCGGCCTCGCTCATGCGGGCGCGCACAGTCTCGGGCAGGGCGGCGGCCAGGGGCGGGTCGATCTCGACAGCCCTCACGCGCGCGCCGACTTCCAGGAGTGCCAGGGTCAGGGAGCCGAGGCCGGGGCCGACCTCGACGACCTCGTCACCTTCCACGACGCCGCCGGCGGCGACGATCTTGCGCACCGTGCCCGCGTCGTGCACGAAGTTCTGGCCCAGCACCTTCGTGGGGCGGATGCCGAGCGCCTCGGAGATGGCCTTCACCTCGAGGGGGCCAAGCAGGCCCGTCTCGGAGGGGACGGCGCCCTCGGGCAGGGTCGGGTCGAGGCGGCGGCGCGTGTCGCGTTGGTTTCGTTGGGAGGATCGGCTCACGCTGGCAAGTCTAGTGCACGGGGCCGACGAGGCCGGGGCAAGCGGCGCTGTGAGGCCCGGAGCATCACGGGGCGGGCGTAGGCGGCAGGACGACTCGCACCTCGTACTTGCCGGCCTGCTCGCCAAGAACAGCACGCCAGGCCCGACCCATCGCCGACTCCGCCAACATCTGACGTTCCTCAACAATGTCGCACGTAATTTAACTTGTTCAGTTTTAGACTACGGCCCAAAACCGCATGATTTCAACGATGCGATTTCAAATCTTGAAACAGTCACGAGGGAATTACGTGCGAAATTGAGAACGGTAAGGAACAGGACAGGAACGCCTCCTTATCCCGCTCGACAGATGACGCTGGCTGCCCCGCGCGGATAGGAACGACGCATCCGGATAGGTTGAGCACATCCGGATAGGTTAGCCACATCCGGATAGGTTAATAAGCTATCCGGATGCTCATAACCTATCCAGATGTTCGTTTCCTATCCGGATACTCACGCCCATCCACCTACGCACGCGACGAGATGCGCACCCCACGGCCCACCCAACCCACAAAGCCAGGACCGGGCGCCACACCAAGCTCAGCCCAGGCATCGAATCCGACCAGGTCAGGGCACCGCGCCAAGCCAGGCCAGGCTGCGCATCCGGATAGGTTGCACGCTTCCGGATAGGTTAGCCACATCCGGATAGGTTAATAAGCTATCCGGATGCTCGTTACCTATCCCAATGTTCGTTACCTATCCGGATGAGAGCGCGCTGAGAGCCGCCTCCACACCAGCGCGCTCTGAGAGCCACCTCCTCACCAGCGCGCACGCCGAGCACCGCCTCCACACCAGCACACCTCCACCCGTGCACCGACCAAACCGCCCAAACCGACCAAACCGACCCAAACCGACCCAAAAGGCCGGGCCCGACAACATACGTTGTCAGACCCGGCCCTCAGTAGCTCTCGGGCTTAGTACCAGCCCGCCGCGTTGGAGTGCGCCCACGCGGAGCAGGGCGTGCCGTAACGGCCCTTGATGTAGCCGATACCCCAGTTGATCTGGGTGACGGGGTTGGTGCGCCAGTCGGCGCCAGCGGACGCCATCTTCGAACCCGGCAACGCCTGCGGGATGCCATAGGCGCCCGAGGAAGCGTTTTCGGCGTAGGGGTTCCACTGGGACTCGCGGTTCCACAGGAGAACCAGGCACTGGTACTCGCTGTCGCTCCAGCCCTGAGCCGCGACGAGGGGCTTGGCCAGGGAGCGCGGATCCTCACCCGAGTAGTTCGTGGGAACGGCGCCAGCATCGGCGGCAGCCTGCGCGGCCGCGGCCTGGGTCGCCGCATCGGCGTTCTTGGCGTCGGCGGCGATCGCGGCGATCTCTTCCTTCGTGGAGAGCGTGCCGAGCTTGGCGCGGTAACGCACGGACGTCGTTCCGTCGGCCTCGGTCTTCTCCTCGAGGGTGGCCTTCGGGTCGATGCCCGCAGCGACGAGCGCGGCCGGGGTGGCCTCCTTCGTCCCCTCGGCGCGGACCTGGGTCACGGGCTGAGAGGTGGCGTGCTCGGTGATCGGCACGGAGGTGAGGACCTCGTCGCCGTTCTTTTCCTGCCACACCGTCCAGGTGGTGACGCCGTTGACGCCGGTCGTCGTCACCTGGGATTCACCGACGAACAGGTCGGAGCTGGTGGTCGTCGTTTCGCTGAAGGGAATCTCCACGGTTTCGGTGGCCTGGCCTCGGGTCACGCGGCTGACGTTGATCGAAAGTTCTCCGGTCTCGTCGTTCGCGACGGTCACGCGGTCGAGCGGATGGACCGAGACGCCGGCGGCCTCGAGGATGGCGCGCGCGTCCTGGCCCGGCCGGACCGCGACTTCGCGCGTGGTGCCATCGACGTTGACGATGACGTTGCGGGCGCGAGACACGAGCGGGGTCAGCTCGTCGCGCGACGAGGAGCGGTCGGCGGCCAGGGTGACCGTGGAACCGAGCGGCGCGGCGTCGGCGAGGATGGAGTCGGCGGAGGCGGCGGTGGTCCACAGGGTGCGCGCCTGGCCGTCGACGGTCACCGTGTAGGCCTTCGAGGTGCGCACGACGATGGTGTCACCCTCGCGCACGACGTCGCCGATGCCCGGCTGAATCAGGTCGGAACTGCCGACGCTCACGCCCGCCACGGCGAGCGCGTCGCCCACGGTGTTGCCCCACGCGGTGACGGGGCGAGACACGCCGTTCACTTCGAGCATGACGGTCGTGTGCGAGGAGGCGACGCCGACTCCGGCGATGCCGAGGACGCCGGCCGAGGCGAGGGCCGCCACGCCCAGAACGATGCGCGGAGAGGGCGCGAAAGCACGCACGTGTCCGCCCAGGACGTGCAGGGCGCTGGCCGCGGAGGCACTCAGCGAAGTGCTCAGGTGGTGGCTCACGATACTCCCAGATACTCGATATGGGTACTGCTGGTCAGCTTAGCGTGACGGCCCCGGCGGACGCTACGACAGCAGCGCCTCCGGGGGTAATGTCACGTTAGACGAGGCCGAGCTGGTAGGCGCAGCCCCACTGGCCCCAGCCCGCGCGCTGCTGGAGCATGCGCGCACGCATGGTCTGCTCCTCGGCCGAGGCGTCGGAGGGCAGGCCCGAGCCTCCCACGGAGCGCCAGGTCGGCAGGGAGAACTGGTACATGCCGTAGTAGCCGTTGCCGGTATTGATCGACGGGTTGCCGCCGGACTCGCACTGGGCGATGGCCGCCCAAATGGCCGCGTCGTCGCCGGAGATGGCTGCCGAGCCTGCGGAACCGGACGAGGAGGAGGAACCGGCAGAGGAGGAAGACGAGGAGGAGTCGGTGGAGTTCTTCGCCTCTTCGGCCTTCTTCTCCTTGGTGCCCTTGGACACGATGCGAGTCGTGGGCTCCGTGCGGGTCGTGGACAGAACGGCGGAGACGGTCACGTTGCCGTCGATGGTCTCCTGGTAGGCCTCGGTCACTTCGGAGCCGGCCACGCCTTCCTGCACGGTCTTCTCGGTGCCCTGCTCGGCCTCGGCGTCCTCGCGTTCTTCGGTCTCGTAGGGGATTTCGGTCGTAGTGGTGACCGTGCCGCGCACGACGCGCGCCACGCGCAGCGTCGTCTCGCCGCCGTTGCTTTCCAGGGTCACGCGGTCGATGGGTCCGGCGCTGACCCCGGCCTTGTCGAGGATGGCGCTCGCACCCTCGGAGGCGGATGCGACCACGTCGGTGGTGGTCCCGTCGGCGACGACGTGGATGGTTTCGCCGTGTTCGGCCAGGGGCATTTCGGCGCGAGTGTAGGAGCGGTCGGCCGCCATGGTCGCGGAGGAGGCGGGCAGGGCGGACAGGACGCCCGAGATCGACGAGGCCGTGGACCACGCGGTGGTCTGGTTTCCATCGACGGTCACGTCGTATTCGGTGGCGGTGCGCACGACGACGGTGTCGCCGTTGGCGACGGACTGGTCGGAGGCGGGGGCGACGAGGTCGTGGGCGCCCACGCTCACGCCCGCGGTGCTCAGGGCGTCACCGGCGGTCGTGAAGAAGCCGGACACGTCGTGGGTCACGCCGTCAATCTCGACGGTGACGTGGCGGTAGGAGGTTGCGATGCCGGCGGCGGCGGTGCCTGCCACGAGGACGGCCGTCGCGGCGGCGACAGAGATGACGGTTGTGCGGGAGGGCTTAACGCTCACGGGGCTCCAAACCTTGTAGTTTCCGCCTTCGTCGCCCTCGTTGCGCGCACTGCCTCTCGCGGCGGCGCATCGTCTCGCTCGGGCGTCCGGAGCCGGACTGACACTCCAACCGTAACCAATTTGTTACCGTTTCGCGAGCACTTTGATGCAATTCACGCGAGGCCGCGCCCGCCCCGGCGACCCGCTCCGGCCTCGTCAATGGGCATGTTTCCGCTGGTCATGACACCGCGGGGGTTTCACCACCAGGAGCCGTAGACCGCCTGCGTGTTCGCTCGTAGCTGGTCGCACGCCGCCGCCTCGCTGACGTCCCACAGCTGCGCGATGAAACGCACGGTGTGGGCCATGACGTAGGAGGCATTGGGGCAGCCGCGCCACGGGACGGGCGTCAGGTAGGGGGCGTCCGTCTCGACGAGCACCAGCTCGCGGGGAAGCACAGCCAGGGCGGCGCGCAGCTCCTCGTTCGCCGGGTAGGTGATGGGCCCAGCGAAGGAGGCGTACCACCCGCGCTCGGCCAGGCGCTCGGCCATGGCGGCGTCCCCAGAGTAGCAGTGGAACACGATCCGCTGATCCGCGCTGGCGCACTCGCCCAGGATCGTGAGGGTGTCTTCGTGGGCCTCGCGGTCGTGAATTTGGAGGGGCAGGTCTGCGCGGTCGGCCATCTCGATGTGCGCGCGGAAGGACTCCTTCTGAGCCTGGCGCCCCGGTTCGGCGGTGCGGAAGTAGTCCAGGCCGCTCTCCCCCACCGCGACGACCGTCGGGTCGCCCAGGCGCCCCTCGACCGCGGCGAGCGCCTCGTCGAGGGGCACGTGGTGTTCGAGCACGCGCGGGGTGAGGCCGTCGGGCGAGGGCTCGGCGCAGCCTGCGTGCAGCGCCGCCTCGTTGGGGTGGATGGCCAGCGCGACACGCACGCCCTCGCGGGCCCTCGCGATCTCGATCATCGGGTCGAAGTCCGGCAGTTCGCAGGCGCTCGACACGAGGGCGGTGACGCCGACCTCGCGGGCGCGGTCCAGCTGCTCGTCCAGGCTCAGCGCTACGCCTTCACGCCGGGGGATCTCTCCGGCGTGGGTGGGCAGGTGCGTGTGATTGTCCACGACGGGCGCGGCCAGAGGCACGGGGGTGTCGGGCCAGGGACGAGGCTTGCGCGGGCTCATGCGGGACGGGTGTCCTCTCGGAAAAACGGATGGGGGTCAGCGGGTGAGGACGACGCCGCGGGAGATCTCCTCGACTTCGTCGTCGCCCAGCAGCTGGCGCACGATCTCGAGGCCGAGCTCCAGGGCGGTCCCGGCGCCGCGGCTCGTCGTGATGAATTCGTCGACGACGACGGGGTTCTCGTGTGCGATCGCGCCGCCGGCGGCGATGGCCTGAATGAAGGCGGGGTTCGCGGTCGCGTGGCGGCCGTCGAGGACGCCCAGCTCGGCCAGGATCGAGGGCGCGGCACAGATGGCGGCGATCGGCTCGCGCGCGTCCGAGCGGCGCAGGACCTCGGCCTGAATGGCGGGCGTGGCCTTCAGGTTCGTCGTGCCGGGCAGACCGCCGGGCAGGAACAGCAGCGCGTAGGTCGACAGGTCCACGTCCTCGAGCATGAGGTCGGCGACGACGCGGATGCCGTGAGAGCTGGTGACGTGGCGCGCGTCGGTGACGGAGATCAGGTCGGAGCGCACGCCGGCGCGGTACAGGACGTCGGCGACGGCCAGGGCTTCGACCTCTTCGAAACCGTCGGCCAGCATGATGGCGACGGCGGCGTCGGTGGTGAGCTTGTCGGGAGTGGGCATGGTTCCTCTTTCCTCGTGGCGAATGAGAGTGGGCGTACCCCCAGGTTAGCGCAGCCGCGCGCGCCCCGTGGCGAGGCTACGGCCTCGTCCCCGAAGGGCCGAGGCCATCTCCGCTCACTCCGATCGCAGCGCCTCGACGGGGTCCTGCCTCGAGGCGCGGGCAGCCGGGATAATGCCGGCGATAACCGTCAGGCCGACGGACACCGCGACCAGGGTCAGCGCGGTGAGCGGCGAGAGCTGCGCGATGTTCTCCACGTTGAAGGAGGAGTAGGCGATGCCGTTTGCTATCGCGCACAAGCCGTAGGTCACGCCCACGCCAATCGCGCCCGCGAGGAAGCCCTCAATGACGGTTTCGGCATTGAAGACGCGGGACACGTCGCCCTTGGAGGCGCCGATCGAGCGCAGGATGCCGATCTCCTTGCGGCGCTCGAGCACCGAAATGTAGGTGATGATCGAGATCATGATCGAGGAGACCACGAGCGAGATGGACACGAAGGCGATGAGCAGCCACGAGATGATGTCGACGATCTTGGTCACCGAGCTCATGAGGGTACCCATGACGTCGGAGTAGGTGATGACCTTGTCGGTGGCTCCCGCCGCCTCGTTGTCCTTGTTGTAGGTGTCCAGGACGTCCTTCACCTTGTCCTTGTCGGCGAAGGAACGCGGGTAGATCGAGATGTTGGAGGGCGAGGCGATGTCCGCCCATCCCAGGGTGCGCAGGTTCGTCTCGAGCGTGGGGACGTTCGTGGAGAACATGGTCGCCATGAGGGCGGCGAGGGACTTCTCGTCCACGTTGGATTGAAACGCCTCGGCGAAGGCGTTGGGGTCCATCGAGAAGGCGCTGGACATGTTGGTCGCGAACTGGGTCATGACCGTGTTCATCTGCTGGCCGATGGCGTCGGAGAGCTGCGTCATCATCGAGGTCATCGCGTTCGTCATGGCTTCCTGCATGACCTGGCCGATGACGGCGCTCACCCCCTGCGTGAGGGTGGTGCCCAGCTGGGCGGCGATCTGCGCGGAGATGGCGTTCATGACCTGGGTGGACACGTCGGTGCCGATCTGGGCGAGCGCCGGGTCGTTGCCGAGGGCCTTGGTGAGGTTGGCGGCGAGCTTGTCGGCGTCCACAACCTGGTCGGAGGAGACCGCCGCTCGTAGCTGTTCCATCACCTCCGGCTGGGAGAAGTAGGACGAGGCCAGGGTCGCGAAGTCGGTCGTCCCGCCTTCCTCGATCTGCTTCTGGGCGTATTCCTGGAAGCCCTGGGCGATCTGGCTGGCCTGGGCGCTCAGGTAGTCGGCGGCCCCTTCCTTGACGGCCCCGTCGGCCAGGGCCGAGCGGATGATCGTCTGGAAGTCGACGTTGGCGAGCTGGGGCAGGTCCTTACTGAGTTCCCCGAGGTCGAGGGAGGACAGGTCGAAGGACATGCCCGACTGCATGCCCGACTGCATGCCCGATTGCGCGCTCAGGGCAGACAGGTCGATGCTGGACAGGTCCAGTCCCGACATGTCGAGGCCGCTAAAGTCCATGCCGGACAGGTCGAGGCCGCTAAAGTCCATGCCGGACAGGTCCATTTGGAGCTTGCTCGGGTCGATCTGGAAGGCGGCTGAGAGCTTGGATTCGTCCACGGTGAACAGGGAGGACATGTCGAAGCCACCGGACTGGCTCTGTTGGTTGTCGGCCAGTTCCTTGAAGGTCTTTCCGGTGAAGACGTCGACGTCGGGCTTGGCGCGCTGGGCCTTGACGATGGGGCTGGCCGTGGCTTCCTCGATCATCTGGTAGGTCAGGGCGGGCGTGTAGGCGATGCCCTGACGCAGGGCTCCTCCCTTGTCGGAGTTTGGCTTGACGATGCCGGCGATGGTCAGTTCCTGGCCGCCGTCGACGAGCTTCTTCATGTAGTCCGCGTCTGAGGATCGGTCGGTCCACACCTTGTAGGTGTCGTCCCACGTGTACTTATCGAAGGCGTTGATCCGGCGGAAGGTGGTGCCCAGGATCGTCGAGTAGTCGTAGGTGGCGTCGTTGGTTGTCCCGGACTGCGCGCCGGACTGGGGCTTGCCGCCGAGCACGCCCTGGTAGTACTGGCGCATCAGGTCGTCGAATTCCTTGTGGTCTTTGAGCCCCAGGGTGTACTCGAAGAGGTTGGGGATGTTGCCGTCCTCGTCGAGCACCAGGACCACCTGGTTCGCGCCCGTGGGCCAGTTTCCGGCGACCACGGTGTACGCGGAGGTGTACAGCGAGGTCGTGGCGGGCATCTGATAGAAGGGGTTGGTGACCATCATCGAGGAGAATGCCCCCGATCCGAAGCCCGCCTCCATCTGCTTCATGGACTGGTCGGGGCTGACCTGGACGGTCGTCTTGGAGGTGTCGGACTGGTAGATTTGGGGGATCACGTCGTAGTCGTATTCGATGGCGTTGGTCATCGTCTCGATGCCGCCGCCGTTGTTGTCCAGGAAGACCTTGAGGGAGGCCAGGTCGTTGGTCTTCGCGTCGCGGATGGTGTCCGCGAAGGTGCGCATGTCGGACACGCCCACCTTCCCGTCGGGCGCGGTTTTCGCCTTTGCGGAGTCCGACGCGGAGACGGATAGGGCGGCGGTCATGTCGACGCCTGTCTTTTGAATGGTCAGCGGGTAGGAGCCGAGCGTTTCTTCCTCGGTGCGTGCGATGTAGGCGTTCGTGCCGTTGGCGAGGGCCAGGATGGCGGCGATGCCGATGATGCCGATGGACCCCGCGAAGGAGGTCATGAGGGTGCGGCCCTTCTTGGTCATCAGGTTGTTGGCGGACAGGGACAGGGCGGTGAGGAAGCCCATGGAGGTGCGGCGCGCCGGCTTGGCCTCGCGGCGGTCCTCGGCGGCGGGCACGAAGGGGTCGGAGTCGGCGACGATGGAGCCGTCGGCGAGCTCGACGATGCGCGTGGCGTACTGGTGGGCCAGCTCGGGGTTGTGCGTGACCATGATGACGAGGCGGTCGCGGGCGACGTCGCGCAGCAGGTCCATGACCTGCACGCTCGTCTTGGAGTCGAGGGCGCCGGTGGGCTCGTCGGCGAGCAGGATTTCGGGGTCATTGATGAGGGCGCGCGCGATGGCGACGCGCTGCATCTGCCCGCCCGACATCTGGGAGGGCTTCTTGTGGACGTGTTCGGCGAGGCCCACGCGAGTCAGGGCGTCGAGGGCGCGCTTGCGGCGCTCGGAACGGGAGACGCCCGACAGGGTCAGGGCCAGCTCGACGTTGGCCAGGACGCTCTGGTGCGGGATCAGGTTGTAGGCCTGGAAGACGAAGCCGATGCGGTTGTTGCGGTAGGCGTCCCAGTCGCGCGCCTTGTAGTCCTTCGTGGAGATGCCGTCGATGACGAGGTCGCCGCTCTGGAAGCGGTCGAGTCCTCCGATGACGTTGAGCATCGTCGTCTTGCCCGAGCCAGACTGGCCCAAAACAGCGACGAACTCGTTGTCACGGAACGCCACCGAGACCTTGTTGAGCGCCACCTGCACCAGGTTGGCGGTCTGGTAGGCCTTGATGATCTCCTTGAGCTCTAGCACGCGTCGTCCTCACATCCGCTATTGATTCCACCAACAAGTCTAAGTGAGCGGGCATCACCCACGACCGTCGTTGTTCACTGACTGACCCCTGATCATCCCCTGAGGGGTCCCTGACGGCGGCATCTGATGAGCGCACCGCCTCCCCGGATTCCCCGGCCCCGGCCTCGTTCATCGGGCGCACCCGCCGGGAGCACCGGGCCGAGCGGGTAGACTGTGTCCATGACAGAGCTCACCCAGATTCCCGTGCCCAACGACGGCCCGGTCGCCGATAAAGTCCAGGAGATCTACGAGCGCTCCTTCCCGCCCGAGGAGCAGGTCCCGATGTCCGAGCTGCGTCGCAGCGCCGAGCGCGACGAGGTGTCCTTCCTCGCGTGGATCGACCCCTCCCTCCCCGCGGGCGAGGACGGGGCTGGCAACGTGGTCGCCCTGACCGTCTCTTTCGCCTTTCACGACCTCTTCTACCTGGGTTTCCTCGCCGTCGATGGGCGCACGCGCAGCGCCGGCTACGGTTCGCGCATCCTCACCCACTTCCGCGAGCGCTACGGGGATGTGCCGCAGCTGCTCGAGATCGAGCCGGTCGTGCGCGAGGCCGGGAACTACCAGCAGCGCGTGCGCCGCTTGGCGTTCTACGAGCGCAACGGTTTCACGGTGACGAACATGTTCACGCACGAGGCCGACCAGACCTACCGGGTCCTGGCGCGAGGCGGCATCGTGAGCCCGCAGCGCCTGGAGGAGGCGCTTAATTCGGTGACGGATGACCCGGCCTACGCGTCGCGGGTGACGACGGACTGAGGCCTCGCCGCTCATGCACTGATCGGGCCCTCCCCTCACGGGGTGCGGCCCGATTCTGTGCGATCAGCGAGGACGGGGGGTGACCGTCCGACTCCTGCTGCCCGCCGTCAGTGGTCGACGATCAGTGGTCGGTGCCGCGACTGGAGACCAGGAGGATCTCCTCGTTGTCGAGGCGGGCGAGCGCTCCTTCCAGGGCGGCCGAGGAGAAGATGCCCTCGTCGCGGGCCTGCAGGAGCGCGTCGCGCTGGGCGTGGATGGCTTCGAGCGCCAGTTCACGGATCTGGTCGCGCGTGAAGGAACGCTCGACGTCTTCCTCGCTCATGGCGACCGTGCCGTGTCCCTCGTCATCGCCGGGTGACGCAAGCGCCGGGGGCGTTTCCTCCGCGGGCAGGGAAGCCGATTCCGAGGTCGTGGCAACGCTGGCGGTCGCCTCAAGCGAGTCGTCCATGCACGCGGGACACAACCCGTCGCGGGTTGCTCCCGACTGCGTGGAGGCGTCCTGGAGGATGTCGGTCAAGACGCGGTCGGCCATACGCGCGATGCGGGTCCCCTCGGCCTCGTCGGTTGCGGAGACCGCGTGCCCGATGCGCGACAGGGTGCGAGAGACGCCGGCGGAGAGCAGGGTCTGGCCGTCAACTTCGTGGATCGCTTGGGCCAGGGCGGTGTCCACGAGCGCGGAACCCATCACTGTCAGAAGCTTTGCGCGTTCTTCTTCGGAGATATCACCCGAGGCCATCTGGGGCTTGACGATGCGAATGAGTCCGGGCAGGGTCAGGCCCTGGATAACGAGGGCGCCAGCAGCGATGAACAGGGCGATCGTGAGCAGGAGCGCGCGCGCCGGCGCGTGCGTCGAGATTGTCTGCGCGGCGGCCAGCGTGATCGCGCCTCGCATGCCCGCCCACACGATGACGCTACCCTCGCGCGGCCCCAGCGGCTCGTTCGCGAAGTAGTCCAGGTCGGATCCGCGCATGGCGTTGCGGCGCGCACGACGCTTGAGGCGGCGACGATAGTGGTTGAGCGCATTCTCCCAGTGCTCGGGACT
>ERZ773066.1652-NODE-1652-length-11304-cov-3.416304_pt1 | contig 11304 bp, 8 predicted proteins | sample MGYA00580573_ERZ773066 | MGnify/ENA primary metagenome ERZ773066 (study PRJEB29015, sample SAMEA2738128) | human oral metagenome | biome: human oral; feature: human-associated habitat; material: saliva | place: China | collected 2203 ... | reverse complement strand
ACGCTTTGCGGCGGTTGCGCCAAGCATAATGGGCATGAAGTTCAGCACCGACAGCGCGGCGGCCTTGATGATGTACCAGAAAGCGAACTGCTTCATCCATTCGGTTTCGAGGTTCTTAGCCTTCGCGGCGGCGGCGGTGTCCTCAAGGGGAAATCTCGGCCCGTTCACAATATCAATGTTCACGCTCTGGCCGGTCGTCAGGTCAGTGTATTGACCGAAAAAGCCGAGCTGCTGCAAGAACACGATCAGGGTCAGAATCATGGAGGTGCCCAGCAGCGCCCACAGCAGGGGACGGAAGGAATCGGAGAGCACATCGAAAACATTTGTCAGCCAGCCAGCCTTTTCACCGCCGGATGATTTAGCCTTGGAGTCATCATCCTCACCCAAGTTCTTCATACCCGGTAAGGTCAGCATCTCGTTATAGACCGCCTCAACGCGGTCACCAAGTACCACCTGAGTCTGACCAGACTGCTCAATAATCGACAGCACCCCGGGCAGGTTCTCAATCTTGGTGCGGTCCACCTTCTCATTCGAAGATGGGGTAACACGCAAACGTGTTGCGCAGTGCGTAAAATGGGCGATATTCTCGGGGCCGCCTAGGCCCTGAAGAATCTTCTCGCCAAGCTCGTGGTTCTTCACGGTTCATCCCTTGGATAATTAGCGATATTGTCTGTGCGGGCTGCTGCTAAAAGATGCAACCTGGAAAACAAAAAAAGACCCGAGTCAGCTCCTTCACCGTGCGCAACACCCGTATGAGGGTGCCCGAATACACGGGTGCCACCAACGTAAAATACGCCCCGTGGCGGAGTAACTCAGGTCTTGCCTGCCAAACCAGTAACAACCCTGTGCTAAAGGCTGTTCAAAACAACCTTAAGTTTTATTCAGTACTGTAATCGGTTTTGCCTCAGAAAGCAAGAAGAACCAAAAACTACACACAGACCCACAGGCGCGGCAAAACCCAGACACGCCGTGCATCCGTGCACCCGCTAAGATGCACAAACACACGGCGTGCTCACCAAAGCCCCAGTTGCTACTTCTGCGGGAAGAACCGCAGAGGCGCCACCTCAAGGTCTGGGTAATGACGCTTCTGCCAGCGGCGCGAGCGGTGCGCATTCACCTCAATCAGCACCGCCCCTAAAACACCAGCACCCACCGACAGCCACAACAATAGCGCCGACGGAGCCTCAAACTGGTGGTACCGCACCAAAACCGGAACCAATAATGCTGCAAAGAATACGGCAAGCAGTGCCCCAAACAGCAGGATACGTGCCTTGTTAAACGGCCTAGCCACTGCCGCAAGGTTCCACAATCCCATAATCACCAGGGTGATGAAAGAAGCAGTCTGAACCTGCCGCATATCGGTTCCCGGGAACACCAGAAGCGCCGCCAAATTCACGGTCAGAAGCATCGCCACCACAATAATAGAGTTCGGAACCGTATAGTTCAGCACACGGTGCAAAAACCCCGGAACATAGCGGCGTGAATTCGGCAGCAGTGCCAGCGCGAAGGAGGATGCGCCCACAATCAGGAAATCTGCGGTCGAGTATTGGCGGGGCAGGAACGGGAAGATCAGCCCCATCAGACCGAAGACCACACCCAGCAGGATCGCAAAGCCCGTCTTGGTCAGGAACAGGTTCGCCACCATCTCAATATTCGCAATCACCTGGCGGCCCTGCTCCAAGGCAGCGGGAAGCGAAGAGAACTTGCCATCCAGAAGCACCAGGCGCGAGACAGCTTTCGTTGCGGGTGCCGCGTTACCCATCGCAATGCCGAGGTTGGCGTGTTTGAGGGCAAGCGCATCGTTAATACCGTCGCCGGTCATCGCCACCACATGCCCCTTCTCCTTGAGGGAGATCACCATGTTCTTCTTCTGCTCAGGCGAAACACGGCCAAAGATATTGTATTTCTCCGCCGCCTCAGCAAGCTCCGGGCCGTCCTCGGGCAGTGTCAAGGCGTCAATAGCGCCAGCGGCCACATCCATGCCGGCGGTCTTCGCAGCTGCCTGCACGGTGTACGGGTTATCGCCTGAGAACACCTTGAGGGTTACACCCTGGCGATTGAAATAGTCCACGATTTCAGGAGCATCAGAGCGCACATTCTCACGGAAAATCACGAACAGCACAGGCGTATGATCGGTCGGTATGCGCTGCACCGGGTTGCCGTCATCATTGCGTACTACTGCGGAGGCATGCGCGAGCACCATCGTGCGCAGACCCAATGATGCGAGTTCACGGGCCCGCTCACGTTCCTCGGTGCCCTGGTTCAGCAGAGCCTCGGGGGCGCCCAGCAGCCACGCCCCTGACGAGGCGAACTCAACCGCGCTAAAACGCAGCGCTGAAGAAAACGGAACCACTCCGCTGGTCTTCTCAGCAGGCGCATTCGCAAAACCGCCGGTGAGCGCTTTTGCCGTAGGGTTCGCGTTCTCGTCGGCACCGAACCATGCCAGTGCCTCATCCCAGCCCTTCGGCAAGGACGCACGCCACTGGTCGCCCTCCGGTGCCTCGGTCTGGGCCGGGGCGCTCAACGGGCGCACCGAATCGAAAATCACGCCGCCCTCAGTCAGGGTGCCCGTCTTGTCGAAGCACACCGTATCCACGCGGGCGAGCACCTCAACGGCGGGCTGTTCCTGCACCAAAATATTGTGTTTACGTCCCAGCGCCACCGCCGCCGCCGCGAACGCCAGGGTGGTCATGAGCGCCAAACCCTGCGGAATCATTGACGCCACCGAAGAGACCACTGCAATGGCGACGTTTTCCCAGAGACCATCACGGTTCACAACTTCAAGGCCACCTGCGGCACGCACCTGACCCCACAGCACGATCGGGATAATGACGGCAAGGCCGAAAGTAATCCACCGCACCACGCGGTCGAGCGCATCACGCAGCTCAGACTGGATGCGGGAAAACTGGCGCGCCTCATCAGAGATTTTGCTCGCCCGCGACTGAGCCCCCACGGCCTGCAGCAGCACGCGGCCGGTACCGGCCAACACGCTGGATGCTGAGAGCACCATATCACCCGGACGTTTAGCAATCGGGTCATTCTCGCCGGTGAGCAGAGACTCATCCAGCTCCATCGAATCAGAGGTCAGCACCACTGCGTCTGCAGGCACCTGGTCTCCACGTTTGAGCACCACCACGTCGCCCTCAACCAAGGTCTCCATAGGAACCTCGGACAGCTTGCCGTCACGCACCACAGACACCGGGGCACGATCCAGCAGAGAAATCCGGTCAAGCTCAAGTTTTGCCTTGTACTCCTGCACAAAGCCAATAATGACGTTCGCTACCACCGCGAATAAGAACAGCAAATCTGCCCAACGCTGGTACAGAATCACGACCAGCCCGCACAGTCCCAGCACCAGGTTAAACACCGTAAACAGGTGCGCCCGCATAATACTCCACAGGGTGCGGGAAGACTTATTGTTCTGTGTGTTTACCTTCCCTGCTGCGACGGCACGTTCAACCTCGGCCGTGCTCAGCCCACAGGATGCAAGCTCCGCAGAGCCATTATGGGCATCCGCCGAGTACTCGGGAACAAAACCTGCGGTCGCAGAATCCGCTGTTGATGTACTCTGCGGCTTGGAACTCATGAACCAGTACTCTCCTTCAAAGGCCACGGGCCTCTACCGACCCGCTCTCAGGCGGCAAAGCTTATTTTTCAGTCTATCGGTTCAACGGGCATAAAAGGTAATCCCGCTCCCTGTGTGTTTCCTGAAAACACGCGGGAAGTGGGGTATATTCCTTATGCAGAATAGATAATGTGGGGGTGGACTCCTGCTACCTAAGCGGCAGAATCAACAAACGCCCCGTCACAGGATGCTTCAAAACCTCAATCGGATATCCATAAACCTCACTCAACCGCTGCGCCGTACACACCTGCTCAGGGGAACCAACACACACCACCCGGCCCTGCTGCAAAAGCACAATACGGTCAGAATACGCAGCGGCAACATCCAGATCATGCAGCACCGTCAACACCGCGGACCCCTCCGACGCCAGGTCACGAGCACTTTTGAGAGTCTGCTCCTGATGCCTAATATCCAGTGCTGCCGTCGGCTCATCCAAAAGCAGCAGGGGAGTCTGCTGCGTAAACACGCGCGCCAGATGCGCCCGCCCGCTCTCACCGCCAGAAAGAGTCGTAATATCCCGCTCAGCGAACTGGGCCACCTCTGTGCGGATCATCATCCGCTCAATAACAGCTTCGTCCTCATCAATGCGGATAGTGCCGCGCCACGGAGTGCGGCCCATCGCCACCACCTCACGCACCGTATACGAAAACGCCACCTGAGTCTTCTGCAGCAGCACGGCTCGGCGACGCGCCAGATCCCGCGGAGAATACGAACTCGTCAAGGCGCCATCAAGCTGCACCACCCCAGAATCCTGCTTCACATCCCCAGCAATTACCGACAACAAGGTAGACTTACCCGCACCGTTCGGGCCAATTAGTGAGACCACCTCGTTCGCGTGCACCTCAAATGAAATATCCTCAAGGATGCGCCGAGACCCCACCGAGTACGAAATGTTTTCGACCCGCAGCATCACACACCGCCCTTACGCATCGACCGGCGGAGCAAGAAAAAGAACGTAGGCCCACCCACCAGTGCCGTGAAAATACCGATCGGCATATCGGAGAACGGGATAAGCGTGCGCGCCACCAAATCAGAGAGAGACACCAACAGCGCCCCGCCCAGTGCAGAAGCCGGCAGCAGCACCCTATTCGACGGCCCCAGCAGCAGCCGCAGCAGGTGCGGAATAATCAGTCCCACAAACGCAATAATGCCCGAATGCGCCACCGCCGCACCCGTCAAAAGAGCTGTTGCCGCGATAGCCAGCATTCTCAGACGCTCAACATTCACCCCCGAATGCTGCGCTGCGCGCTCTCCCAACGCCAGAAGATCAAGTTTCCCGGAGATCATGAAACAGGCCAGTAGCGCCGCAACCACAACAAACCACATATTCGATAATGATGTCCAGCTGGCCCGGTTCAGCGACCCCATCTGCCAGAACACGATCTCGTCACGGCTGGTGCTGTCAGCAACATAAACACAGAACGCGATAGCCGCATTCGCAACCGCTGTTACCGCAATACCGGTCAGGATCATTGACACCACCTGCGAGCGTCCACCCGAGCGGGAGAGAACATACACCAATACTGTGGCGGTTAGCGCCCCAATGAAGGCGAAGGTCGGTACCGCAAACGTGTCCCGCAGCTGGGGGCCCAGCACAATAGCCAGGCAGGCACCTACAGCTGCACCTGAAGAAATACCAACCACTCCCGGCTCAGCCAGCGGGTTGCCAAACACCGCCTGCATAACAGCCCCCGAGCAGCCCAATGCAGCGCCCACGAAAAGGGCTAAAAGCACACGCGGGAAACGCACATTCCACAGGGTGCTGTCAGCGATCGCCCACTCCTGCTGTGGCGGGATGAAACCCCATTTGCGGGCGAACGAGGCAAGCACCTGGTCGGTGGGAATATTATATTGGCCCAGCCCGGCTGACACTATGGTGACAGCCACGAGGGTCACAACCAGTACCGAAAGCGTCACAACCGCGCGGGTACGTCGGGGGTTCGTGTATTTTGGGGCCCCAGCACCTACGGGTTTCTGCACCTTGGCGAGGTCCACTCCGTCGGCTGACTGCCGCCGGGCTGTTTCTGAGGTAACCGCTAAGTCCTCTGCTACGTGTTCCACTACTGTCCTTCTGGGGCGTAGATGGCTTTCGCCAGCGATAGCAGGACTGCTGGGGTGTTCGGGCCAAACGAGAGGATCTGACCGTCATCCATATCTACAATGCGCCGGTTCTTACCTGCGGTGGTCTGCGCCACCCCCGGGCGGGACACCAGCCCGTCCACGCCGCCAGTGGATTTAAGGCCGCGGCTCATGACCAGAATAAGGTCTGGGTTCAGCTTTACCAGTGCCTCGGCGTTGGCCATTGTCATCTCTTTAATCCCGTTCTCGGCGGCGACACCTCGACCGCCTACGGCAGTGATCAGCTCATCTGCGCCGTAGCCGTCTCCAAGCACGAAGAACACTCCCGAGTTACCGCGCACATACAGAAAAGCCATTGACAGGCGCTGATCTCCCTGCGGCGCGACTTCCTTCAAGGTGGTGGTTGCGTAGTCAAGGTCTTTTTGGATGCGTTCAGCCACCGTATTCCCCGCCTCCTGCACGCCGAGGGCCTGCGCCACCAGCTTGAGCTGGGGAATAATGAGGTTCATTTTACGGTTCGTGTCGGTCAGTACCACCGTAATACCGGAGCTTTCCAGTTTCTGCGCCGCATCACGTGAAGAAGCTGACGAGTCGAGGAACACCACGTCTGGTTTGGCGGAGAGAATAGCCTCAACGTTGAGATCGTGCCCGTTCTGAGTCATAACCGGAAGCTTCGAGAGCGACTGCTCCGTGTTAGAGACTGTACGCCCCACCAGTCGTCCGCCCAAGCCGAGAGCTATCACATCCTGTGCCAGAGTCCCGTATGTATCGAGGGCCAGGATGCGCTCCGCCGACTTAACAGTCACCTCTTTACCGGTGTAGTCCTTAAAAGTTACCGGCAGCTGCGGGGTGGGGGTGTCCACCATTGCCTGCACCTCGGGGGTGTTCTTTGCGCTTGAGGGACCGGTCACTTCTTTCGGGTGAGCAGCCTTGCCGTCTTTAAGTTGTTGGGCTAGCTCAGCTAGGGCGGCGCTGCTTTGCTCCTCACTAACTATCGTCTGTGATGAGGCGGCATTATTCGGGTTCTGGGTGCCGATGCCGCACGCGGATAGGGTGAAAAGCAGCGCCGCCATCATGAGGGCAGCAATTTTCTGTGAGAAATAGCCGGGGGTTTTGATGCCGCTCACTAGTGAATGGATAAACATACGAGTTCACTCTCAAAAATATTGCGAATAGTGTGAATAATGATGCGAAATAAGTTGAGGGGTGCGGCGGGCTTCTTCACCTTCACCGCACCCCGAGCAGTGCACGCTACGCCCTAGTTATCGGATGTCTGAGCACGTGAACGACGCACATAGAACAGTGCACCCACCCCGGTGAGCAACGCTGAGACGCCACCGGCAACACTGCTCTGCACGCCGCTAGCACCCGTATGAGCCAGAGGCTTCTTATCGCACCCTTCACCCTCATACACGGTTTCGGTGATGGTCTTCTCGGTCGGCTGTGCTGCAGCGGGTGTGCTCGACTCGCCGCTCTTTGAGAGCGAAGCGTTGAAGCTCAGCGGGGACATGTCCTGCCCGGCGGAGTAGAAACCGGCGAATGATTTAGCCCCCGCCTCCGTCAGTTTGGTTGATGCACCCTTGACGGAGACCGACCCGTTAGAAGTCTGTAAACCGCTCAGGTCAACATCCAGTAAGGCAACTTCCCCGTAGCTGTTGGATTTGCCTTCCATATTGTTGCTGGTCAGGGTCGCGTACAGGACGCCCTTGGAGCCGTTAATGTCAAGGCGCGGGTTGGCGATTGTGCTGTCGAGTACGCCGTGGTGGCCGGTGAAATGGATTGAACCAGTAAACGATACTGAGCCCTTACCGTCTTTCACCGTTCCGGAGCCGCTTGACCAGTTAAACGTATTATGAGCAAAAGTGGTTCCGCTCAAATCCCAGTTACCGTTGGCGATACCGCCGCGTACATAGGAACGGAAAGAATCTTTCACACCCCAGCCCAGTTCAGCCGTGACGACCTTACCGTCTGAGGCAGACGCCACGTCTTTTGCTGCGGTCGTTGGGGCGACCGCAACCTTACGGGTTCGGGTGACGGGCACGCATACCGGCTGGGCCGGATTGGTGGAGACGGTTGTGCCCGAGCCTGAGCCGCCGCTGCTTAGGGTACTACTGGAAGAAGCGTCGCCACTACTTGAGGAGTCGGAAGAAGATACCCCCGAACCGCCACTGGCTGTGCTGTCGCTATTATCACCAGCGCCGGGTAGCTGCGGGGTATTGCCGCCGCCCTGATTAGCTTTGGCGATGTCAGGCTGATTTACGTTAAGATCCGTCAGCTGCTCCCCAAGCTTCACCGACAGGTTCAACGGTGCCATGGCGCGCTTATCAGCGTCGCTGTACTGGCCCGCAAAGAGAGCATTCGAACCGGCAACAGTCACGGTTACAGCCGCGTTCGAGAGCTTAAAAACGTTGTTCTCGTAGGAGGCACCGCTCAGATCCACCTCGGCCATTATGAGGTCTTTGAACGTATTGTGTTCGCCTTTAAGGTTTAGTGCCTCGGCATCCACTACCAAATAGCCCTTGCCGTTGACAGCGACAAGACGGGTGTTACTGAATGTGCTATCGAGCTGCCCGTGGTGCCCGGTGATATGCACCTCGCCAGCGAACGAGATCTGGCCGGTTTGGGTGGCCGGGTCGAAGACCCCGGATGCCTTGGTCCAGTTCAGTCCGCCAGCATTGGTTTTCTCCATACCGCTGACCTGGATGCTGCCGCGTGCGAGGGTTGACAGGTAACGCAGGAAGGAATCACGGATACCCCACTGCATGGAGCCGGACTCAACCACATACCCTTTGGCGGTGTTCGTGCTGTTATTGGGCAGGGCCGGGGCTGCGGGTGCTGGGGCTGCGGGTTTCTCTTCGGCCTTGGGGGCATCGGCAGCCGGTTGCTGGTCGGTTTTTGGCGCTTCCGGTTGAACGGTGTTCGTCTTAGGAGCCGGTGCCGGTGTGGTGGGCTTCTCGCTGGGTGATGGCTGGGTGGGAGTCTCTGCGGACCCCCGAGCGATACGCCCACTGAACGAGATAGCGTCTAGTTTCTGCCCTGCATCGTAGAAGCCAGCAAAAACAGGGGTAGCCTCTTCGGCGAGGATTACTTTGGTTTTGTCGCTGGCGGCAAGAGAAATGTTATTGCCGTCGTGTTTGAGGTCTGAAGCGTCGAAAGTGCCCAGTTTAATATTCTGGTATGACTTCAGCGGCTGCGGTGTTGTGCCTTCGTAGGGGCGGGACTGAACATTGGCGCGCACCTCGCCCTTGCCGTCTTTGCTGATAATGATGCTGAAGTCGGTGATGATGGTTTCCAGCACGCCGTGGTGCCCGGTGTAGTGGATTTTGCTTCCGGTGTAGACGATCTCATAGCCGTCGTCGGTGACTCTGCTCTTGGAGGCGTCAAACTCGCCGAAAGTGTATTCACCCTTGGGGTTAGTGCCGACTCTGGCCAGCTTTTGGGTGCCTTGGGCGACTCCTCTCAGTAAGTAGTCGCGGAAGGAATCTCTGAGCCCCCATGTTGTTTCTGCTTGGGTGAAAGAATCTGCGGCGTTGTGCACCTGCGTTTGAGAGGCTACGGATGTGGTTGTGGTATCTGCGAATGCGACGGGTGTGGAGGCGATACTGCCAAGGCCGACGGCGGCACTGGCTAAGAACGCCCAGGAGCGCTTGGCGCTGGGTGAGACAGACATGTGACTACTCTCTTTTCGAAAGGGTGATGTGATGTTCGCTTCCAGTCTAGACCTATTAGAGAAGATTTGTGTAACGTAATAGGTGTCTAGGGCGGCATGCGAGCTCTCTAAGGGTTACCTTAGCAGAAATTTTGGTAGAGGTATTGCCAAAACCAAGTTTTAGTGACAATATGTCATTAGCTAATCTTGATGACACGGTGTCAGTAAAAAAATTTGGCGCCGCAAACCCTCAAACTCAACTAAGGAACCCGCTATGACTACTACCTGCGCACCCGAAACAACTAACGAACGTTTCTCTGCCCGCCTCAAAGCGGGCACCAAAAATGTGCACGACAATGCCGAGCACTCCACCTTCATGGAAGACCTTATGGGAGGTAAACTCGATACCGCCGCCTACCTGCGCCTGATCAACCAGTACACCTACATTTACGAGGCTCTGGAAACGATCTCCGCAAACCTGCGTGAGGCAGGCAACCCCATCACCGACCCCTTCACCATTGAAGGGCTCGACCGCGCCGCGAGCATCCGCAACGACATCCGTGCACTCGGGCAGCAGGATATTGACGCGCCGCTGCCGGCAACTATCGAATATGTGGAACGAATTAACGCCACCGCCAACGTTCCTGAACGCTTCCTAGCGCACCACTACCTGCGCTACTTGGGGGACCTGTCGGGTGGTCAGGCAATCGCTGCACTGGTGGCGCGCCACTACGGCATTCCCGCCGAGGCGCTGAGTATGTACCGGTTCACTGAACTGCCCAAGCCCAAAATTTTCAAAGATAGTTACCGGGAACTGCTCGATAACGCGCCCCTGACCGAAGAGCAGCGGCAGGCCCTCATTGACGAAACCGTCGAAGGCTTCCGCATTAATGCATCACTCTTTGCACAGCTGGGCCGCCTGTCCTAGCGGCAGCTAATAAAACAGCCTCCGCTGAGCCCATAAAATACCCGCCCTTCACGGGGCAGTTCGGGCTCGTGCGGCACCGCCGGTAGTGCGCTAGTTCGCGGGCGCACCACCGGCGTATTTCATACCTGCAGTGCTTCATCTTCTGCTCCACACCATTGCCTAGCCCACCGGCAGATAGGTTATTAAAAACACGTCAGAATTACGGTTCCCTGCCGAAATATGACATAAAGACATGCTGCACATTGAAGGCTTGAGAACCGGCCAAAAGATGGGGTGTCGTGGTGTATAAAGTCAGTAGCTATAGGTGTAAGCTGTGGCTCCATCGTCGGTTCGAGAAAAGTGCCCGGCGAGAATCCCTTTCTTGTAAACATCTGCGAGGATTTCAGGCATTAGCGCTCCCTCAAGATGAGATCGATACCGAGGGTATCAAGTACGGTGATTACTTTACTGAAGGCAACGGATTCGCGACCCTTTTCGAGGTCTCGGATAGTACGCTCTGAGACTCCCGCAAGAAGTGCCAAATACTCTTGAGTAAGTTTGAGCTCACGCCGGTGTGCCCTCACCACTTGGGCAAGTGTTCCAGTGAGTTCTCGTGCCACTACCTCTCCTTATCTAACCCCGGTCAAACAAACCGGTGAAATACTGCCGATTTATTAGTATAGCGAATGAAAAGCTGGATTTTTTGAGTAAATCGGTCAAATATTGCCGGTTTCAAGGTATGGAGTGACTGGCAGGGAGGCTAAAGCAGGTTTTCGGCAATATTCTGCCGTTTTTACAGGGGTGCCGGGGAAAGTCTTTCTCCGGTACAGACTAAAGAAGCCCCTTGAGGCTCAAGGCAACGGTGCAGCCCGCCGCTTTGAGCCCCAAGGGGCATGTTGCAGGTGCTCTAGCCCTGCGCCACCTCACCAAAGTGAGCTGCCATGGTGCCTTCGTGAACGGCACGCAGCTCATCAAGGTTAATGGAGACTTCGTTTTGGAAGTCCAGCGCGTTCGAGAGCGCATCCACTACGCCGATGCGCGCGA
>ERZ773066.1651-NODE-1651-length-11304-cov-20.980265_pt1 | contig 11304 bp, 6 predicted proteins | sample MGYA00580573_ERZ773066 | MGnify/ENA primary metagenome ERZ773066 (study PRJEB29015, sample SAMEA2738128) | human oral metagenome | biome: human oral; feature: human-associated habitat; material: saliva | place: China | collected 2203 ... | reverse complement strand
CCGTCGCCGGGGCGGGCGGGGTCGGCCACGCGCAGGTGCTCCTGCCGCCCCTCGGACAGCAGCAGTCGCGGCACGACGCTGGCAGCGGGGATCCGCAGCGTCTCGCCGCCGCCGAGGTCGAGGACGACGTCGTGGGGGGTGAGGTTCACGAGGAGTCGGGGTTCGTTGATCTGCACGGCTCAAGCCCTCCCGTTCTGCTCGACATCATCGAGCAGAGACTTGAATCTCTCGAACCAGTCCGAGTTAATCGATATCGAACTGAAACGAGGCGCGTCTTTCTCAATGCGTTCGATCAGCATATCCAGAAGTCCGCCGAAGGAGAAATCTTCTGCGGGAGGCTTCAGTTTGAAGTCATTCAAAACGGCGTCGAGCGCGTCGCTCACAGATTTATCGCCATGAGTCACCGCGAGCCTGTTCCTGACCTCATAGGGGAGCCGCACCAAGTCGCCCCTGTTCAGCTCCTCAAATTTCATGGGCCTCCGGTCGCGGTCGCTCCCATCAATCCTTCTCGGCGGTTCCTGAAGCAGTGAAGAGATGTTCTTTCTCGCCCTATTCCCCTTGAGCGTTTCAGCCGCCACCACGACCAGGCGAGTCCTTGCGAGCCAGTCGCTGTCGTTCCTACACCAGAGCCATCGGATCGCGCGAATCACGTCGACGACGACTCCGGCCTTCTTATCAAGATTCTTCTCCTTGACTGCATTCTGGTACTCTTCCCGAAGGCGGTCGGCCTTGTCGGCCAGGACGTCCATATCGTGGTCGCCGGCGCTGAGAACCCTCACCGCGCTCAACAGGTCAAGATTTCTGAGGGCGATGGAGGCGCACTTGCGCAGCGCGGTCTCGGCCTCGTCGGGCAACGCGATGCGATGGAATTGAGGTTCGGGTGTGTGAATACCGCGACCCGGATCGACGAAAGTCTGCAGGAAGAGCGGAACGGCGTGCTTCGCGCACCATCCCTGCGCCCTGCGAAGAGCTCCATACACCGCCGCCTTCTGCCCGGTGCCGACAACAACGACGGCGGCCGGACGCTTGTTCTCGAGCGCACGAACCACTTCCTCGCCAACCGCTTTCATCACATCGGTCGCCGAGACGATCTCATTGGGATCGCCCCCACCGTAGTCGATCACGTCAACGAAACAGAATTGAGACGGCTTCCACCCCCCTGTCCTGGAGATCATCTGGGTGGAACCGACGTTCTCAGCAGCGGCCCTCTTCGAAGCATCCGCCGACGAGTGGAGGATGAGGAACTCGACGTCCAGGGGATCCGCGCCCTCCAGGAGGGCGCCGGGAACGGCTCGCTTCAACTCCCGCTTCGGCCGATTCTGCAGCACGCGCTGCGGAACCGTGGGGTACCGGCAACCCGTGCCGCAGCCGTAAATGTACAGGACTCGCCCATCGCCGGGCCACGGCATCCACGGCGGCACCGCCGCTGCGAGTTCCGGGACACTCTTGATGCATGCAATCTGTTCTGCACTCGGAGCAGCGGACTCATGTACGGCGAAGTTACCAACCTTATTGAGTTCCTCTTGAGTCGAAAGCCACTGTGTTGATTCCGGCCTGCCAAGAAGGTCCGACTTACAAGCACGACCGATAGCGCTCCCGAGCCCCTTGTCCCCCTCTTTGATCAATGACTCAAGTTCACCAAGGCCAGCCGCCTTGCGTTTTTTGTTCTCCGCATCGAGTAGCGTCCTGTAGTGCTTCTCGATCCAGGGCCTGACCAGCAGCCCCGCACCATTGCCTGCCCGCATCGTATCGACTGCGACAATGGCGGCGAGATGCTCATCGGTCACTTTTTCCGGAGAGTTGTGGAACTCTTCCAGGGCGTCGGCCACTTCGATGAGCCTGCCGTCAGCGAGAGCCTTGCCGTGCCGATCGATCAATTCCTTCGCCTGCTCGACGAACCCGAGTGAACGCAGCCAGTAGAAGGTTGCGTCCTCGTGAGTCTCCCGGAAGATGAAGGATGCCGACTCTCCACCGTCGGAAACGACCGCCAGGCGCCAGCCGAAACCGCGCTGGTCAACCAGGCCGAGGGCGGACAGGACCATCATCGTGGCGCCGGAGATGCCGTTGACAACTATGAGTTCGTCGTCGGCGACGCCTTTCATCCATTGTCCAAGCGCCTCGAAGCACTCCTTCTCGCACAGATTGCCGCGCTGAATGGATTCGACGATCAAGTCGAATCCGTAACGTTCCCCCAGAAGATCCCGGACCGACTTCATGTCGAAGGCCTTTTTAAGGATCAGAGACGTCTTGTCAGAACTGCTGCCCTCCATGCCGGTTTCCGAGCCCAGAAGAAGCAGTCGCACCGGTCCTTCGATTCCGCCGTCGTCCTTGAGCGCCTGCAGAATCAAGGAGATAGGAGCGCGGCGGAAGCGGGAGTCTGCATCTCCCCCTGGCACGCTCGTCGTTAATAATGCGTCGGCGACGGCCTCCGCGCGCCCCGCATCGATTAATTCGCCGAGATGCTTTCTGCTCTCGTCACTGCGCCGTCGTTTTTCTTCCCCGGAGAGCGATAAAATATCAACACCAAGATCCCCGTCGCCCACGGGGTGGATGATGATCGTCATCTGCGCTGCTCCTCACTGGTCGCACTGCTGCGCCGCCGCGCCCGCGCGGCGGGGACGGCGGGACGCCCGTCACCCAGTAGTGTGCTCCGTCACTCCCGATGACGCACAGGACGTGACATACTGCACAGGCCCCACCCCTTCCGAGAGGATCCCCATGCAGCTCGTCATGCTCGAGACCAACGGGAATCAGCGCTACATCTTCGCCGCGCCCCGTCTGCGGGACAGCATCGGCGCCTCCGCCCAGCTCGTCTGTCTCAAGGAGTGGACAGACGACGCCCTGCGGACCACGGGGGTCGCGAAGAGGTGGGAGAGGAACCACCCGCAACCGCGGGGCGGCCCTGATCCCACGGCCGAGCTCCCGTGCCGCAGGTTCAGCACCCAGTGGGTGTCCCGCGCCTCGGGCAAGGTCATCTTCATGGTGGACAGGAAGGAGGACGCGAAGGCCGTGATCGGCCGCGTCACCCGGACGGCGCTCGCCCAGGCCCCCGGCATGGACGTCTCGGGCGTGCACCTCGACATGGGCGGCAAGACTCACGTCGACGAGGATCTCCTCAAGCGGATCCACGCCCGGGCCGCCCGGTACGGCCTGCGGCGCCCGCCCGCCGAGGCCCGCTTCTCCCAGATGCCCTTCCTCGCCCGCGCCAAGGACTCCGTCCTGCCCGCCTCGCCAACGCTGAAACGCATGTTCGGCCACATCGACGACGAGGCCAAGGACGACGAGGGGACCCTGCTCTCCCTGCCCTCCCGGGTCAAGCGCTACCGGGCCTTCTACTCCCGCCGGGACCTCATCTCCCTCGCGTGCCGTACGAGCGAAGACCTGAACCCGGACCAGCTCGTCCGCGACCCCAAGAAGCTCACGAAGAAACTCCGGGAGGCCTTCGCCGTCGACGTCGAAGCCCCGGGGGAGAGTCCCGGACCGAGCACCGGGGCCGTCGGGCGGGACTCCGACGGTGGACAGGGCGCCGCCGACGAAGAGCAAAAGTCCGACGTCATCGCCCTCGAGGAGCGGTTCCAGGACACCCCGGGCAGCACCGGCGAGGCGGCGTCCGCCCTGTCCAAGGTGGCCGTCATCCACATCGACGGCAACGGCGTCGGCGCCGTCATGCGCCGGCTCAGCGAGGCGATGGGCCGCGTCAATGAGGCCGACTTCTCACGGGCCGTCGGCTGTCCGCGCAACGACGCCGACGCCCTGCGGCGCTTCGTCCTCACCGTCAACGACCGCCTCGACCGGGCCGTCACCGAGGCCTTCGCCAAGGCCTGGGCGGACGTCGCGAAGTGGGCGGAGGTCGACGCCGGCCCGGCGGAGCGGAAGGTCGCCGTCGTCCCGGTCGTCCCCGTCATCCTGGGGGGCGACGACGTCACCGTCTTCACCAGCGGCGACTACGCCCTCCCCTTCGCGGCCGCCTATCTCGAGCGCTACGAGAGGGCCACCGAGAGCGACGTGCTCCTCAGGCACCTGGGTCGCGAAGAGGGCACCGGCCCCATGACCGCCGCCGCGGGCGTCGCCGTCGTCCGCCGCGACTTCCCCTTCCACGTCGCCTACAACCTGGCCGAGCGCCTCGTCGGCGAGGCCAAGAAGGTCGGCAAGGCCCGGAAGCCCGTCCGGTCGACGCTGACCTACCACGCGCTCTTCGACTCCAGCGTCCTGGACCCGGAGAAGATCCTGCAGGCCTACTCCTCCTTCACCACCCGCCCTTTCCTGCTGAGGCGCGACGGCGCCCCGGCCTCCGATCCCCCGGGGCGGTACGAGCCCTGGCCCGACACATGCGACCGAGTCCGCCAATTCAAGGGCCTCACCTCGGAGGACCCGGGCACGGGCGAGACCCGCTTCCCCAAGACGCGGGCCGCCCGGATCCGCAAGCTCCTGTCCGACGCCGCCCAGGCGCGGCTCGTGGACCGGGGCCTGAGTGACCGGCTCACCAACAAGGCCGAGCATGAGTGGAATGACGCCAGGGACGCTCTGTCCAATTCGGTCGTCGAGGGCATGGGCACCAGAGCGCTCTTCGACCTCATGGAGCTGAGCGACCTCCTCCCCGACAGCTACCTGCACAGCCCGTCCCCCGCCCTCTCCCCCGCCGACGGCTCCGAGCCCGCAACCACCCAGGAGGTCCAGGAATGAGCACCGGCACCGCCGCGGAACCGGAGACCGGATCCCCGGACTCCCCCGCGCCCCTCGACGTCACCATCGTCTTCCGCTCCGACTGGGGCGTGTCCACGGGCACCGGCGTGGCCGGGGGCGTGGACGCCGCCGTCGAGAAGGACGGGCGCGACCTGCCCGTGGTGCGCGGCACCGTGCTCACCGGGGCCATCCGCGAGCAGGCCTTCGTCGTCGCCGAGGCGCTCGACGGCGATTCCGGGGACAAGAGCTGGCGCAGATTCGTCGGGGCGCTGTTCGGATCGGTCGGGCGCGCCCGTCTCGTCTCCTTCTCCGACGCCCGCTTCGTCTCCTTCTCCGACGGCGCCGTCGGCAGTGAGTCGAAGCGGGAGGCGGTCCACGAGGTCGTCTCCCTGTCCATCGACGAGGAGACGGGCACCGCGAAGAAGGACCACCTGCGCCTGTTCGAGCGGGCTCGCGCCTGCATTCTGCACGGCACGGTGACTTTGCTTGACGAAACCCTGGACGGGCGACCACTTCACTGGTCCGAAGAGCAGAGAAAGGCGGCCGAGCTCGTTCTGAGCGTCTCCGCTCTGCTCGTGCGCGCCCTCGGCTCCAACAGGTCCGACGGCGACGGCCTGTGCAGCATTCTCATTGGCGAGACCGGCGGGACTGATGAGAGGGACACGGATCCCGAGCAGGCTATTCGGGAGATCCGGGAGCGGTGCCGCGGGCAGTTGGAGCAGTGGAGCGGACCGGCCCCGAACGCCCCCGGCGCCCCGGACTCCCCTATCGACTCAAAGGCGGGCGGGTGCTCGAACATTCCCGTCATAGGGAAGAAGGATTCCGACCACCGTGACGGCTCGAGCGGCACGACCTTCTACGAGGCCGATCTTGATATCGATCTCACGTCGCCCGTGATCTCCTACGACGTGCCCTTCTCCAATGAGCTGCGCTCCCTGGATTTCCTGCGCGGAACGGCGCTGCTGCCCATTATCCACCACAGGCTCCAGGGTGTTTTCAACGGGGGCGACGCCGTCTGTGACATCGTCCGCGACGCCGTCGTCAACGGCGATCTCCTGGTCTCCGACGCCACCGCCGTCGTCAACGGCGTGCGGGGAATGCCGATGCCGCTGGTGCTGTCCAGGCCCAAGACGGAGGGGAACGACGAGACGGAGGGCGTGCGCGTGCTCAACCGTCTGCTCGCCGAAGAGCCTGAGAACGAGATTCACAAGCCGCTGCGCACCGGATACGTCTTCCCCGTCCCGAAGAGCGCGGATTCTTTTGAAGTTCTCGGAGGGATGGGGGAGCCAGCGCTCCAGGGGCGCCAGTCCACCGCCCACAACCCGGTCACGGGCGCGGCCGGAACTGGGCAGCTGTTCCTGGCCCGCGCACTGCCCGCGGGAATGCGTCTGCGCGCCACCGTCACCATGAGCGAGAAGCTCTATGAATGCGTCAAGGACCGGCTCGACGGGGTCTTTTGCCCTCGGCGGACCTTCCCGGAGCGACTGGGACTGTGGCGCCTGAGCGGGACCTACGGCCGGGCCAAGTGCCGGCTCGGCGAATTCCACCAGGTCGAAGTCCCCGGGCTCGATTGGGATGAGAACGGGACCGCGACCCTGTGGTTCACCTCCGACGTCGTGGCCCGCTCCACCCGGCTGGGGCCGGGCGGAAGCCTCGACGACCTGTGCCGCGCCTTCGAACGCGCCGGAGTCCCTCTGGAACCGATCAAGGCCAAGGCCGACTCGGATGAGAAGCAGTTCAACGCGGGGATCCGCCACCGTCGCATCGACTCCTGGAGTGCGGCAGATCGGCGGCCGCGCGCCACCCGGACGGTGATCCAGGCGGGGTCCGTGCTGCGGGTTCAGCCCGCCGACGCGGGCAGCAGTCCGGAGGAGACGATGAGGAGACTCGCCCGCCTGTCGGTGACCGGGATCGGCGAGCTCACGGCCCAGGGATTCGGACGATTCGTCGTCGACCATCCGCTGCTGCGCAAGGAGGGGTTCAAACTCGCCCCTGTGAGCCATGAGGACTTCATTGCCGAGGGATGCGCAGCCGTGAAGTCGGAGGAGGAGCGATGAGCATCACCCGTTACGAGTTGACCGTCCACTTGGAAACCGCCTCGCCGCTGCACTCGGGCGGCATTGACGAAGTCGTGGACCGCGCGCGCCCGTCGGAGAAGCGCGAAACCGTGCCCCGGCGCTTCGCCCGCGACGGGGCCGGTCATCCGGTGCTGACCGGCCGCTCCGTCAAGGGGGCGGTGCAGGCGGCCTGCAAGAAGTACTTCGATGAAACACGGGACTCCCACCTGTGGGGAGGACTGTCGAATCAGGGCGCCTGGGCCTCAGCCCTGACCTTCCACACCGTGGATCTTCACAATGCGAAGGATTTTCCGGGGCGCGGGGACGGCCCGGGCGGGGCCAGCGGACTGCCCACTCGCATGGGCATTGCCATTGACCGTTACTGGGGGGCCGCCGGGGACACCGCGCTCTTCGAGCACGAGTACGTGCCGGCCGGAAGGCCCCTGACCCTGACGATCACCGCGCAGGCGGGGTCAATGCCCAGAAACAGGCCCGACGATCCGGCCGCGCCCTTCGGGGGCGTCTCCGAATGTCAACCGGCGACGAAGGATGATGTGGAGCGGCTCTTCTCCATTATCCTCGGAGTGCTGAAGTCAGGACGGGTCTCCTTCGGCGGTCGCAGGAACGCCGGCTGGGGACGGGTGCGACCCATGAAGCAGTCCGACGGCGAAAGGTTCTGGGTCCTCACCAGGGCCTCATTGGGAACGCGCGACGGTCTTCTGAACTGGCTGGGCAACGGCTACGGCGAGGACATGAGCGAGCGGATCGAACCGATCGAGTGCGGCGAGCCCGACCGCGTGCGCATCAATATCGAGTGGAACAGCCCCACGGGTATTCTCGTGGCCGATCCGCGACTCAGTCGGGTCGAGTCGAGCGATGAGCGGAACGACCCCCGAGACGAGGACGATCCCGATGAGCTCGTTCCCGCCAGGCACCTGCGCAGCGGCCCGGAGGAGAACGCGCTGATCGTGCTGCCGGGCAGTTCGGTGCGAGGCGCGCTGCGCTCGCGCGCCTCGCGAATCGCCCGCACGATCCTGGCCGCTCGCCATGCGTCCGTCGACGACTGGTCGAACACCAATGTGCACGATCAGCTCGCCCACGATCCCGACCTCGTACAGCGCCTGTTCGGCTCCACCGAGCGCCGGGGCGCACTGACGGTCCTGGACACCCTGGCGTCCTCCAACGGATCCACCCGGTTGATCACCCACAATGCGGGTGACCGGTGGACCGGCGGCGTCGCAGAGGGCACTCTGTACGGCGAGGAGGTCCATGACGCCGAGTGGGATGATATTGTCCTCGAACTGGACCTGAAGGCACTGCTCGAGGACGCCGATCGCCGCGGGGAGACTCGGCGTCCGCGTCCCGAGGACGATAATCGCCGCAGGGCGGCCTGGTGCCTGTTCGGGCTCGTCCTGGCCGAACTGGCCGCTGGCACGCTGCCGCTGGGCAGCCGGGGCACGCGGGGGCTGGGACAGGTGGAGGTCACCAAGATCAGCGTCACGGGCGGCCGCAGCATCGGTATCGAGGGACCGCCTTTCTCGGCGCCGTCGAAGGACGCCGGAGAGTCCGTCGCCGAGCAGATCCTCGGCCGCCTCCGGACGGTGAACAAGGAGATCACCGCGAGCCCCGGCGCGAGCGGATGGTCGAGTTATCTGACGGACGACGAGGAGAAGAAGCATGACTGAGACGCACCAATTCGGCAGGGACTTGAGAAAGGGGCGCTGGACCGTATGCGACGCGGGAGACTTGAAGCAGGTCATCGCCCGAGCGGCCGAGTCCGAAACGGAATGGCAGGGCATCGCCTACACGACGGCGGGGGCGCGCGCACTCCGATCACTCTCCGAAGGGGAGCTCCTCGGCACGGACGGCGAGCAGATTCAGCACAATACCGTTTACGAATTGCGGCTGTGGTCGGTGATAGCGAAGGGCGGTGAGGATGACGACGTGCTGGCGCACGAGATTCGGTGGCTCAACGGCACCGGATCGGCGGATGTCATTCTCCGCTGGGTCGATGATAACGACCAGGCCGACGTACCGAAGGATGAGCGCTGCTGGTACCGGCCCAACGATTATCTGCAGCACAGCGCCGACGAGACTGACGCGCGCAATATGCCCATTATGACGAGCGTCGAGGTCTTCACCGAGGCCGATTACGGCAATACCGTGTTCGTCGACGAGCTCATGACAGGGAAGTGGAACTGACATGGACGACTTCGAACCCTTCCACTCAGCAGTCAACCGAATCCCGGTGCTGCGCAACATCGCCACCAGAGCAGCCGCCCTGGGCAACCTCTCGCCAGAACTCTTCGGAGAAAAGCAATTTATTCCCGGCCACGACCGCCTCTGCGCCGACCGCTGGTCCGGCTCGATCGACCTGGAGATGACCGTGCGCACGCCGCTCGTCTTCGGGGAGCAGAAGGACGGGAATGTAGACCTTCCCCTGGACGACGACGGTCGCCCCGTCGTACCTCCCACCATGATCAAGGGCATGATCTCGCGCGCCTACGAGACGCTCACCTGCTCGCGCTTCCGGGTCTTCGGGGACGCCGAGAACCGCAGTGGGCGGCGCCGCATCAAGAACGACCACTCCGAACTCCTCACCTACCGCGCCGATCCGGCCGCCGCGAACGGGCTCCTCCCCGGACGCGTCTTCGAGCAGGAGAACGGCGGACTCGCCGTCGAGATCCTGGACGGCTTCGGCAAGAACGCCCGGGTCGCCCTGATCAGGGACGATCTGAACGATGGACACGGCGCCATTGCGTGCACCAACCACCCCGATATCAGGCCGGGCCCCGGAGGCCGCATCAATCCGCAACAGGTCTTCACGCGTTTCCGCCGCCTCACCCGCCACGGCGAGATGATCGAGGTTCAACTCACGCAGTGGAAGGACCTGAAAGGCGGTCGTCACCTCATGGTCACCGGGGTGTGGCGGGACGACGATCGTCTCGAAAAGTTCTTCGACATCGACAGCGGCACGGACATCAAGACCTTCAATGTCTGGGGCTACCCCTGCCGGACGAGTCCCGAGGGGAGGACCGCCAGGGAGCTGTTCGGAGACGATAAGAAGGGGAAGACTTACGAGCGATTCTTCTTCAAGTCGACTCGAGAAGGCCGCAGTCTCGACGGAACCGTTCTGCCCCTCAATCCCGACCACGCGACCCGATACGCAACCGTGATCCGATCATATTTGACACAACAGAAGGTTCCCGGCGGGAACAAGCACCTGCTCAACCGGGCCGCAGCCGCTCACCCCGCGCCCTCCGATAACGCCCTGTCCGACGGCGATCTCGTCTTCGTCCAGCTCGACAGGACCTGCGCCTCCGGCCGCGATGACATTCCCGCCGACGCCCGGGTCGTGGACGTCCTCCCCACAATGGTCGGACGGCGCCCCTACAGCAGTTCACCACATGCGCTCGCAGCGAAGCAGAACGTTCTCCCCCTGGCGGACGCCGAAAAGGCCTCCGCCGCCGATCGGCTCTTCGGCTACGTCGTCCCCGATACCGAAGATGATGCGACGGGCGGGGATGTCGCCTATCGGGGAAGGCTTTCCTTCGGCGTCGTCGACGTCTCTGAGGCCTGCGTCAGCCATGAGAAGAAGAGGCTCTCGCCGCTGCTGTCGCCCAAGACGTCGTCGGCGAGGCGATTCCTCACCGACGCCTCCGGAGCCACTCCTTCGAAGGGGAAGAATCCGCTTCCGCGCAGCGACTACTTCGCCCCCGGACAGCTCCTCGGCGCCGCCGCCTATTCCGTGCACCGCGGACTCGTGCAGGGGAAGGGCCTGGATGAATCCAAGTTCCCCGAGCAGGCGACCAGGGCTCCCGTGTTAAATGGCCGGGAGCAGGACAACGCCGCGGTCCGCCTCACGGCCCGCTCGTGGATGAAGACCGGCAGCGTCCTGCGCTGCACCATGCTCTTCTCGAACCTGAGCCGGGATGAACTGGCGGCGCTCATCTGGGTGCTCACCCCCAGGAATCTGGTCCCGAGCAATGAGAAGAAGACCGGTGCTGTTGGCTATCTGCGGATGGGGCTGGGAAAACCGCTCGGACTGGGGGCGCTCGAGGTGAGTATTGCGAAGAACGGCCTCCGCGCCATTCGGGGAGGCGATCTGGCCGAGTCCTACGCGAACCTGGACGGATGCCTGGGACTCAGCGCTCCCGTCATCGGCGTCGAGGACTTCCCCCTGCCGAACGAGGCGCTCCTTCTCAAGACGCCATGGGTGAGGGCCATGCAGCGCGCCTCCTTCGGCTACAGCGACGGCGCACCGGTGCGCTACATGTCCCTGGAGGAGAACAGGGCGAATAACCAGACCGACCCCGGGAGCGGCGACCCCAAGGAGGGGTGCGGTCAGTCCCCGGCGGGCCTGTCGGCAGAATCCCCTCGGCCGCTCAAGATCGAAAAACCTTCCCGGAGTTGAGAGAACCCCGCAAAAATTACCGCCGCGCCGGGAGGCGCGCCTTCACAACGAGGCCCGGCCCCGACCGGGCACCCCCGGTTCCGCGAACGCGCAGGTTTCTAGTCGAACGCGCAGGCGGGAGGCGCGCGTTCGACTAGAAACCTGCGCGTT
>ERZ773066.1630-NODE-1630-length-11359-cov-8.879069_pt1 | contig 11359 bp, 7 predicted proteins | sample MGYA00580573_ERZ773066 | MGnify/ENA primary metagenome ERZ773066 (study PRJEB29015, sample SAMEA2738128) | human oral metagenome | biome: human oral; feature: human-associated habitat; material: saliva | place: China | collected 2203 ... | reverse complement strand
CTAAGAAATTATAAAACTTACAAATCATACGATTTGTAAAAAGTCGTTCATTAGGACCTACGATGACCTCATTGCGTTCACCATTAAAACCAATAACGTATAATGGGTGCTTATATGCAATGCCAAGACCTTTACGTTGACCAATAGTGTAGTTAAATAAGCCATTATGCTTACCTAATACCTCACCATCTTCAGTAACAATATTACCAGTCTTTGGTTTAGCCTTCATTTCTTCTACTACCAGCTTTTGATAGTTACCATGAGGCAAGAAACAAATATCAACGCTATCAGGTTTCTTAGCTACTGGTAAATCATATTCAGCAGCTAGTTTACGTGTTTCAGTCTTACATTGACCACCTAGTGGAAACATGAGGTGACTTAATATGCGTTGGTTCATATTGTACATAACATAGCTTTGATCTTTTGTAGGATCAACACCTTTATGTAACTCATACAAACCTGTTTCTTCATTATAATTAACTTGTGCATAATGACCAGTAACCATATGGGTGGCACCGAGTTCAAGAGCGCGGTTAAGCATCAAATCAAATTTGATGTTCTTGTTACAAAATACACAAGGATTTGGCGTACGACCATAGGCATATTCTTTTACGAAGTAATCTACTACGTTTTCGTAGAACACATCGCGAGCATCGATAACGTGATGCTCTATACCAAGAAAATCACACATTTTCTTAGCATCTGTTACAGCGAGAGGAACCTCATCATAAGGCGTACCACTCACCCACAACCATAGGGTAATACCAAATACTTTATAGCCTTGTTTTAGTAGCATTGCAGCAGTTAAAGAACTGTCTACGCCGCCACTCATAGCTACAGCGATAACTTTTTCCATACTTTCTCCTTTTAATGATCTCTTGATCATAAAACTAATCAGGGTGAAAGCCTGACGTGTAAAAACACTAGTTCGGTGTAAAAGTCCGAGTAGTATTGCTATAAAATTATAGCAACTTATATTATAGCCTAGAATTAGGTACATTGAAAAGATTTGAAATAAAAAGAATCCCTTTCTTATAACAAAAGGGATTCAAATCATTATCTATGTTTTAAAAGCTCTTCAGCGGCTCCTAGAATACCGAGCATGGAATGTTCAAATACTAAGCCACCTTGCATAAAAATCGTATACGGAGGACGAACAGGACCATCTGCACTTAATTCAATAGATGAACCTTGTACAAAAGTACCACCGGCCATGATAATTTTATCTTCGTACCCAGGCATATCGCCAGGGATTGGATGTACGTGAGCATCTACAGGAGAATATGCTTGCATACCTACGCAGAAGTGCTCCATTTCTTCCCCATTTTTTAGATTGATAGCTTGGATTAAATCATAGCGATCAGCATTTACCTTAGGAAATACATCATATCCTAACAATTCACCTACTGCAGCCGTATATACAGCACCTTTAAGAGCTTGTAATACTACGTGAGGAGCCATAAATAAACCTTGGAAGAATAAGCGGTAACCAGGCGCATAAGAGCCCATATGATCACCAAGTCCTGGAGCAGTCAATTGATACGCTGCATCCTCTACCAAATCTTCACGACCTACGATATAGCCACCTGTTGGCGCTAAGCCGCCCCCTGCATTCTTAATGAGAGAGCCAGCCATAATATCGGCACCTGCTTCTAATGGCTCCTGAAGCTCTGTAAACTCACCATAGCAATTATCTACAAAACAAATCGTATTAGGGTTTTTAGCTTTTACAGCATCTACAATAATTTTAATGTCCGCAATAGATAATGGTTCGCGCGTACTATAACCACGAGAGCGTTGAATCACTACTACCCTAGTATTATCATTAACAGCATTAGCAATGGCTTCTACATCATAAGTATTATCTTTCAAAGGTACCTCAGTATAGGTAAACCCCTTTTCTACGAGAGATCCACGCACTTCACGAGAGGCACCGATAACAGATTGCATCGTATCGTAAGGAGCCCCAACAGCATAGATAAATTCAGTCCCTTTTGAACCATTCCCCATTAAAGAAATCAAAGTTGTTGCTAGTGCATGTGTGCCGGAAACAAAATGAGGACGAACGATGGCTTTTTCACCTTTAAATACATAGGCAAATACTTCGTCTAGCTTTTCACGTCCCACATCGTTATAACCATAGCCAGTAGTACCAGTAAAATGATAATCAGATACTTGGCACTCTTTAAATGCTTCTAATACCTTTTTTGTATTGGCCAATGCAATAGGTTCAAACTTTTTAAATTCAGGTTCAGCCATCTCAAGGGCTTTACTACGTATTTCTTCTAATGTCATGCTAATCCTTCTCTACGAATTAATTCCATAGCTTTATTAAATATAAAATCTTTAGATGTATTATTATCAATATGAATCCATTCAATATATGGCATACGCTTATACCAAGTGATTTGGCGTTTCGCAAAATGACGAGTGTTTTTCTTGATCAAATCTCTACATTCATCAAGGTTAATACTGCCATTTATATAGTCTACAACCTCTTTATAACCAATACCCTTAAAGGCTTGGCAATCAGGATTTACACCAGACTTAACAAGCTCCTCAACTTCTTCAATTAAACCTGCATTAAACATCATATCAACGCGTAAATTAATGCGTTTATATAACTTATCACGATCTCTCATAAGACCAATAACAGGCCCTTTATAAGATTTACCATCTTTTGTTTGATTACGTAATGAATCTACATCGCCATGATGCAATATTTCAATAGCGCGATATAAACGATGCTTATCATTATATTGAATTTCTATATTATGTTTTGTACCTAAGTTGAAAGCATATTCGCGTAAACCATCTATACCTTTAGTATTAAATAGCTCATCTAGTTCTGAACGTAAACTTTCATCAGGCTTAACGTCATTAAAGTTATAGTTCTCTAATAATGATTGAACATATAACCCTGTACCACCAGACAGAATAGGTAGAATATTTCTATCTTTTAATCTACCAATTATCTCTTTAGCTTGATGTTGGAAAATAGATACTGAATATGAATCATTTGGTTCTAATATATCGATAAGATGATGTTTTACTCGGTTAAGTTCATCCACCGATGGTTTAGCGGTACCAATATTGAGTTGTTTATATACTTGGTAAGCATCACCAGAAATCACCTCAGCATGTAGCTGTTCTGCTAAGTCCAAGGTAAGATCTGTTTTGCCTACCGCCGTTGGTCCAACAATGGTAATTAAGGGATTCACATTAACTCCTTCATATATACACCATAGCCTATACGACTATATTTTCCGCCCACCCATTGATGGGGTGGATAGTTTTGAAAGACCGAACTAAATGGTCGTTCTTTAATAATAACACCATAAGTGGCAACACGCATAGCCTGTGCCATGATTTTATCATCTATATGACTTTCCACGGTATGTCCCCGAAGAGGTTTAAATTGAGGACTTTCCTCTACAGGAACTTCAAACATAGGATCAAAATAAATAATATCAATACTATTGTCAGGTAGGTTTGGTAAATAGTGTTCAAAGGTATCATGATGTACCTTAATACGTCGCAATGCCTCCGTTACACTATCCTCATTATGAATATAATGAGCTAAACCATGACTAGTGGCAAACCATATAGGTAAAGAACCTTCTAGGCCTGTGATTTGAGCTTGTGGGTAACCATAACTCACCACAATACTGTCACTACCAAGGCCAATTGTACAATCTAAAAAAGAAAATCTATCTCTAGTAGATAATCCTTTTGTATCTAATATGACTTGTACCGCATTAATGAGATGATCTCCTTCACCGCGTTGTAAACGTAATATACGCAATTGAGCCATCGACAAATGAAAGGTATGTTGTTGATTTTCCGGGAAATGAATCGTTAATCCAGAACAAGCCAGAACCGCAATATATTCGCACTGATACTGAGCAAATAAGGCTGGTATCGATGTTTTACCTCGTTTTATATAGGTCATATGCATAGAGGAAGCCAATACCTTGGCTTCCTCTTGAATGGCCTCATTTGATTTTTGAGCTGTTGTTAAAATATTCATGTTAAGACCGTAAGAATAACTTACCTAATTCATCAGGGGTAAATTTTATAATCGTTGGACGACCATGAGGACATACGTACGGTTTTTCAGTACTAAACAAATCCTCAATTAAGGTAGTCATTTGATACATATTTAAATTATGACCTGCCTTGATGGCCCCTCTACAAGATGCATAAGCTAGCATTTCATGACGTAACTGCGCCTTAGTAGGTTGTTGATGTTCATGCAAGTAAGAGAATATATAGTGGAGAATTTCAAAAGCCTTTGACTCTACTAAATCTACAGGAGCTCCTACTAATTTGATTTTCGTAGGACCACCTAACTCTACATCAAAGCCAAGATCAAGTAAGGTTTCTCGTTCCTCCTCTACCAGATTCATTTCATCATCAGTAGCCTCGCTATATTGAGGAACTAATATAGATTGCATTGGAACCGATTCAGAGGACTTACATAGCTTATCATAGCGGACACGTTCATGTGCAGCATGTTGATCTATAATATAGAGATCATCACCCTTTTTAGCCAAAATATAACAAGACGCAACTTGGCCCATAGGTAAGAACCCCGAGTTTTGTATGGTACGTTCCTCACTATCTTGTTCACGTATATCTTGAGATAAAGATTTAAAACGTTCTATATCCTCTTTTGTATAACTAGTGTATTCCTTAGGAACAGCGTCAAAACTTTCGTCTATAAAGGATGATTGTTCATAAGTAGCCTTTGGTGCAGGTGGCGTATATCCCTTAGCTTTCAGGTTCTCCACAAACTGCGTAGTTTCGCCACGCATAACTTCGTACCCTTTTGTACGGCGACCACCAAATACCTTATCATAATCTACGGCTGTAGCTATATGCTCAGCAGACTGCATCTCATCTTGCACAACAGAAGGTGCTCTATAGGAATCATACGTACTATTGCTATGACACATATTAGTATTGTTATCACCTTGGTTAATAGACGTATTATGAGTATTACTACTATTATTAGACAATGCTTCGCCCATACCAATATAGGCAGAAGACTCCCGTTCATATCGCTCATGAAGTGGATTATTTAGAGCATTTAAAATACCGTGATAAACGGCTTTAAATATAATCTTATCATCAGAGAATTTTACTTCACTTTTACGGGGATGCACGTTAATATCGACCATTCCTGCAGGCACTGTAATATTTAGAACCACTAAAGGATGTCCATTTTTAGGCAATAGTGCATGGTATGCATTATCAATAGCCTTCATGATGGTTTTATCAGAAATTACGCGGTTATTAACGATAATAGTTTGCCAAATTCTAGTACTTTTAAGAAGGGTAGGTTTACTAACTACACCATCGATATAAATAGAGTCACTTTCATAAGCAACAGTGAAAATATCATCCTTTGTTTTATAGCCATATAGTGCAGCTACAGTATCTCCAATATTACCATTTCCAGGCGTAATAATAGCAACCCGATCATCTACGATGAGTTTAAAAGAAATATGTGGATTACTAAGAGCAAGTTTCCCTACAATATCTTGAATTTTAGATGCTTCTGTACGCTCAGATTTCAAGAATTTGCGACGGGCTGGCGTATTGTAGAACAAATCTCTTATTTCAATAGTCGTACCTGGTGCAGCGCCATAAGGGATGCAATCGGTAAAAGTACCACCGTCAACAGTAATACGAGTACCTAAATCAGAGTCTGCTTTTCGTGTGGTCAAAGAGAAATGTGATACAGACGCAATACTAGCCAATGCCTCCCCACGGAATCCGAGAGAAGCAATATCAAATAAATCCTCTACCTGTTGTATTTTAGAGGTAGCATGCCGTAGGATTGCTAACCGTGCATCCTCTTCAGTCATGCCAATCCCATTATCGGTAATGCGCATATATGCCACACCACCATCGCCAATTTCAACCTCAATAGTAGTGGCAGATGCGTCAATGGAGTTTTCGATAAGCTCTTTAATAACTGATGCGGGACGTTCCACAACTTCGCCAGCAGCTATTTTATTGATTGTGGTTTCATCCAATACATGAATGGTTGCCATTATTTCCCGCCTCCTTTACGAGCCTCCTCTTGTAGTTCATATAATTTATTTAATGCTTCAATCGGTGTCATGCTCATTACATCTAATTCTAACAGACTATCGACTACTGAATGCGTAAATAAGTTGCCTAGTGGAGAATCACTAACTTGTTTAGTAACAGGCTTCACTACATTATTAGGTTGAGCTCCCATAACACGATTATTTAAATCACTAATATCATGACTTTGGTCTTCCAAAGATTGCAAAATTACTTCTGCTCGTTTTAATACAGAGTTCGGTAAGCCTGCCAATCTAGCTACATGAATACCATAGCTTCGATCTGCACCGCCTTTGATAATACGGCGCAAGAAGGCAACATCTTTACCTTTTTCTTTAACCGCCACAGTGTAATTTTTTAGTTTACTATAGCTTTCCTCTAAACAAATCAGTTCATGGTAATGAGTAGCAAATAATGTCTTGCCGTGAATATGCTTACAAATATGCTCTACTACAGCTTGGGCGATACTTAAACCATCAAAGGTACTCGTACCACGACCAATTTCATCTAAGATAATCAAGCTGTTATGTGTAGCATTTTCTAAGATATAGGCTACCTCTTTCATTTCTACCATGAACGTACTTTGACCAGTAGAAATATCATCACTAGCACCTACACGTGTAAATATACGATCTACTGGAGAAATAGATGCTTCACGGGCAGGAATAAAGGAACCAATTTGAGCCATAATCATCAAAATAGCAGCTTGACGCATATATGTTGATTTGCCGGCCATATTAGGACCTGTAATGAGCAAGAATTCCTCATCATCATGATTTAGAACTATATCATTTGGTACAAACACTTCACGCTTCAAGAATTTTTCAATTACAGGATGACGACCATCTCGAATATTGATTTGACCATTCATTACGATGGTAGGGCAAATATAATTTTCTTCATAGCCTACTAAAGCAAGTGAACACAATACATCAAGATCCGCAAGAGCACGAGCCGTTTCTTGAACCTCTTTAATGACGAGTTTAATATCATTTCGTAGCTGTTGATATAACTCATGCTCTAAGGCGATGATTTTATCCTTAGCACTGAGAATTTTAATTTCAAATTCTTTTAATTCAGGCGTAATGTATCGCTCTGCGTTAGCTAGCGTTTGTTTACGAATGAAATAGTCTGGCACTTGTTCAGATTTACTATGAGATACTTCAAAGTAATATCCAAAAACCTTATTATAACCAGTTTTAATTTTGGATAAGCCTGTTGCTTCTTTAATATCAGCTTCCATCTTAGCCAGCCATTGCTCACTATTAGTAGCTAAAGAACGCAGTTCATCTAGCTCAGGATTAAAACCATCTTTAATAACGCGGCCATCTTTTAATGTTAATGCTGGTTGGTCAGCAATAGCACGACATAATAAATCGTAAATGTCTTTATGATCTTGGATGCGGTCATTAATAGATGTTAATGCTAAACTTGAGCATGTACCTAATACATCTTTAATATCCGGTAATACCGCCAGTGATTCACGTAGTGCCGTTAAATCCCTAGGCGATACAGAGCCTGTTTCAACACGACCTACGATGCGTTCAAAGTCATATATACAATCTAATAAACTGCGCATATGAGAGCGTTCTGCACCACGTGTAATAAGTTCTGCCACGGCTGCTTGACGGCGTTGAATTTGATTGACATCAGTCAGCGGACTTTCAAGCCATTGTTTTAGTAGGCGCGCTCCCATAGGTGTCAATGTACGGTCTAGCACATCTAGTAATGTCCCTTTTTGACCGCCATCACGTAGATTATGGGTAATTTCTAAATGTCGTAAGGAAGATGTATCTAAGATTAGACGATTACCTACACTCAATTGATGTACATAGTTAATATGGGAAATTTCAGACTTAATAATATCTTCTAAATATAAAAGCATATACCCTAATGCTTCCCATACATCCTCTTCCATAAGGCCTAAATCACCAAAGTGATTAACTGCTTTTTCCGCTACCTCTCGTTGTGTATGATATGTACTAAATGGAGATAATACAATATTGCTGAATTGATTATCCATAAAGTCTTTTATATCTTGCGGTAATACAGTTCCTTCAGGCAATATAATTTCACTTGGACGATACATACTGAGCGCATCAAACATATCACTTCGTTTTTCACAATCAGTAATACGATGCCAAATAACTTCCCCAGTTGATACATCTGAAAATACGAGTATCCATGCATCTTTTACCATATAAAATAATGATAAAAAATTGTTAGATCGTGCATCATTACCATTTTCAGTCATCACAGTTCCCGGTGTAATAACTTTAATAACGTCACGCTTAACGATACCCTTAACTGCTTTTGGATCTTCTAATTGTTCACAAATAGCAACTTTATAACCTTTTTTTACCAATGTTTCTATATAACTTTCAGCAGCATGAAAAGGAACGCCACACATCGGTGTGCGTTCCTCATCTCCTGTAGGGCGTCCTGTTAAGGTAATATTTAGTTCACGAGATGCAACTAAAGCATCATCATTAAATAATTCATAAAAGTCACCTAAACGAAAGAACAGTAATTCATCTGGATATCTAGATTTAATATCTAAATACTGCTCCATCATAGGTGTTTGCTTTTTTGCCATACTTACCCCTTTTGTATTGTACCGTAGCAAACCCAAGTTTGTGCTTTATCAATATAGGCTGGTACTGTTTCACCAATTGATAAGGATTCGTCTTTCGGAAATAACACCATCTTATTCCCCGAAGTACGACCAAACCACATATCTTCATCGCGAGGACTTGGCCCTTCAACAATAATGTCAAACACTTGTCCTTCCATAGGTTTGTTCAATTCATAAGAGATTTCGTTTTGCACATCCATCAATGTTTGCAATCGTACACGCTTAACCTCTTCAGGAATTTGATCATCCATAGTCGCAGCTGGCGTACCAGAACGTTTGGAATAGATGAAAGTATACGCCATATCATAACGTACGTCTTTCAATAATTGTAATGTAGCTTGGAAATCTTCCTCTGTTTCCCCTGGAAAGCCTACAATAATATCTGTAGTAACCACTACATCTTTAATTTTCTCACGACAGTAAGACAGTAATTCTTTATAATGCTCCACTGTATAGTGTCGATTCATCTTTTTAAGAATACGATCTGATCCAGATTGAATCGGTAAATGTAAATGTGTAACAACGTTAGAAGAACGACCAAGAGCATCAATCATAGATTTAGTCATATCTTGAGGATGACTCGTCATATAACGAATTCGTTCTATGCCAGGAATGCCATCCAAAGCATCTATGAGTGTCCCAAAATCAGTGCCATCTTTAAAGTCTAAGCCATAAGAGTTAACATTTTGGCCTAATAAAGTAATTTCTTTAAATCCTTTTGCACCTAGTTCAGTCACTTCTTTTACAATGGACTCTACAGGACGGCTAATCTCTCTACCGCGAACGTGGGGAACGATACAATAGGTACAAAACTTGTTACAACCATTCATAATTGGTACCCAAGCATAGAATGTACCATTTGGCTTGGCTTCTAATTCAGGAAGTACGGTGTTATCCATATCCACACTAATTTGATGCGTATGTCCCCGTTGTACCTCTTCAATCATTTCATTAATATGTTGAATATTATGAGTCCCTAAGACAATATCGATATGAGGAGCGCGCTTAAACATTTCAGCTTGATTCTTTTGTGCCATACATCCGGTAACAGCAAGAATCAAGTTTTTATTTTTACGCTTAAGTCTCATTAGCTCACCTATGCGGCCATAGACTTTAGTTTCTGCATTCTCACGCACTGCACAAGTATTTAATAAAATTAAATCCGCAGTTTCTACGTCCTCTGTTGGTGTATACCCAACTGATTCTAGCTGATGCGATAAGCGCTCAGAATCGGCAGTATTCATTTGACAACCATAGGTGTAAATATAATAAGACTTCATTCTAACTCCTACACTTTAACAATCTTACGTTTAGTTTCAATAATATTTTTAACTTTAATTGACATGCGTTCAATGGACATGCCCGTAATGTATTCAATTTCATTACGTACAGATTTTTGTACTTGCTGCATCAATGTTTTTACAGGATAACCATGTTCAATGACAACAGCCATATCTACAATGAGACCATTTTGACCTTTATCACCTTTTTTAAAGGAAATAATACTAGATTCATCAACACCAGCTACTTTTTTAAGACCATTACGGATTAATTTGATGATTACATCATCATCAAAGGTAAGACGTCCATAATAACTGAAAGCAGGACGTACTACAGAACGTTCAAATCCTTCAGAACCAATTTGTCCCAATGTATCTTGATCTTGTTTTTTCAAGGTGCGACGCCACATTGTTTTAATAGGGTCAATCAAATAACCTCTAAAATGAGGCTTTAACTCCATAGTTGGGACGGGAATAATATGCTTACCTTCTTTAAGACGAGCATGTTGCGCCTTTTCAATTTCCTTAGGAGTAGCAACATCCTCAATACGAATATATCGATCTGGATTTTGTAGGCCCAATGCTTTTGTAATCTTCTTAACCATGTTATCGGATGTACCAATAATCATAAGTTTATTTGGGTTAATTTTCTCAAGTTGTTCTCGTACTGATTTAACTTGTACTTCATCTTGGAAAATAGCACGGCGAACAGCTTTTAAGCGACTAGACTCTTTTTTTGCAGAAAAACCAGCAACAATTTTATTATCATGAATCAAAATACCGTCATCGATGATACATTCAATTTTATTTTCGTGAGCAAGTACGAGCGCACGATGACTTTTACCAGTGCCACTACTACCAACAAATGCAATGACTTCCATAGTCTACCTCATGATTTATAACAAACTAATAAATTCTGATACATCATTACCAGCTACTAAGTAATCACCAAAATTATCTGGTTCCTTTCCTGGAATTCCATGATAATCAGAACCACCAGTAATAAACAATTTATGTTCTTTAGCTAATGCTTTATATCGCTCCACATCTATATCATTATGTTTGGAATGATATACCTCCATACCATCAAAATCAAAATCTAACATTTCTACGACATATTCATCGCTAGATACTAATTTGGGATGTGCCATAACGGCAAAGCCACCAGCTTTATGAATGATATCAATAATACGTTGAACTTCAACTTTTACTTTAGGAACATAGCAAGGACTGTCCTTACGAAGAATCCCTCTAAAGACTTCATTAACATCCTTAGCATATCCACCATCGATTAAAAGTTTACCAATATGTGGACGTCCATAAGCTTTAGTATCAGGAAATTGTT
>ERZ773066.1626-NODE-1626-length-11383-cov-3.263595_pt1 | contig 11383 bp, 7 predicted proteins | sample MGYA00580573_ERZ773066 | MGnify/ENA primary metagenome ERZ773066 (study PRJEB29015, sample SAMEA2738128) | human oral metagenome | biome: human oral; feature: human-associated habitat; material: saliva | place: China | collected 2203 ... | reverse complement strand
GGTGTTATCGCCTGCCCGATTACTTCCGGAGATACCGCTTTCCGTTCTGCACGTCTTACCATTGCAGACTGGTTTAAGATTGATCAGAACGATTTCAAGAAGCGTGGTATTCTGACTATCCCGATTCTTGGAGCAGGTGCGGTGATTTCTCATCTGGACTATGCTATTGTATGGCGTTATTTCAGCTGGACGAACCAGACGCTTGCCATGATTGTGCTTTGGGCAGCGTCGATGTATCTCTACAGGGAGAAGAAGAACTACTGGATTACAGCGGTTCCGGCAGTATTCATGAGTGCGGTTTCCATGACCTTCTTCTTCTGCCCCCCGGAGTGTCTCGGCGCTATCGGCTTGACCACAACCGTGGCTTACCCTGTGGGAATTATTCTGGCGGCAGTTTTCCTGCTCCTCTTTATGAGAGCAACAAAGCAGCCGTACAATTCCGATACAGCCGCTCGTAAAGCGTAAGTTGTTCCGGAAAGTCCGGCATCGTACCGGAGAAAAGGCAGTTTAAAAAACAAAGAGCCTCGTCTCGCCATAGTTCGTGTGTTGCGTGTACCGCATAGCGACTATAGAGGGGCGGGGTCATTTTTTAGAGAGAGGGAAGGCATGAATATTCCTTTAAGTGAGGAAAGAATTGATAAAGAACTTTTAAAGAAGGATAAGAAAGGGGCATTGCGCATTGGACCGGTTGGAATCGGAGAGAAAGCGCTTTACCTGAACTCTTTTTATATTGACCGGATGTATTACATCCCTGTTTCGGCAGTGCAGCGCGTGTATAAGCGGGTAGCGATGAGTAAAGGCGGTTTCTCCGGAAAGGGAATCTTCGCCAGTCTTTCTTATCTCGTGGTGGAGTATGACCATGGGAAAGAGAAAGCCTGCCTGATTCGAAAGGAATGGAGAGTGGATGAGGCATTAGCCGCGATTCGGGAGCGTTTTCCGGCCATTCCGACGATGAGCGAGAAAGCGGAAGCCATGCTGAAGGAGGAGGAAGAAGAGGAGAGAAAGAAGCTTCTTCCCGTTCTTTCCGGAGAAGCGGAGGAAGCTATCGTAGAACTCACGAAGGCGGAGGAAAGTTTAGCGGAAAGAGAAGATCTCTCGGAGAACCTGGTACGGAGAGCCAAGCAGGAGCGGATGATTCAAAATACAAATCCGTACTATGGGCGTTTTGCTTTACTCCTTTTCTTTGGCGCGTTTCTTTGCTTTCTTGCCGCCTTCGTGACGTATGCCCATAAAGACGGCAGTCATGCCATTGTCCTCGCCGGTTTTGCGTTTATGCTCGTTCTTGTAGGCTTTCGTGTACGGCCGACCGGAAAGAAGAATCAGGAGGAAGTGCAGAGAGAGTACGAAGCTTCGATTCGGAAGATGAAGGAATCCTTACCGGAAGACTTCCTTTTGCCCCCGCAGTATGCGCATCCCCTGTGTCTTTCGTGGATGAAGCAGAGCATACTGGAAGGACGGGCGAAGACGACTTCCGAGGCGTATTTGCTTATGAAGAAAGACTTGAAAGAACTGGACCACACGAAACAGGTTTCTCAGAAGGTGTATGACCGCATTGTAGTCATCAAACCGCTCTTTCTCGCAGCAGGGTATCAGGATTAATAATGGTGCTTGCGTATCTTTTCAAGGTGGAGTAGAATCAAAAGATAGTTTTTTAACAAAGGTATTTTTTTAACAAAGCGAGTATAAACCGTACAGGAATAAGGTACAGAATAAGGTTCAGAAGGAACGGGAAGCATATTGACAGGGGGCGTTATGGCGGATAAGAAATTGGTGGAGCAGATTACTTCACGAGAAGTAGATTTTGCACAGTGGTATACGGATGTAGTAAAGAAGGCGGAACTTACGGATTATTCTTCCGTGAAGGGGTTCATGGTTATCCGACCTGCCGGGTATGCCATCTGGGAGAGAATCCAGGAAGCATTGGATACACGGTTTAAGGCAACCGGTGTACAGAACTGTGCGATGCCGCTTCTGATTCCACAGTCCCTGCTCGAGAAAGAAAGTGAACACGTAGAAGGCTTTGCTCCGGAGGTGGCATGGGTAACTTCCGGAGGTTCCAAGAGACTGGAAGAGCGTCTCTGCGTTCGTCCGACTTCCGAGGTGCTTTTCTGTGACTACTATTCCAAAGTCGTAAAGTCTTACCGTGACCTTCCTCAGCTTCTGAATCAATGGTGTTCCGTTGTGCGCTGGGAGAAGACCACGAGACCGTTTCTTCGGACGAGAGAGTTCCTTTGGCAGGAAGGACACACTGTCCATGCAACTGCGGAGGAAGCGGAAGAGAGAACCAGAATGATGCTGGACATCTATGCGGATGTTTTGGAGAATGTTCTCGCGATTCCGGTAGTTAAGGGGCGCAAGACCGATAAAGAAAAGTTCGCAGGAGCCATTGCAACCTATACCGTGGAAGCGCTGATGCATGACGGACAGGCACTACAGTGCGCTACTTCCCACAATTTCGGAGACGGCTTCGCAAAAGCATTTGAAGTACAGTACCTTAGTAAGGAAAATAAAATCGAAGCGGTTCATCAGACTTCTTGGGGCATGACGACGCGAACCATCGGTGCTTTGATTATGGTACACGGGGATGATTCCGGGCTGGTTCTTCCGCCGAGAGTGGCTCCTGTACAGATTAACATTGTACCGATTCAGCAGAACAAGGAAGGGGTTCTCGACAAGGCGTACAGCCTTAAAGAGGAACTGGTGAAAGCAGGCTTCCGTGTAAAGGTCGATGATTCGGATAAGACACCGGGATTCAAGTTTGCCGACGGAGAGGTGCGCGGCATTCCGCTTCGTCTCGAAATCGGACCCAAGGATATCGAGAAGGAGCAGGCGGTTCTGGTAAGAAGAGATACAAGAGAGAAGATGGTAGTGAGTCTTTCCGCTCTTTCCGGAGAAGTGAAGAGGATTCTGGAAACCGTACAGAACGAGATGTATGCGCGTGCGCTTGCCTTCCAGAAGGAAAGAACTACGGATGCGAAGACCCTGGATGAGCTGGTGGCATCTCTTGATAAGAAGCCGGGCTTTGTGCGGGCAATGTGGTGTGGATGCAGAGAGTGTGAAGATAAGCTGAAAGAGTATTCCGGAATTACTTCCCGTTGTATTCCGGATCAGCAAGAAACGATTTCCGATACTTGTGTGGTTTGTGGAAAGAAAGCGACCAAGATGGTATACTGGGGAAGAGCGTATTAAGGAAGAGGCGAGAAATCCCGTTTCGATAGATACTGCTATAGAAGAATGGGAATAGGCTTGTAATAGAAAACATAGAAAGGCTGTAAAAAAGGAGAAAAGAACTTCTTTTTTACAGCCTTTTTCTTCTTTTCATTATATAATGTTAGCGGTGTCACTGTACGACCCTTACAGAAAAGGACGGTATAGTATGGGGAAAAGAGTTCTTTTATTAGTGAACAGCAGTAGCGGGCAGGAGAAGGGAAAGGCACTGCTTTATTCTTTTGTGGAAGAATTTGCAAAGAAGAATTGTGTGGTGACCGTCTTTCCGATTCTTCCGAAGTCGAGAAAACTGAGTACAGACAGTATTGTCCATAAGTATAAAGATGCGTTTGACCTGATTGTTTGTGTCGGGGGGGACGGAACACTCCATTATCTTGTGAGCAGCGTTCTGGAAGAGGGATTACAGGTTCCTATCGGCTATATTCCGACAGGTTCTACCAATGATTTTGCCGCTTCTATGGGCATTCCGAAGGATTGGAAGGAAAATATCGACGGGATGGTAAAAGGGAAGCCGTTTTACTGCGATATCGGGCAGTTGAATGAGAAATATTTTAACTATATTGCGGCGTTTGGTGCCTTCACAAAGGTGAGTTACGGGACAGAGCAGAAGCTGAAGAATAATCTGGGGTACATGGCGTATCTTCTGGAGTCTATTCGTACTATGCCGGAGAATCTATCGAAGAGCTATCCTTTGCAGGTTCGCAGCGAAGAGTTTTCGGAAGAAGGAGAATATATCTTCGGCGCCATATCCAATTCCCGCTCGGTAGCAGGCTTTAGCGGCTTTTCGGGGGGATCCGGGGAGAGGAAATGGAACGTGGACTTACAGGATGGAAAGTTTGAAGTGCTATTGATTCGTGCGCCGAAGAATATTGCGGATTTTGGAGAAATCCTTGCAACCATCATCGGTGGCGTGATTCCGGAGGACAATCCGCAGGTACAGTTTTTTAAGACGAGACATCTCTTCCTTTCCGCAAAAGAGGATGTGGAGTGGACAGTGGATGGCGAGTTTGGCGGTGCTTATCGGGAGATGGAGCTGAAGGTCATGGAGAAGAAAGTCGGTGTTATGTTGCCGAGTGAGGATTAGTCGGAGTGAAGATTTGCATGCCGAGAGGAGCGGAGTTTATCATTCGCTCTTTAGAAAATGCGGGGTATGAAGCATATATTGTGGGGGGCTGTGTTCGGGATGCGCTTCTCGGACGGGCGCCGGAGGACTGGGATATCACGACCAATGCCTTGCCGGAACAGATGAAAGCTATTTTCCCGGTGACAGTGGATACCGGGATTCAGCATGGGACGCTTACTGTTCTGGTGCCTCCTGAAGAGATAGAGAACGGGATTCGCAGCTTTGAAGTAACGACTTTCCGCATTGATGGAGAGTATACGGATCACCGCCATCCGAGTTCCGTTTCTTTTACTTCTTCTTTAGAGGAAGACCTGGCAAGACGGGATTTTACGATGAATGCGATGGCATATCACATGGACAGAGGAATCATTGATCCCTATTTTGGACAGCGCGATATGGGCTCATACATCGTCCGTGCGGTAGGGAAGGCGGAGGATCGCTTTAGGGAAGATGCCCTTCGGATGATGCGGGGGATTCGTTTTTCCGCCCAGCTGGATTTTACTTTGGATGAGGAGGCAATCAGAGGGATTCAGAAGCTTCGGGAGACGCTCCTGGATGTTTCCAAAGAGCGAATTGCGGTCGAACTTTGGAAGTTGCTTGCCAGCGGGCATCCCGAGAAGGTAGCCCTCTTCTTTCATTATGGTTTGGCTCCTTTCATCACGGAAGATTTTCCGGAAATTCAGAAAAGAGGGATTCCCGACCTTCTCCCCGATGCGGCGAAAGAGAAGTGGATCCGCTTCGGCTTGTTTCTTCGGGGCGTGCCCGCGCTTTCTCGGAAGATTTTACGGGAGTTGAAGCTCGATCGGGATACGATGGATAAGGCAAGCCGTTTCGCCCGCCTATTTTCCGAGGAGGAAGTGGAGAGCCCTTATGGACTCAGGAAAAGAGTGGCGGAGTGCGGAATCGATATGACGTTCGCCTTTTATGAAGCAAAACGCGCCCTTCTTTTGCGGAAAGAAAATGGGAAAGAGGAGCAGGATCAGTCTTGCATCGAAGAACGACTTCGTTGGCTTTCCGCTATAAAGGAGAAGGGAGATTGCGTTTCTCTTTCCGATATGGCGGTGTGCGGAAAAGACCTGATAGCACTGGGAATTGCGCCGGGAAAAGAGCTGGGCGTTCTGCTCAAAGCTTTGTTTGAGCGTGTTTTAGAATTTCCGGAAGAAAATGAAAAAGGGAAGTTGCTCAAGTATCTTAAAGAGAAAATGCGGTTAGGAGAAGAGGCAGATTTCTAGACGGGAGACAGCGGAAAGGGAACACTGTTCTGCGGGATAGACAGAATCCTGATGAAATTCGTGCAGAGAACTCTTTTCCGTAGTAGAATGAAAAGAGTTTAAGGACGGAGCGCGGAGAGAGCAAATAGAGAAAATGGAGGGAAGTATGCTGGACTACAAAAAGGAATTCGAGCGGTGGAAAAAAGCGGACTTGTTGGACTTCGATTTAGGGAGAGAGTTGGAGCTGATTTCCGGAAATGAGGAGGAAATCAAAGAGCATTTTGGCAGAGCACTGGAATTCGGCACTGCGGGAATTCGCGGAACGCTCGGTGTGGGAACCAATCGCATGAATCTGTTCGTGGTTCGGCAGGCGACGGAGGGGCTCGCACGCTATATTCTGGAAGAGGGACTCGAGAAGTTGGTTGCCATCAGCTATGACTCCCGGTTGAAGGGGTGGACCTTTGCAAAAGAGGTCGCTTGTGTTCTTGCAGCAAATGGAATTACGGTCCGCTTATATGATGCGCTTATGCCGGTTCCGGCACTTTCCTTCGCGACGAGATACTATCATTGCAGCGCCGGAATCATGCTGACCGCTTCTCATAATCCGGCTGTCTATAACGGGTATAAGGCGTATGGCAGTGACGGCTGTCAGATGACGGACGAAGCGGCAGGAAAGGTTTATGAGAAAATCAAGGAGACGGATGTTCTGACCGGAGCGAAGACCATGCCGTTCTCTTTGGCAGTGGAGAAAGGACTGGTTCAATTTGTAGAGGAAGAATGCAAAGAGGCATTTTACCGGGCAGTGCTTTCACAGAGCGTGCATCCCGGTGTTTGCAAAGAGGCGGGACTTTCTTTGGTTTATACCCCGCTGAACGGAACCGGTTTGGAGCCGGTAACCCGCATTTTCCGTGAACTCGGCATTTCGGATGTTACGATTGTACCGGAGCAGGAGTATCCGAATGGCTACTTCACAACCTGCCCGTATCCGAATCCGGAGATTCTGGAGGCGATGGAGAAAGGGCTTGCTCTTGCGAAGGAAAAGAATGCGGACTTGCTTCTGGCGACGGATCCGGATGCTGACCGTGTCGGAATAGCCATGCGGACAGAAGAAGGGAACTATGAGTTAGTCAGTGGAAATGAGATGGGCGTCCTTCTTCTGGATTATATTGCGTCCGGAAGAAAGGCGGAAGGAACTCTTCCGAAGAATCCGATTGCCGTGAAATCCATTGTCAGCACTCCGCTTGCAGATAAGATAGCGGAGCATTATGGTGTCGAGATGCGCCATACCCTGACCGGATTCAAGTGGATTGGAGAGCAAATCAAGTTTCTGGAAGAAAAGGGCGAGAAAGAGCGCTTTCTTTTCGGCTTTGAGGAGAGCTACGGCTACCTCTCCGGAACTGCCGTACGGGATAAGGATGCCGTAGTGGCATCGATGCTGATCTGTGAGATGGCGGCTTATTACCGGAAGAATGGATCCTCGATTAAAGAAAGATTGGAAGAAATCTATGCAGAGTATGGCTACTATCTGAATGCCGTGGACAGCTTCTCCTTCCCCGGACTGTCCGGAATGGATAAGATGCAGGGCATTATGGAAGGACTCCGGAAAGACTGTCCGAAAGAATTTGCAGGAAATCCGGTAGCAGAGTGTGTGGATTATCTGGATAGCGCGCATACCGGACTGCCTAAGTCCAATGTACTCCTTTATCGTTTGGAAAATGGCGAAACCGTGATTGTGCGTCCGTCCGGAACGGAACCGAAAATCAAAGCCTATTACACCACCCTCGGGAAGGATAAGGAGCAGGCAAGACAGGAGAAAGAGAAACTTGCGAAAGCTTTGGCACCGCTATTCTCCTAAAAGCAGGCAGTTGGGAGAAAAGAATGCAGGACTTTAGAAGTCGAATACGGGACAGCAAAAAAGAGCCGGAGAATGGAAAAAAAAGGATTCCGGAACTGGATTATTATAAAGGATTTCTGATCTATCTGGTTGTACTCGGACATTTTCTGCTACCGCTAAAAGGGAGTCCGCATTCCCTTTTCGGACGCAGTTTTTATCTGATTTACAGTTTTCACATGCCGGCTTTTCTGTTCCTTTCGGGTTATTTTTTCTTTGGAAGATGGAAGAAAAGGGGAACGCAGTTCCGTTCCCTTTTTTCTTATTTCCTTTTATACCTCTTTATGAAATGCTTGATGCATATTGCAGACTTGCTGTTCTATCATTCCAAGCATCTTTTTCCCGATTTTTTGCACGAGTCCTCAACGCCCTGGTATATTCTGGTTTTGCTTTTTCTGGAACTCAGCATACTTCCTCTGGAACTCATTGCGAAGGGAAGAAAGGGCGTGTCCGATAGGGCAATTTTCCTATATCTTTTCCTTTTGATTTTGCTCTCCTTTCCGCTTTCTTTTTTGGAGATTGGAAGAACATGGAAGGACTTATTATCCATTGACCGGCTGCTCAGCTTTGCTCCTTTTTTCTACCTTGGAATGATCGCAAAGAAGAAGGCGTTTTCTTTTCAGAAAATCCACGTTCTTCCCTGTGTTTTGGGCGGGGCTTTCGCGGTCACTTTATTTCTTTTTTTTCGGGAACTCTATCCTTACACCAGGGTTTTTTACGGTGTGTGGGGATACAGGATTGAGAGGGAAGCCATTGCGCCGCTTTTTAAGACGTTTCCTATCCTGATTCGGATCGGATTCTTCCCTTACGCACTTTGCATTTCCTACTTCTTTTATACACTGGTTTTCTTTTTTTCCACTGCGCTAAAAAGGGTAAAATCGGCTACGCTTCTCCACCGCGTTTTAGAGCTGCTTCTCCGTAGCGGGCAATATACTCTTCCGATTTATGTTTTTCATCGCCCGTTTCGGGATGCTTTCTTTCAGTTTTCGTTCACAAAGAAGTTTATTCTGGGCGGAATGCATGGCGGACTTGTTCTTCTGTTTTTTACAGTATTGATGGGAATATCCTTCTTCCTGCTCTTTCTTCTGGGAAGAAAATCTCTGGATGCGTTTTGTAGAATGCGTCTTAGCGGATAAGATTTTTCGGATTATCTATAACAAAAAGAGGGGATTGTGCTCTGCACAACCCCCTCTTTCATACATCAAAATCTTTCGTTATATATCTTTCTTCCCATCCCTGCGGAAGAAAGCATTACTTCTCATCAACAACCAGGCTGTTTAATTTCTTATCCATAATCCAAAGAATAGCGGCGATAGCAATGAGAAGAACGGCTACACCGATACACCAGCCGGAGAAAGCGACATTCTTCATCAGCCAGTTGTAAATCGGGCCGTAGGACAGACCTGCAATAAAGATTGCGAAAGTCCACACTGCCATCATAGCGGACAGGAGTCTTGCCGGAGCAAACTTCGAGATGAAGGAGTTTCCTAACGGGGAGAAAGTCATTTCACCGAAGGATAACGCAATACCGAAGAAGATAACCCAGAGAAGACTTGCAGGCTTTCCGCCTCTTGTAATATCGCCTAAAGCGAAGATAACAAAGGCAAGACCTAAGATACCGATACCGAGTGCGGTATGCTTAAAGATACTTAAGCCGCCGCCCGCTCTCCTTGCATCCTTCTCCCAAAGCATACCGAGAACCGGTCCGAGAAGAATACAGAGGATTCCGTTTTCTGAATCGAAGAAGGAAGTCGGTACACTGAAGGAACCGATTTTCCAGTTCATACGAAGGAACTCGCCGGCTGCATTTGCCTCTGCCCAGTAATCGTAAACCGGTAGGTAAGCCAGGTACCAGAAAATCCAGAATACAGCAGAGAAGAGAGATACGGCAATGATAGCAAGTACTCTTTGCTTCTCCAGCTTGGTAAGAGGCTTCTTCTCTACAGTAGCAGTTGCTTCCTTCTGCTCTCCCTCCTTGAAAGGTCTGGAACCAACTTCTCCGAAAGCCTTCCAGGAACATACAAACATGATTGCATTAATCAGCATTACAATACCGCAAAGTACGAAGCAGATTCTGTAGCCCTGTGCGCCTGCCAGAAGACCGATGACGGTAGTTCCGATGAAAGAACCGACATTGACCATGGAGTACTGTGTGGAGAACGCCTTATCGAGCTCTGTTTTATCGGTGAAAAGAAGACCGGTAAGAGAGTTCGTCTGCGGTTTAAAGAGTCCTGTACCTACGGATACCAGACCGATCATCAGTGCAACACCTGCCAGGCTGTGTGCACCTGCACCGATAAAGTAGCCGAGAGACATCAGAGCCATACCGATCGGGACAAGATACTTTGCACCGAAAAGACGGTCTGAAAAATAAGAACCGATAAGCGGTGCAAGGTAGGTGAAAGCTACGAAATAAGACTGAAACATGGCGCTGGCCTCTTTCGGTGCGCCGATACCCCCCTTGTTTGCTGCAAGAATGACAAATCCTACAAGCAGCCATTTCGCTGAGTAGTAGCTGAAACGCTCCAAGGTGAAAGCAAAGTTACAAAACCAGAATGCTGCCTTGGGGTTCGCTTTTGATTGTACTGTGTTCATTTGCGACACTCCTCCTCCTGTAAGGATAATAATGTAAATTGTGTTGACAAAGTCATTTTAGCACTTTATTTCAGAAAAGTATCTAGTTTTGTCAAAATTTTGGCAGTTTATCTATAAATCTTTTTTCAAGTTCTTCTATTCTACTGAGAGCTTCTGGATATCCATATTCTTCGGAAGAATCAGGTTCAGAATGATGGCAACGACAAATACCACGGCGACAACATTTGCACCAAATACGTTGCGTACCATTTCCGGGAAGATTTTCCAGATATCCACTTCCGTCGGGTAAGTAAAACCGATACCGATGGCGAGGGAGAGAGAAGCAATCACGATATTCCTCTGGGAGAACCCGCAGGAGGCAATCATTTGCATACCGGAAACGACAATGGTACCGAACATCATGATGGTGCATCCGCCGAGAACACACTGGGGAAGAGAAGCGAAGAACTGTCCGACGGGCGGCAGGAGGCCGGCGAGAAGCATCATCATCGCACCGGTCGCAATCGTAAAGCGGTTTACCACCTTCGTCATCGCAATCAGTCCGACGTTCTGCGAGAAGGAAGTTACCGGGCAGCAACCGAAGAGTGCGGAGATGGAGGAAGCAAAGCCGTCACAGGCAAGAGAACCGGAAATCTCTTTTTCCGTAATTTCCCGGTTGAGACCCGTGACCACCATCGCCGTCGTATCTCCGATGGTTTCCGTCGCGGATACGAGGAAAATGATGCAAGTGGAGAGAATCGCACCGATGTTGAACTTCGGCATCACGGGAAGAATGTGGGGAAGGGAAATCAGTCCCTTAGAGAAAATCTGAGTATAGTCTACCTTTCCTACAACAATGGCACAGACATAGCCTACGATAAGACCTGCCAGCACGGATAACTGCTTCATGTAGCCTTTCACGAAAATGCTCCAGAGGATACAGACGATGAGGGTGAGGGAGGCGATGGCGAGATTCTCGGCAGAACCGAAATCCTCTGCATAGCCGCCGCCGAAAGAACGGGCACCGACCGTGAAAAGAGAAAATCCGATTGAGGTCACGACCGTAGCCGCGACGATGGGAGAGACGATTTTCTTCCAATACTTGGCAAGGAGACCGAGGACACCTTCAAAGCAACCGCCGACAAGAACGGCACCGATGACCGTCGGATAGCCGTAATTGGCACCGATGGTGGAAAGAATGGTGACAAAGGTGAAGCTGACGCCCATTACAATAGGAAGCTTTGATCCGATTTTCCACAGGGGATAGAGCTGAATCATGGTGGCGATACCGGCTGCGAACATGGCGTTCTGAATCAGCATGGCGACTTCCTGCTGGGAAAGTGCGGGCTGGGCGGC